>Ga0114994_10001443_pt1 | contig 17079 bp, 10 predicted proteins | sample ArcticOcean_MG_C_9_FD_87043 | JGI IMG/M metagenome (GOLD analysis project Ga0114994, IMG submission 87043) | Marine microbial communities from western Arctic Ocean - ArcticOcean_MG_CB2_152 | ecosystem: Environmental > Aquatic > Marine > Oceanic | place: Arctic Ocean: Canada Basin | collected...
CTCACCCCCCATTTTTGGCGCGTCCGAAAGGCCCCGAAACGGCAACGTTTTGGCGCGCGGCGGCTATGCCGTAGGTAGCCTACCCGCCGGGGATTTTTGAATTCGGGAGCAAGTGCCTCGTCGACTCGGCTCCGGAGTTCACTCCGCGGCTAGTTGCATCGCCAAAATTTCAGGGACCGCTAAAAAAAGTTGACATGTGCAGCATGCTCCGAGGACGCCGTCGACGCTCCGAAGGCTAAACTTGGCCGTTAAGCTCTCGATGTAGTCACGGTGCCAAAATCATTGCGCGCCGTAGCACCATGATGAAACGCCACTGGTTCGACATTCGTGGGCCACTGGAATTGTCAGACCCAAACCGTCGGTCGCGTCCCAGGGGGTGGGTAGAACCACCACCCGAATCCTCTGAGTTAACCACGGGGAAGGTTCTTAGTTACGGAGCGGCCGCAAAACTGTCCGCCAATAAACTTTTCGGAATAAGCACCAGCTAGTTTGTTTGTGGTTGGTTGTTGTTGTTGCCGGTTGCGGGGAATTGGAGAATTGCGACTCGGAGTCGAGCATGGGGAAGGAATAGAATAGAATATGCTACTACTAGAAGTAGTGTATACTGGGTAGGGAGAAAGCTCAGGCCCCGAGTCCGAGTTTCAGGGGCTTGTGCCTTTTTTTAATTCGTCCTCGATGTGCAATGTGCCCTGTCCTCTGTCAGAATGCCGGCGGCCCACTTACTCAGCCGACGGACACGCTAGGCGTAACTAAGGTAACTCAAAATATAGTTGATAATCCGCGTCGAGGGAATGAAGGCGCACAGATAACTCGGTTTGAGGGCCTTCTTTTTGGGCAGTGGGCCGGTTCGGAGCTTCGTGCTGCCGTACGAGCCTGCAACTCATCCACTGCCCGATTTCATTGCTTTGCGGCAGCCCAACACGAAACAGGCCATTAATCGTCTTCGTAAGCACGAAGTCTCGGTGCGAGATAACTAAAAACGGGCACTGGACGAGCTGCTGTCCAGGCACGGTCGGAGGAAGCCACAGTGAGTTTGGTGTACCATAGTGACCGTCTTAGCGTCGCGAGAGGCCGATTCGATGGTCTCGGCGTTTCGCAGCGATGGGGTTATCTCTACGAAGTTTGGGGCGTTTGACGCGTCCACAATTGATACACGGGCAGCCGCAGACGTTCTACGATATCCAACGCTGCGAGGTCCCACAGCAACCGATGCCGACGCAAGGAAGGGCTTTCGAATGTCAATAATACACTTTGGCGGGCCCTGCTCGCCGCGATGGCATCTACGCCCGTCGCACCCCGTAACACTTCGATAGATCACGAGCTTCGGGCCCACTTCGTCATTGGGCTTATTGTCTAACTCGACGATCTACCCGAGTTAGCGGACTGCCAATTGCGACGCTTTGTTTAGCTAAATTTAGTACAGTATCGTCCGTCGGCTAGTAAGAGCGGCCGCTGTGTATTATTGTCAAGAGGCGAAACATGCGGTGGCGGGCAAAGCTTCTGACTGCCACTGCCAGTGAATTTCTGATGAGCACACTATGGGCAATTAAAAGTCGAGTTTACCTAGACTCGGAGCCTGAGGCCCAGTCCCCAACCCTTGGGGCGGCGCCCGGTCGTCTTACTCCTCGATAGCGTTGTAATTCAAGTTTTTTTATTTACATATTCCAAGCCTAAGTTTCCTGCCAGAGATCCTGCCAGCCTGAGGTAAGGACCTTGTAATTACGGCCCACTGGCAGGTCACGGTGCCACCGGGCTTCTGGCAGTACCCGGCTGCGTCTGACGCAGCTCCAAGGGATACCTTGGGAGCAGCAGGGGTAAATTTTTGTGCTCAATTAGACTCAATTAGACTGCCTACATGTGGTGCTTGACTCTCGGCGGCGCTCACTCCCAAGCCAGAGTCCCGTGGATGCTTGCCCTCGTCACCAAGACTAGCACACACCGTGTCCATAGAACACTAATCAGGATGCAAAGCACGTCTTCATGCTCCAGGGTGCGCGTGCACCCTTTCGTCTTGTCCTGATTCTCCGAGTCCTTTAGTAATTTAAGGTACTAAGCAAAGTGGCAGTTGCAATCGCCAAAGATCAGTGCACGTCAGAGCTCGCCATCACCACCACAATCTAGCGTGAGTGCAGCTGCGAGGTATCTGGTGCTTTGTTCAACAGCGCCTCTGCTGGTGCTTAACCAAAGTATCGAGTTGGCGATATCAGTATCAACAAGTACCTAAAGAATGCATTCCAATGCACATCCGTAATATGTGAAGACCCCGCTCGTGTGATTGACAAGCCGAGGCTCAATGCGGGCAATATAGTGGAGGATGTTAATGCACTGAAGTTGAAGAAATGAGCAGGTGTGTTCACATTTGAGAACTTTGATGAGTGTTGTGACATAGTGATATCTTATAATCTTCAGGTGATAGGGGTCAAAGCACATGCTAGTGATCTGTGATGCACATACCTACGTTCACAAATGTCAGTAACCATGTACTCAAGGACAAAAGGCACCTCGGAAATGTACACATATACATGATAGCATTCTCCTGCAGTCATTTGCAATAATGCGCACAAAAGTGCGACTGGCCCTGGTGATCTAAGGGCATTCACGCCTTCAGGGTGGCACGACAGGGCATGTAAAACATCTAGTAAATAAAGCAAACAAATAGCAACATCAGTGTGATCTCGTCGCGTTACCTTGCCAAAGGCATCCCTTAGCGCCAGCATTATGACTTTAGCAGTACTAGCTGTGAGATTAGTCATACTGCGGACTCGAAGAATTGCTACAAGAAGTCTTGCGGCAGCGGCCTGTATTCTAGCTGACTCCGAAGCTTTGAGGGCAGCAATTGCAGAATTGAGGATGCCGTGCACCCTGACGATAGCATCACGCTGAGCGAGAGCCCCACCAGATGCATTGGCCAAGACTAGCTGAGCACTTTCAGCAACATCAAGGATATGCAACCAGCAAGTTTGCAAAGGTGTCGAGCTTACTGAGTTGCCATGGGTGACAGCATTTCCAAAGGGCGTCGTGCGTATTGCTAGCAATGTAAGGGATCGAATGAAGGCTCGCGTTGAGGCGACATAGCCACAGGTATCCTGACTTATACGGGAAAGCTCAGCGATCAAGGCAAGAGCTTCAAAAGCAAAAGGTCCAATCTCAGGCAGAACTGTCGCGAAAGTGACTTGCGCCTGGAGGATGGCTAGCAAGTTTTTATGCGTCAGAATAGCTTGGGCAGCATGTGCTCCATTTGTATTCAGAAGGGAAAACAGAATTTGAAACCCAAGTGCCACATCAGCATTTGTAGACATTTCTCCTGTAGAATTAACAACCAGCTTGACTGCAGCCTCAACAGTGCTCGCGCCCTGGATATGGCATGTTGTGCTTGGACTCATGGTAAAAATAGCAGCAATGAGACATCGTGCACGTCCACGCACGTCACCTTCCGGTAGGATGTGCAATACTCTGAGCAAAAGAGGAGTTAGTTTTGCAACAGCGCTCAAAGCAGCGGTATCCAGCAGCGAAACAAAGCCCATAGCACTATAGTGCGACATAGTCTGCATGCAGCTAGCAAGCTTGAAGCCGTCAATGGCCAGTCTCTCTACGAGCAACACGATGGATTTTGAACCAAGGTTAACAACTGTAGGCTTCAAAGAAGCACTGCGCAAGCCGTGCACACTACTCACTGTGTCTAGCAGGTGAGGAATGAGAATGCAGAGCAATATCAGGGTATTAGGAAACCTTGGTTTTTTATCTGCCATTACAGCGGATACTTCTAGGCCTACTATGGCAGTAATGCGTGTAACAGCTGATGATATCGCCCCTCGAGCTGCAAAGGCGACTGCTAACGCAAGGATAGCATCACTAGAATCAAAGCATATGATACGCAGTATTTTTAAAGCGGCCCGGGCTAAATCTAAGTCAGTGCCTGCTTGCGATGTGCTTTGTGGAGTCGCACAAAGCATGCGAACTAGAGTGTCGATGAAGTCAATTGTTTGTGCGGTTGGTGCAGAAAGCAGAAGGGGCCTGTGGAGCTCTCCTGCCTTGCATAGTGCAACAAGACAGTTCGCAGCGGCGGCTGATTTGGGGGCTAGCAAGAAAAGATTGACTAGTAAACCACCATGGATAACTTCTGCCGCAACACAACCCAGAATATCCTCTTTTATTAGCCCCCTCAGCGTTGCCCATGCTCGATCAACCGCGGCTAGGTGTGCTGATATGGCGGCTGGGTCATCTGATTTCATTGTTGTAGCAATTAAGGAGACTAGAGTTGCTACATTTACGTCACCTATCGATGCGAATGTCTTATTTGAAGCAGTGAGATGTAGCTGTTGAGATCGAGACCTGTAGCGCTCCTCAAAGTGACTCCTGCAATCACTGTGGATTAACTCGATTGATGAAAGAGACGATGCGTTATGATCTCTGCTTGTTCTATCATTGATATTTACCTGGTGGCGGGTGCTACAAATATTTGGTGCATTGGCAACGGCAGCGAGAATCTGATGTGCACTACATGTCACAAATCTTTTTTCTGCAACATCATTGCAGTCCAAAGTCCAACCTCCATTTAATGCGTGTGCGAGAGAACCGATTGCTCCGGTATATTTTGCAGCGGCAGCAAGCTTAATAGTAGTCTGTGGTGTTCTGATTATATCGGTAGGGTGTGTAAAGTGAAGGAGCACCGAAAGAGCAATGCGTGCTAGCTTAAAGCCGCGCGTGTCCTGAAATTTCAGAACCTCGAGAAATAGAGCATTAAAAACTGGCGCTTTTGTAGCGGCCAGTCTTCTTCGCGGCTTTGGATACGTAGCGAGTGCAGACAGAGCACCGAGCGCTTCATGCTCTATTATGCCCATAACTCGATCTTTATTTTGGATTGCAGTGACAAGAACACTTGCGGCGGCTTCGCATGCACCAGCGCCTGCCAGGGCCACTGCCCGGTCTTCTGATTCAGCAGCGAGGGCAGCAATACTTGAGAGAGACAAGGCTGAACAACGCAATGCAAAGTCGGAGGTTACACACAATGATATTCGCGAGAGAGAAACAAGAGCACCCTGGCAGTCCTGTGAACAAGCAATCTCATCACAAGCTGCAAGACAGCCCTCGCGACACGTGGAATTTAGTATGCCTAATGCTCTCTCAACAGCAACGGCACTTCGTATCTGCACAAATTCACTTTGAACATTCCCCGCTGCGGCGTGCTTATGAGTGGCATCTGAAGCCACGTAGCCGCGTGCTAAGTTATTCCCCAATGCAGCAACACTGAGCGTAATATTACGACCTAGACTTGGTGCATGCGCAGAGAGAGATGCAAAGGCATCAAGAACATCTGCACGGACAATGGCATCACTGTCACCAAGGCCTCTGGCCGTAATTTCTACCAACCCGGCACGTGCGAGAGCTAAGCCAATGACATCTGTAGGCTCAAGTGTTGCAATAGCCCCTCTACAATGAATTGGATTGAGGTTCCCGCGGAGAAGTGCACTAAGTAGACGTGCTGCTGCACGTCGTAGTTCAGCTTGTTGTGGCGCCAAAGACTCATGCGAAAGGCTCATAGCAAGAGCCAAACAAGATCTAGGGTTCTGTGATATGTCCCGCTTGCACATATTTTCTGATGGATGTGGCATTTCACCAAATGGCCTTGCTGCACCACAGAGAGAACCAAGTGCCAGCAAGATTGCAATTGTAAGTGTATTACCGGTAGCAATGCGGGGACTATCCGACACAAGGAGCTCATTTTTTGCCAAACCATCAAGCAGATCACACAGTCTCGAAAGCAATCGGCCATTTGGAGGTCCCACCAGTGCAAGAATGAACAACGCTCCATCATTACCACCGCACCAGCATGCATGGATGCAGATATGCACAAGCGTGGCTACACGTGCTGCAATTAAGCCATGAATAGATGTGTCATCTGAATCACAAACAAGACGCACGTCAAGAAATTTGTGTGTAGTAATCAGCTCAAGGAGCCCCACTTGTGCTACTTCAATAACAGCACCAGCATCGTGGCGGGCAGCACAGGCGCATATGCAGCTAATAAGCGCAGAGAGGGCAGATACCGCCCTTGGCTGGTGGCCTGATGCCTCAAGGGACGGCGCCAGCTCAAATGCAACTGTAGAGGCAAGCGCAGAAAGTACCTGACCTAAGTCCTTGAATGCACCAATTGCATTGGGTATGCAGGATATGATGGCTGCAATAATCTGAGCACCAGCATCATGGTGCGAGTCATCAAAAGCTCTGCAGTGGCCTGCTTTTTTTTGTGCTGCCACGGCGAGTAGGGTCGAAAAACGAGCGTTTGTGTTGGTATTGATGGCCATGTTCAGGGCCATGGTAGCCACGCGGAGGCCACCAATAGCATAGAGTTGCTTTGTCACTTTGCACGCAGCCGCTTCACTGGCATTGTCTTCATCTCCAGTCTCATCATCAATGTAATAACACATATCTGCTAGGACATGAACGGCACAGGAGATCAGACTTGGATCATCGCAAGCAGCAACAAAGTCTGCGATATATTTTCTGTCATTACCAAGTTCATGCCGTAAAGAAGATTGAAAAATCAAACTGGTGTGATTCAATGCGGCGATGGTTTCCAGAGCAGTACCAGCAATGTTGGCTTCTTTTTCCCTAATCAATGGAATCAGGGAACGGCATATACCTGCGTCGATAGCCCCTTCCACAAGAGTGTGCAACAATATCCCAGCATCACCCACCCCAAGAGAATGGTTAGGCCATGCTGCCTCGATGCCAGCAGAGCACAGGGCAACGAGGGTAGCCAAGGCGTGTGATCTCACTGCTGATGATGATGATGATAACAATGCAACTACTGTGAATATGCCGCCGTCGTCAATGATGCATCTGGTTGCGTTGTGAGGATCACTAGCTATAATTGGGGTCAGTGCAGCTGCAGACCAGTTTTGCAGACTGTCATCTGGTGATGTCAACAATGGTAGCAGCCGTGTTTGGGCTGAATTGGCTACCAGAGTTCGCGCTGCGTGTACATCTGCGCATGCTGCAAAATATACACACCTTGCCGCTGGCTCTTGTCCAGGTACTTCCTCGAGGCACTTTGCCACCAGTGCGAGGACCCCACATGACCCAAGAGTCCTGGCAAGTATGCCAGACGGTGGTGGAGAGTTTCCATTGTCACCTAGTTTTCTGGAAAGAGCTTTAAGCGCCTGCTCTCTCTCTGGACTGGGCGGGGACAATAGAAGCGGCTTAAATATCTTGGCAACTAGTTCAGCGGAGAATGGGAACTTAGCACCTGCCACGACGCACCTACACAAAAACGAGACATTGAACAGCCCGGCATGCATCAAGGGGACACCTTTATATACCAGCCCAACCACGCTGCGCGCTCTGGATCATTCACCGCAGCGAACTCGAATTTATCTTTGCCTATCATGCATGCATGCAATGAAATGAATAAAGACCAAGCACTGCAGTAAACCCCCATGTATTCCAGACCCCTTGAGCAGCAGTGGTGAATTGTTGGCGGGGAAAATCTTCCAGCGGAATATCTGGTTCTTCATTGATCGGATCTTGCCTTGACTTAAAGACTCATGTAGTATGGAACCTTTGAGTTCAATGCATACTTCTGCTTTAGCACATGATGCATCTGGATACACCTCTAGCGCTGTTCCACAAACCTAAATTCCAAACTTGAACTGGTGGAACGGATGGATGACACTGCCCCTGTATGCCCGAGCATAAACTTGGCGCCAACCTAGGCCTTTTAATTCTTTGCGCACACGGAGAGAACCTTCAAACATTCGCGACGGTGGCTGCTCTGCTAAATCCTGAAGGGCTATAAGCTTAAGATACGATTTGATTTACACAGACGCTCGTGCTTACTCCCAAGTGTCCAAAGAGTTGATGATGGATGGGCGACCCGCCCTGGCCATTTAAGTCTTTGGACTCATTTTGAACGTGTCTATGCCGTGGTGAAATCACGTCACCTTCCAGGTGCGCCACTAGCTGAGCATCAGTTTCTTGGACATTTGGAGACGGTGGCTTCCAAGATGTAGATTGCGTATTGTGATCCACAAAGAACTTGCGCCCTATCGAATCTTTACGCTCTTCCCAGCCGGGAGGAAGCATTATATGGCCAGGGAAAGGTACATCTGCAGAGTGAGCCTCACGTCTTACCTAGGTAAGAAATTATACAATTGAAATTATATGATACCAGAAGAGGCAGGAGGGGGAGGAAACTTTTTATGCAGTCCAGTGCGGGTCGTTCAGACTGGGCGTGCAGAAGCCGAACATCGCCGCGCGGATCGTCTCGGGCCGGTGTCTCGGGCCGATCATGATATTTCTTTGAAGTTGTCACCTGGGCCGTGACATCGGCACGGCGGCGGTCCGGGTAGCTTGAAGTTCTTGCCTATTTGTCATCACTGCCGGTGGCACTCTGGCACGGCTGTAGCCAGCCCCCACAACAGCGTTCTTGCTTTCGAGAAACGCTACAACCCCGCGGGGACATCGGGCCCAAAGTTACGGCAACCGGGCGCCGCCGCGGCCCGGCCCGGCGGGTAGCGGCGAGCCTCAGAACTTCGCCGACTCGGAAAAGCTCACGTTATCGCCCCCAGGCTTGCGCCCGGTACACGGTAACCCAGCGCGCGCGGGTGTGGGGGGAGTTAGTTTCCGAAGGGGCCATGTGCGGAGGTCTCGGCTTCGGACGGCAGACCAACCCTCCCGGCCTACAATGGGCCCGGGGCTGGGAGTCAGACCAGGATTGCTTCGTAGCGAATACAAACGTAGTTTCCAACGCACGCAGGATTTTTACAAACGACTCGGAAGGTTAAGCAAGTCGATTCTCGTCCCCTATGAAAAGTCGGGGTGGGGTCGTCGGGATTTGACGCTTCGGCAGACCGATGACTGCCATACTAGGACGAGAAAACCCGCATGATATGACCCAGGTCCCCACTGGCAGCTAGTCAGGGGCTGGCACAGTGGGGGCTTTACATCCGCCTAGCTCAGCGCCATCGCGCGTGCCACTGCCACGGGCTGGTGCGCTTTAAAGCCCATAGCCAGGGCCCCACAGTGGTGCTCCTGGTGGCAGTGCCAGTGGCACACGCGATGCCGCGGCGCAAAAGTTTATATGAAATAGAATAGTGTTACCATCAAAACGCTTCGCTGCGTTCATCGTTTGGATGATAACACTATTCTATTCAATATATTCTAATATGTAACCCTTATATAATAATTCAACACAGGGTGAAGAATTCACACAATCTGAATGCAACTATAACGGAATCTTGCAAATGCTGCGTCCAAAGAAATAGATGATGATGACAAAAAAAGTAGTATGTCCGAAGGACAGGTGACGACGCTTTGAGTACCCGAGGCAACTTGGACCTAAAGCTAGGCTACTTGATGTCTCTGAACAAACACGTTCGACTCAGTCTTTGCTGGGTAAAGCGTTAAACTTGCGGCCAAAGCCAAACGTACTAACGTTCCGTCAGCACGTTTCACCGTGATAAACTCAACGTTCCGTTCGGCGAATCGAATGCTTCGCACCTACCCGCACGAAGACGCAGGAACACTCCCAAAACCCGAAATCGATGGTTTATAAGTTTCAAAAAGTCTTAAAACCGAACGAATGCTCCCCACGCCGATTTTTTGTCGGCGTGGACCAGCCTTCTGCAAGAGAAAGGTGTGAACTACTCTAGGGTTGGCTGACCGAAGGGCAGGTGACCCTAAAGTAGTTTATACCTTTTTTGTCGCCGGCTTCCTCGCCCTCACACTTGCGCGGCACGTCATTCCATCGTCTACTGGAATGAATGCCTACGTCCTACCCGTCGATTTTCGTCCGGGGATGTCTAAGTGACCCGCCATCGATATCCGCCGAATATGTTCCCGACCGGCTGTGGGTTGACACGCGGCGACGGGCAACTTGTGGACTTCTGGAGGTGCGTCGCTGTGCGCTCGGGTCAGGTGCTTCTATAACAACGCTTTGAAGATATATTCGCAGTCGCGCGCCGCTTTTGGGCCTCACAGAGAGCAGCAGCTTTGGGCGCTCTGAGACCCCCGCGATGGCTACCTTTCGACGCGCGCGCTTTTTGCATGGCACTTACGAGTGCCTAGGACCTCTACACGCGCCCAGCGGCTGCCCTGTGTCGCGCGCGGGCACGGAGAGCACGCTCAAACCTTAGAATGGACTAGTAGATGCATGCCAAATTTCAAACCCAAAGACTCGATAAATTCACTGGCAGGTGGCCGTTGGTAACTTCCTTCGCGCGTAGTTTCTTGGAGGTGAAAACTCAACGTAGATGTCCTTTAGTGGAATTTCCTGAAGATGCTCAGTGGGAACATGCACGTCTCCACCGTCTGTCGTGACAGAAAAGCGCAGCTTGCATGCGAGCGAAGTGGTGATTTTACGAGCAGGGAGGCGCCGAAAGAGAACGTAGCAATGGCCAGTAGAATTACAGGTAAGCAACTTCAACATAACTTCGCTGTCATGAATATAATCCTCCACATCTCCCAAGGACTTGACATCTACATGGACACTCTTAATACACTGAGCATTAGGTTTATTTGTAACATGGAATTGAAGTACAATATGCGACTTAAAGAGGTAGCCAACGCAAGCAACATGGCAACAATGAATGCCTTCCCTGAATTCCTTGAGTACTACTGGTTGAAGCGACCTGAGAACCTTCCCCAAAGCTTCAAACCTCGGAACTGAAAACAATTTGCAGTGCCGTCTTAACTGGTGTTGTGTACCCTCATGCTTAAGATCCGCATATTGCACTCGCAAGAGATTGCGTTTAACAATTGCCGCTCGTCTTTCGGACTCAGTGAAATGCAGTAGATCCTAGCGACGCAAGAGTGATGATATATTCAAGAAAAAAAAACGAAATAAAAAAAATAAAACAGCGCACCGAAACATACTTTAACAAAGTTTGAGCATAGAGTCATACTCACATTTTCAGGGCAACTTTCTACTGCATTTAGAGGATGAATGCGACTAAAATTACGGCGAATGACATCAAATGCACGCTCAAGGGGTTGGTTGGATTCGCCCGTGTGCGCACGCAAAGCATAGTGTCTAGCAAGCTTCACATAAATATCAAGTGCGCCTTCCACCTTGTCTGACTTCGCAAAAATCTGCGGCATGTTTTTAGCAGCAAGCCAGATGGTATTGGAGTATACCTCTGCGAGATTGTCATCTGAAAGTTTAAGAGCGTAAACGTCAAGAACTGCAGAATGCGCAGCGAGTTGCGACAATATCAGCGCCTTTTCGTGCAGTAAGTCCCTGGGTAGCCGTGAGAGCAGCGACTTGCATTCATATTTGTCTGAATATCGCAAGAAGTTGCGCAGTCGTGTTCGATACAGGTCTACCATCTCTGAATCAACTGCTTCAAAGAGAATTATTTGGTCGAGAAGAGTGGTTGCAAGCTCCATGTGCAATATAGCAGACTCCTCGCCTGCGTATATAACATGCTCTAGATACGCACAAGCCACTGATGCTCCACTGTGTAAAGGAAGTTGCTCCACTTTTTCAGGCACAGCGTAACTTGTACTACATTGCAACGGCGAAGCAACATACCGAAGACTCGAGTCATCCTTGGCTGCATTGAATGAACAGCCCTTCAAGTTTAGTTTCTTCATCCAGGCAGCAATGCCATGAGTCGCCATACCTATATGAAAAAACCTCAATACGAGAAAGAAGGCAGATGAAGTCTGACGCATGCTAGCACCTCGAGAACTCGTGTGGGGCGGCTGGTCACTATCAATGTCATCCTGTTTACCACAGATTCCAGCGCCAGTAAAAATGGCTAGGCCCAACGCAGGTGCTTGATGAAAGACTGAAGCAACATGTTCTCGTACTATTGACATTAATGTTGGTTTTCTGGAGAACCACAGCCACCGCAAATACCTTGCTTTCCATCGCCAACCTTGAGTGCAATTCCATCTTGAGTTTCCTTCACAGTCACACATTTCTATGATTAGTGTCAGGGCACGTTTATGTGCATGCTTGCTTCTGTAAAGCCAGAGAAGCGGCTCTACGTGTGTAAGTCCAGCTGCAGCCATCAAAGTCGCAAGTGACTCAAGGTCACATGACTGAGTTGGATCTCGCAGCAGGGAAATAGTATCTTTAAGTCGTGAGGGGGCACACTGAAGTCGCGCAGCAGCAAGCATTGTATCAACGAGTACAAGCCTGTAACACTTTACTACGCCATATTCATTTAATCTGGGATCAATATTATCTAGCAGCAACCGATTTCGCATAATCTGAAAGTAAGAGACAACGGTCGCAGCGGTGCGTTTTAGTGTGACTCCTCTTAGCACGAATTGAGACAGAAATCCAAACCATTTCTCTGGATAACTGCGTAGCTTGTAGCCCATTGGAATAACCCTCTTTTCCACTTCCAGCTCAATGTTGAAGCCGGATGGCCAAATGATTGCAAAATACTCTGCAACCGCTTCGGGCGCCGTCAATGCATCTAACCAGTGTTGTAACGCACTTTCTAGGTCCCCATGCGAGTAAAGTGCGTAAGCGCACCTACGCCGAGCACAGTGGCGTACAATTACATCTAGGGAACGCACCGCTCTTCAATCAGTCGAATATCCTCTTTGGAGCTATCTGTGAGCATGCAGAGTGCAAGCGCATCTTCGTATTGCGCGTTATTGAGCAAGTCTTGCACTTGGTCCTTGATAGCCAGTGCCATCTGCCTCCGCGGGTAATCAGTACCCGGGGAGCCCATCTGCTAGGGCCATAAGCTCGTGCTGCCGAACCATCCAGGGCGCGAGTTTAGCGAGGAAATTTAGTTTTGGTAAACCATCCCAGCAAAAAAGGCACTTAGTTGAGAGCGTGACCTAGTGAGCCGTGAAATGGTTTGTATGGCGCGCCGCGCGTCGCACACGAGGCGTTGCACAAGAGGGTTGCGCCGCGCAAGACCCCATGAAATTGGACCACCTCTCCGGAAGGTTCTGCTCGGCCGCGGTCGTAGAGACAAGTGGCACCGTGACGCCCACTGGCATTCTACGGACTGCCAGTGGGACAAATAACAGCCGCACAAGCCGACCTGCGGCTGCCGACGGTGGCCCGACCCCCCTCCTAAGCCTCTCGGATTGCCGGATGTAATAATAATAATAATAATAATAATAATAACACAAGATCCACAAATATTTATAAAAGTACTACTTTTTGTTATGCTCCCCAAATCGACCGAAAAAAACCGGCGATTTTTATCCCCGTATATTTGAGTTTCGGCGTTTTTTACTGAATGGAAGTGAGCGGGTTTTCCCGTGAACTTTCGTTTTGATGTAAAAAACGCCGAAACTCATATACTACTGGGGGGGTCGTTGTGTGCTTTATATTATTTGTTACCATTGTCTTTCCGAGGGCGCTGCACGCAGGCTACTCCCGGGCTCGCATGAGGTGAAGGCCAGCTGAGACCAGCAGCAAATAGGAGACAGGTGGTGTTCAAATGGTCTATGTCTGGCTGGGTATTTTGGCTTTGTTGGCAGTGATAATAGAGAGCATTGTGTCAACGACTCTGACAAATGGAGTAAAGGCTGGGCTATGCTGCTGACATATGAGGCACGTGCCTGTTTCACACGCCCGCTGCAAGGAAGGGTCAAGCGGCAAGGCACCAAGGTATGGTACATTGAAGCGGACTGCCATGGACTGGGGAGAATTTTCCAGGGCACACTGAAATATTGTAATAGAAGCATCGCACTGCTGAAGATCACACTGCTGAAGGAGCCCGCGGACATATTCTGTTTGATCTCTTCCGGTCTTTCTCTCAACAAAGTTGAGCTGAGACAGAGGAATGAGCAGTTGATTCATATTCTCCACCACACCAATAACCCTGATCTTGGTTTTGGCGCAGAAGTTAAGCTCTTTGCGAACGTCCTGCATGGATACCTCCTGAGGTGTTGTCACCTAAAGCGCACATGCATTTAGTCCTATCTAGATTGACGCTGGTCCCGCACAACGATCGCGCCTACATCTGCCATCTTTAGATACTGGGCCACAGAGATGTGCTCATCTGATGTGCCGGGAGGTGTATCGATTATGAGGTAGTCAAGCTCGCCTACAAAGCGAGGCATCCAGCACGAGGGAGGTTAGACATCGGTGGCGGACTACCCCGTTTACTTACCCCAGTCTACCTCGGTGAGGAATTGTTTAATAAGGCCACTTTTTCGTGGACCACGCCAAATAACTGCATTGTCATCATCAGGGAGCATGAATCCTACTGACATAACACCAAGCTCGCCTGCAGCTGCTCCAACATCAACGAAAACTGGTGTCCATCCCGTAGATGACTGATGAATCCCTCGCCCCTTCAACCCGAGCATCTGCGGTACAGAAGGGCCGCAAATATCTATATCTAAGAGACCCACCGCGTTCCCTTTCTTTGCTAAAGCTGCTGCTAATTGGCATGAAACCTGCGGTCGACGACACCTGTAATCATGATACGAATAACGCGTAATTATAGACGTGGAAGACAAAAAACAGTAGATTTACCCACCCCGCCCTTGCCCGATAGCACCATGATTACATGTTTCACACCAGAGAGTCGTTCATGAACAAGTTCAGCTGTCAGATCCCCGTTGGTGCTCCTTACATTGCTCGCACAGGCCGACTGATTTGAGCAACCAATACACGATTTCGCTTTGCCTGCATGTTCGCTACCTGGCCCGACGCACTTCATTTGCCACGCCCTGGTCTACGACATGATGATGCCCATATATGTATTTGCCTATTTTTTTGGCGTCCTTGCGGGTATCTTACGCGGAGCAAACAATACAATAAGACGCCATCGAGGAGTAAGCGAACATCTGGACGCCGCTTGGAGGCTGGGGACTAGATCCTTGGGTGTGCAGGATGCGCCTCACTCGTCTCCGACACGGCAAGATAACTTGAATATTATCATTATAATTGCCCGCGCCACGGTGCTCACGGTGATTATACTAGTACGAGTAAGGGGGCGGCGTTGGTATGTGTTCAAACACTCAGGCTGTGGCACTATCCGGCGTCGACGGGCCGCGCTATCATAGTATTTATTCCGAGTCGGCGGGCTTCAACTTGAAGTTGAAGCCGCCTCCGTACCGACCCGATGATGTAGAATAAGGTTTGGGGGAAGGGGGACATTTTTATGTCGGTGGACGATGGCCGCTCAAGCTATGGTCGCCAAACGGGAGGCGCTGGCAGCGCGGCGACCGGCCAGCGTAACTGCCAGCGCTTTTTCCAGGCGCGTAGGCGCAGATTTGAGAATCGGGGAACGCGTTGATGTCGAAGGCAGCGGCATTGGTGAAATCGTGGCCATCGCGACGGATCTACGTGACATCAAAGCAGAGGAGCTGGGCGAGTGGAGCGTTGATGCCATCAAGGAGCTCAGCGATGTGGGCAGCATGCTAAGGTTACAGCGTTTTTCGTCCTGTGGGACCTTTCGATCGGTACGACGCGCAGGACACTCGAGCCCATGCCAAGGGCATGAGGCATCTGCGGCGTGTGCACGAGTTCTGGTGGGTGCCTGCAGAGCATGTGATTGCGGTAGTAACTGTTTTGCACGCCTACGACGTTGCTTATGGCCAATATTGGTACGCCAATGGAATGAAAGACGTTGCAGTTGCAGTAGATCAGGAGGATGCGTCAGGGTGCATAGAGATAATATCTCATGATCAGTGGGACATGTTCCCAGAGACGTCCGGATTAGACATAGGCAGTGTGATGACTCACACGAGTAGGTTGTGGGCTACTCGGTTGCTAATTCGAGGCGAGATGCAGTTAGCTTTGAGTGAAGCCTCTGCCTTCACGTCCACTGTTGTTGTAGCACTTCATTCCGACCAGTGGATCATGCTGGGGCAGTATCTGCGGGGCAGGAAGACTTACCAGAACGACAGGTTTAGAAATAACATCGCATTCTTCCCCCATAGGGGCGTCTTTGGTATTTACGAACGAGATCCTCAAACGAGGAGTACAATCACTTTATCTCTTGAAGACTCTCGCTCGCTCGATTCCTTGGATGCATTTGCAGGGAGGATTTCAACAAAGGATAATTAAACAACAACCACCACAGCCGCTCGCCAGTGCGCATCTCGAGATGTAGTCTATCAACAGCCCTTGATTTGGGGTTTCTGAGTAGACAATAAACATCCAGATTCATGGGGTACTTGGCATTGTGCTCGCGCTGTTCCAGCTCCTACTCCTTCAGCAGCCTAGCCTTGAGCTGCGGGCGTGGATTCCCACCAGCAGTGATGTCTCTAAGCTCCAGCTGCTCCTCAATATCTGAATCTTCAGCATCTTGCAGCCATGAATCGATACAAGCGATCTCTGCCAAATTCAAGCCAGGTTTAAGGCGTTTCAATTCAGTCAAGAGGGCTTGGGGCGTTTTACTTCCCACCCTCATGCCCATGGCAGCACATACTCTGTGTAATTCGGCGCAACTAGTATTATTTTTGCCATAATTGATGCTAGGGTAGATTTCACGATTCCAGTCGCTATTTCCATCAGATTCGGCGGTCAGCTGTAGTCTTAAAGCAGTGCAGCGTGCATCATTTGCAGCAGCTTCATCTGTTCCCCAGGTTTCCCAATGGATACACTCAATCAGAGTACAGCACTGGCGATTGCACCCACCAGGACACCCCGCTGTTTTCGATAACAAAGTCCATGGGCACCTTGGACGGCCACTCGCAATTTCCAATAGCACCACCTGTTGACACAGTGGAGCCGTCCACTAATTTATGGCCGTTAGCAGTCCACTCTGCCTTCTGGTCCATCACTTCGACTAACTGCAATTTTATGTCATGGTAGCTGGCCTCTCCAAAGTCAACCATGGTGCCTGGTTCGCAGTGCTCATTGAAGTAGTCAAACCAAGGCGCAAAAACTTTAGCAAACTGCGCATTCTTCTCCTTCCCGAAGTATCCTGCGACTTGAAATAACGGAATTTGGATTGTATTTTCAAATCAGGGGTCAAACGAGGGTCCAGCCCAATGAAGAGGCCAACATAGCCCCAATCCTTTTTACCGGGGTTGCCATAAAGTTTAACGTGCAGCTGCAGCCTGCGCCCGGAGCCTACAAACTTGTAGGCCTCGGTAGCACCAAGGAGGTGGCGCAAGGTCTTTTCTGGTGGTAGCCGCCAA
>Ga0114994_10001446_pt1 | contig 17049 bp, 16 predicted proteins | sample ArcticOcean_MG_C_9_FD_87043 | JGI IMG/M metagenome (GOLD analysis project Ga0114994, IMG submission 87043) | Marine microbial communities from western Arctic Ocean - ArcticOcean_MG_CB2_152 | ecosystem: Environmental > Aquatic > Marine > Oceanic | place: Arctic Ocean: Canada Basin | collected...
AGAAAGAGAGCTATGCGTGAAGGTCTTATTCCTATGAAAAAGACTACTGACGAAAGAAAAACTTACTAAATTATATCATAATTTATTTTAAACTAGGTTCTATATACTAGCTGATATGTCTTCAGACATTTTCTTTGCATCATCCAAAAGCATCATAGTATTTTCTCTGTAAAACAGATCGTTATCAATGCCAGCATAACCTATTCCAAGACTCCTCTTAACAAATAGAACAGTTTTAGCATTTTCCACTTCAAGGATTGGCATCCCGAATATTGGGCTCTGAGGATCAGATTTTGCTGCTGGATTAGTTACATCATTTGCACCTATAACAAAAGCTACATCTGCTTGAGCAAAGTCAGAGTTGATTTCACTTAATTCATAAATATCATCATAAGGCACATCTGCTTCAGCTAATAAAACATTCATGTGGCCAGGCATTCTTCCGGCAACTGGATGAATTGCGTAAGTTACTTTAATTCCCATCTCTTTTAGCTTATCAACCATTTCCTTTAGAGAGTTTTGAGCTCTTGCGACAGCCATACCATAACCAGGTACTATAATTACTGAACTAGCATTTTTTAAAATAAATGCAGCATCATCTGCTGATCCAATTTTTACAGGCCTTGTTTCCTTCACTTGCGCTCCGCCACCAATATCATCACCAAATCCGCCCATAATGACTGAGAAAAATGATCTATTCATAGCCACGCACATTATATAAGAAAGAATGGCTCCAGAGGAGCCAACTAGTGCACCAGTTATAACTAACGCTAGATTATTAAGGGTAAAACCTATTATGGCTGCAGCAAAACCTGAATAAGAATTTAAAACAGCTATTACAACAGGCATATCTGCTCCGCCAATAGGTATAATCAACAAGAGGCCTAAAAGAAGGGATAGGAGGCTAATAGCTAGAAAAAGAAGCTGGCTAGATTCAGTGCCTGAAATAATTAAATATGAGCAAGAAACGATTAAGAAAATAATAACAATGCTTAAAAGATGACGAAATGGTAAAATAATAGGGGCACTTTTCATTAAGCCTTGTAGCTTTAAGAAAGCAATTACTGATCCAGAAAAGGTAATTGCACCTACAAGAATACCTAAAATCATTTCAACCTTACTTAGCGTTTTGATAGAGCCATCAGACGATACTAGTTCGAAAGCAATTGGAGACAAGAAGGCTGCCCATGCAACTAAAACTGCAGACAGACCGCCCATTGAATTTAAAGCGGCAACCATTTGAGGCATATCTGTCATAGCAACTTTTTTAGACAAAAAAGTTCCTATTAATCCACCAATAGAAATCCCAGTCAAAATTAATATTAAATTCATAACCGAAGGATCATTTAGGCTAAAGATAGTAACAACAAATGCTAACGCCATACCAGACATACTCAGATAATTACCTACCCTAGCTGTTTCTGGAGATGATAAACCACGGATACCTAGTATGAAGAATACACCAGAAATCAAATATAATGAGGCAACTAAGTCATTAGACAGTAAATTATTAATCATCTTTTTTTACCTTCTTTTTGTACATTTCTAGCATCCGTTGAGTAACCAAGAATCCTCCAAAAATATTTATTGAGGCAAAAATAAGTGCAAAGAAAGAAACAAATTTCGAAAGTGATGATATTTCTTCACTTTTTGCTCCCATTGCAACAATAGCTCCAACAATAATCACAGCTGAAATTGCATTTGTTACAGACATTAAAGGTGTGTGAAGAGCTGGAGTTACTGACCAGACTACATAATAACCAATAAAAATTGCTAAAACGAAAATACTTCCATAAAAAACTATCGGACTAATATCCATAAAATTTCCTTTATCTACTTATTAAAAGCTTCAGTAATTTTCTTATCCTTAACGACTGAAACTGCTGAAACAATCTCATCTTCCCAGTTCAACTTTTCCTCAGATTCTAAATCAACAAAAAGTGATAAGAAAGAATATAGATTTCTTGAATATAGATTAGAAGCATCAGGTGCTAATCCGCTAATCATATTGAGATCTCCAACAATTCTTACACCCTCAACCAGAATATTTTCATCTGGTTTTGTAAGCTCACAATTGCCACCTCGCTCTATAGCCATGTCAACTATAACCGAACCTTTTTTCATCGATGACACCATCTTTGAGGTCAACAAGATTGGCGCTGGGCGTCCAGGTATAAGAGCAGTGCAAATGACAATATCTTGAGATTTAAGATGCTCAGAAATTAATTCATTTTGACGTTTTTTATAATCCTCGGACATTTCTTTTGCGTACCCACCTGAATCTTCTGAATCCTCATCCTCATCAACCATAATAAATGAAGCCCCTAAGCTCTCACATTGCTCTCCAGCAGCTCTTCGAACATCGGTAGCAGAAACTACTGCACCCATCCTCTTTGCTGTTGCAATAGCCTGTAATCCTGCAACACCCACACCCATAATAAAAATTTTAGCAGGTGCAATTGTTCCAGCTGCCGTCATCATCATTGGCATAGCCCTATTAAACATTGATGAGCTATCTATTATTGCTTTATATCCAGCTAAATTTGATTGTGATGATAAGACATCCATAGATTGTGCTCTAGGGGAACGCGGAACAAGTTCCATAGAAAAAGCATTAACATTTTTCTCAGATAATGCTTTAAGGTGATCAATATTATCATATGGGTTAAGCAGACCAATTAAATTAGAATTAGCTTTCATTTTGTTAATCACATTAATTTCTGGCATACGAACAGAAAATATAATGTCTGCTTCAGAAGTAATTTTTTCAACGTCCCCTATTTTAGCTCCAGCAGAAATATAATCATCATCAGAAAAATTACTAAGCTCTCCGACTTTCGACTCTATCGAAACTTCGAAACCATCATTAATAAGTTTTTTTGCTACATCAGGAACTAAAGCAACACGCTTTTCGTTTTTGGTAGTTTCTTTTAAAATACAAATTTTCATTTATTTCAATCTATTGTTTATGAATAAGGTAATATTTGTTACGTTAAAAAACTAATATTTTCTAGTTTTTTTTTAAGCAATTTTCTTTTTTTTGAAATATTTTAAAATTTGAACATAGAATTATAGATTAAATAAGTAAAAATATACTAAATTTGATATTTTTCTTTCCATGTCTCATAAGGCATTCCATAGATGATTTTCTTAGCATCTTCTTTGGATAACACCTCTCCAACTTCAGCTGAAGATTCTGCATACCATCGTGAAAGACAATTTCTACAAAAACCAGATACTTTCATTACATCAATATTCTGCACATCTGTTCTTTCTTGAAAATGTTTAACCATTTTTTTAAAAACAGCTGATTCTATTTCCATTTGTTTATTTTTATCCAACTCAATCTCCTGAAATTACCTTGATAGCGATTTATAAATCTTTTTTTTAAATAAATTAACGTTTTTATTATTTTCCAATAAAGGTTCGCTAACTATCTGAGCAAAGTTTAACTGGCCCAAGGTATTAGAAATTAAATCTTGTCTAATTTCTATAAGAATATTAGCTATACCTCGTTTAGTCCCATGCCTATAAAGTGTATCGTTTTTCATTCTTCCTGAATAAGGTTTATTATCGCCAATATTGATATTTTTATTATTTAATCGAAAATATTGAAAAAAGATATTTGGAAGTCTGTCATCGCTATCCCATAAAATACCTAATTCAGTTAATCTTTTTTTACCATTGAATACCGGAGTAAAACTATGAATTGAAATAATTGCTGGAAATACCCCCTTCTTGATAGAAAGATTAATTATATCTGATATTTTATTATGATAAGTATTATAATAAGATTTTATTCTTTTAATTTTTTCTTCGCAAACATCTAAATAAGAGATATTTTTATTTCCTTGAATAATGCTGCCATCAGATATTTTCATAATCAAGGTTGGGTCATCAATACCTCTATTTGTATCAATCAATAACCTAGAGAAATCTGACATAATTAAAGGACATTGAAGGTAATTGGCAATATTCGAGGCTACTTCTTTTGCTCCAATATCATATGCTATGTGAGTTTTTAAAGTATTTTGATCTAAGCCAAGATTATCGTATTCATCTGGAATATAATTAGAGGAATGGTCGCATATTACTATATAGTTACCTATTATAGCTTCATTTAAAGTGTTTATCATTTTTTATCAATTCCATGAAATTATCTATATATCAAAAGATTTTAACAAAAATATTATGAATCTGCTAAAAGATGATAATGAAAAACAAAGAAATTAATCAAAGAAAAACTAAAATTCTTGCGACACTTGGTCCAGCCTCAAATACTATTAAAAAAATTATTGAACTATCAAATGCTGGTGCAAATGCATTCCGCCTTAATTGTTCTCACTTAAATGAAGAAAGTCTAAAAGATTATGTAAAAAAAATAAGGCGCGTAGAAGAAATATTAAAAAAGCCAATAGGAATCTTAGTTGATCTGCAGGGACCTAAGATACGAATAGGAGATGTTAAAGAAGATGAAAACCTTCTTAAGAAAGATGATATATTTTCGCTCGATCAAAGTAAGGTGCTAGGTAATAATAAACGTGTATTACTGCCTCATAAGAATATTTTTTTATCTATAAGAAAAGGCCATTTAATATTGTTAGATGATGGAAAAATTCATCTGAAAGTTATTAATACGAAGAAAGATCAAATTAAAACTAGAGTCATGCAGGGCGGTTATTTAAGGTCTAATAAAGGCGTTAATTTACCCCAAACTGATATTAAAACATCGGCATTATCATCTGTTGATAAAAAATTTGCTAATATTGCAGTAAAAGAAGGGGTCGACTGGATAGCGTTATCATTTGTTCAAAAACCTAGTGATATTAAAGAACTCAGAAAGATATGTTCCAATAAAGCCGCTATAATGGCTAAAATCGAGAAACCATCCGCTTTAGATTTTATAGATGATATTGCAGGTCTTGCAGATGGAATAATGATTGCTAGAGGTGACCTAGGTGTCGAACTTCCAATTGAGTCTGTTCCAGGTTGGCAGAAAAAGATAATCCGTGTTGCAAGAGTAAAAGGAAAACCAGTAGTAGTTTCAACTCAAATGCTTGAATCCATGACATCATCTCTAACACCAACAAGAGCCGAGGTTTCTGATGTAGCCAATGCAGTTTTTGAAGGTGCAGATGCTATAATGCTATCTGCAGAGTCAGCCTCAGGTGATTACCCCGTTGAGACAGTTAAAATGATGAATAAAATTGCAATAAATATTGAGAAAGATAGTAATTATAATGATATTCTCTCAAGTCAATTAGAGGAGACTCCTGATACTACACCTGATGCAATTGCGATTGCTGCCAAAACATTAGCAGATGAATTATCCGCACCTATAATTGTCTGCTATACAGAATCCGGATCGACAGGTATTAAAGTTTCCAGGGTAAGGCCAAGCCAAACTATTTTAACAATTACACCAGTTATTCAGACTGCAAGAAAGTTATCTTTAGCGTGGGGTGTTCTGTGCTTTCTTCAAAAGGATGAAAACGACTTAGAGCACATGATAGAGCTTACTAAAAGCACGGTAAAAAAAAGTGGATTGTGTCATCTTGGTGATAAAATAGTAATAACAGCAGGTCTTCCTTTAAAAGTTCAAGGGACTACAAACTTAATAAGAGTAACAACTATTAAATAATTTTTCTTAACACAAGAAAATCTATTTTAAGTATTATATAATTAGTTTAAAAAAAACTATGGATAATTCAGAACAAAAATTAAAAGAAACCAGAGCCATTATAAATCAATTAATAGAAGAAAAAAAATTTTTGGAAGCTATTAAATATATTGAAAAAATCTTAAAAATCTCCCCTATAAAAGAAAAACTATTATTTGAAAAAGCTGAGCTACTTTTCTTAGCTGGTGAAATAAATAAATCTTACGAACTCACATTTGAACTTTTAAAAAAATCGCCATACGATATTAATTTATTAAAGTTATGCGTTCAGCAGCAACATTTATTCGACAATCATGAGGTTAAAATAAAAATATATCAAAGAATATTAAAAATATTACCATATGATATTGATTCATTTATCGGTATTTCGAATTCATTTATTTCTATAGAAAAATTTAAAGAAGCTATTCAGTACGCGAAAAAAGGAATTGAAATTAAAAATAATTCAGAAAAACTGTATAATAATTTAATTTTATCATTAATTATGAGTAAAGATTTCTTGAAAGCCTTAGATATGGTTAAAAATGTTGAAAAATTTAACCCTCTTAGTACTATAACTGCATCATATGGTGTATATTTAAATGAAGAATTAGGTGTTAATTATCAATTTAAATTTCTTTCCGAACCATATAATTATATTCGTGAATATAGCTTTAGTGAGGAAGGTAATATAAAATTTATGAAAGAATTTTATGATTTTATTTTAAGCCTTCCTAAAGTTTGGGAGCCTAAGTTCAAAACTACAATTAATGGATCGCAGACCGATAACAATCTTTTTTTTATTCATCAAGATAATAATGAAATTAAAATTTTCATGAATTTTATTACGAGATCAATAGATGAATATAAACAATATTATAAAAATACAAAAGATTTATATATTAAAGAATTTCCAGATCCACATGCTCTAACAGGTTGGGCTGTAAACCTTAAAAGTTCTGGTTACCAAAAGTCTCACAATCATTCAAACAGCTGGTTGAGTGGAGTTTTTTATTTAAAAGTTCCAAATGCACTTAGTAAAAATGATGGAAATATAAAATTTTCAAAGCATGGATATAATTTTCCTAAATCAAATGGGGTTTCTTCTAGCAAGATAATAGAAGTAAATGAAGGAAAGCTTGTTATATTTCCATCAAGCTTATATCACGAAACAATTCCATTTGAGTCTAACGAAGATAGAATATCAATAGCTTTCGATATAAGAAAAGTCTAGGTTGAATAATAAGAACTAACCCTGTCTTGCTTTAAATCTTGGATTTGTTTTATTGATAATATACATACGACCATTTCTTTTCGCCACCCTATTATCTCTATGTCTTCCTTTTAAAGATTTTAATGAATTTCTGACTTTCATGGCCTTTTCCTATTTTGAAAAGAAACTAAATTGATAATGTGATTAAGTCAATATTAGTTGGGCATTTTAATTAAAATTTAATACTATAAAAACATCAAAGAGAGAAAAATGACAAAAAAATATGATTATGCTCTAGTTAGTGGAGGTTTTGATCCAGTTCATATTGGGCATCTAAGAATGTTTCGTGATGCAACTAGACTATCTGATAAAGTGATACTTCTTCTAAATAATGATGAGTGGCTTATTGAAAAAAAAGGAAAACCATTCATGAACGAAAATCAAAGAAAAGAGATCCTAGGTGAATTCATAAGTATTAAAGAAGTCATTATTCAAACTTCAAGTGAAAAAAGTAGTAGTAGAGCTATTGAAGAATTTGTTAAAAATCATCCAAATAAGAATATTTGTTATTGTAATGGAGGCGATAGAAGTAATATTGAAAATATCCAAGAAGCTTTTATATGTAATAAACTTGGAGTTAATCTAGAGTTTGGAGTTGGTGGAGAAGAAAAAGTTGAAAGTAGCAGTCAGCTTACAAAAAATTATTTAGGTAATGTCGAAAAAAGACCTTGGGGTAATTACCATATAATTGCAAAAAATACTGGTTATCAAATAAAGGAAATAAAAGTTTTCAAAAATTCTAAACTCTCACTTCAAAAGCATAATAATAGATCTGAATTTTGGCAAATAGTAAAAGGGGAAAGTAAGATTATTATTGAGAATGATGAATATTTTTTAAAAGAAAAGGAACATATTTACATCCCAAAAGAAACTGTCCATAGAATAGAGAATATAGGTGACGAGGAGTTAATTTTTATTGAAATCCAACTTGGAGAAGATTTACAAGAAAGCGATATAGTTAGAATTGAGGATGATTATGGAAGAGTTTAATTTATCAAACCATGAAAATGCTCCATATTTAGAACTTGATGATTATATGGCGCCAGAGGGTATTAACTCTTATTTTGTTAAAATGAATGATGGAATAAAACTAAGAGTTTGTCATTGGATCAAGAAAGGTAGGGAAACTAAAGGTACTATCTTACTGCAGCAGGGACATAACGAATTTATAGAAAAATATTATGAGACTATAAAAGAATTCCTAGATAGGGGTTATTCTGTAATTGCTTTTGATTGGCGCGGTCAAGGATTATCAGAACGTACAATAAATTTTACTGAAAGAGCGTTTATAAAAAGCTTTAGAAGACATGATAAAGATCTTAAATATATTATTGAAAACGTGATTAATAAATATTTTCAAAAACCTATCATAGGCATTGGTCATTCTATGGGGGGTTGCTTGATTTTATCAGCCTTTCATGATCATCCAGAAATATTTAAGAAAGGTATCTTATCGGCTCCAATGCTAGGTTTTAAAAATGAAAGTTTTCTGAGAACAGCATCCTCAGTAATGAATCTTTTTAAGAAAGATCATGATTATTTGATTGGATCAAAACCTAATATGGGGATTGAAACACCTTTCGAAATAAATGATCTTACCTCAGATGTAAATCGATATGAACGAGCTCTAAAACTTGTCAGAAAAAGACCAGAAATACGATTGTGGGGGATTACAAATAGCTTTGCAAAAGCTGTAAATGAAAGGTTTAAAGTTATAAGGCAGAAGAATTGGGCAGAGACAATAAATACAAAAATTCTTATAATTAACAGCTTAAATGATAGAGTTGTTGATGCCAATAAAACTATCGCAATGTCAAAAAGATTAAAAAAAAATAAATTAATAAACTTTAAAGAATGTGAGCATGAAATTTTTATGGAAAAAGATATTCATAGAAAAAGAATGTGGGAAGAGATTGATTCTTTTTTAAATTAAAAAATTAAATCTATCTTTTAATAACAAGCCACTGACCTGTTGGTAACTCGAGAATACGCAAACCATGTTTTTCCATAAATTCTTTTTCTTGAGCTTATTGATCTTTATAACCTATCCAACCATAGTCATCAAATATGATCATACCACCAGGCACAATTCTATCAAAAATAAACTTTAAAACACCTATTTCAGCTTCAAAAAAGTGTTTTATTATAAAAAAAATGCTTTTGGTTTAAAAAAACTCATATATTCCTCAAACTATAAAATTAGTATTCAAAATTTTATGATCATTGTTTAATTTCTTTTAGTATAACTAAAAAGATAAGATTTAAACATTAAACTTTTAAATAAAAAATTTACAAATTTTGCTGTATAATATAATTACTAATAATGAATATAGAAATTTCAAATAAACTTTCTGATGAAGCTAGTTTAGCTCTTCTAAATAAAGATTATCCTGAGGCTAATCGTATTCTAAAAATTTTGACTAAAAGATTTCCTGAAAATTATAATTTTAAACGAAATCTTGCAACCACATTTCGAGAAATAGGTCAGCCTAATAAAGCTTTTTTTTATTACAAAGAGGCTGAAAAATTAAATAATAAAGATTACATATTATATTTTAATTTAGCCAACCTTCTTGCGGAAGACCTAAACCAAACTAATCAGAGTATATTATACTATCTAGAGTCTCTAAAGCTTAATCCTGACCATATAGATACCTGGCAAAATCTGTCTTTATTATATGTTAATACTGAAAAATTTGATCTAGCAATTAAAGTCTGTGATAAGATTTTAAGTATAAACTCAGATCACTTTGATGGAAATTATATTAAAGGATTTTCTCTTCTAAGTCTTGGTTCTCCAGGCAATGCTAAAATATTTATAGAAAAAGCTCTGAGCATAGAATATAATTTAGGTGTAGTGAGGGCTCTGGCTGAAATTAATCATATGCTGGGAAATAAGAATGAAGCAGTAAAACAATCGGCTGAAAGTGAAGGTGCGTTTGTATTTTATTCAGATAATAAATCCTATTTAAGTTTATAATTTTAAGAGGTAGCATGAAGAGAATAAAAATTAATTCAGATAACACTTCTAATTTCATTAGTTCTTGGAAAACAGATAATTTAGATTTGATGGATGAAATAATTAATCTTTTTGAGTCTGAAAAAGAAAACCATAGGCTTGGAATGTATGGCTTTAATAAAGCCAATAAAGAATATAAAAATACTACTGATATAAGCATAAGTCCAAATGATATAAAGTTACCAAAATATAGTTTTTTAAGTGAATATATTAATGACTTGGATAAATTCCTTATGGATTATAGAAAACAATGGGAATTTTTTGGAAAAAGTATTCCAGAACTCTATTCAGGCTCATTTAATATACAAAAGTATGATGTCGGCGGACACGTAAAACGTTGGCATACTGAAAGAGACGGGGTTTATAACTCTCATAGAATACTTGCATGGATTACCTACTTAAATGATGTGGAGAAAGAAGGTGAAACTGAGTTTTTATATTATAATCTTAAAATAAAACCAGAAAAAGGTAAAACAGTTATTTGGCCAGCTGAGTGGACACATGCTCATAGAGGTAACCCTACCCCCTCAATAAAATATGCGATTACCGGCTGGTTTCATTTTCCTCATCAAGTAGACATAAAATAGCTTATATGACTAATAATCTATCACCAAAAACTAATGCGGAAGAGAAAAAAGATTTTGAGGAATTAAAAAAATTAATAATCCAAACAAATAATAAAAATGATTTAAGGAAAAAAGCTGAATACTTATTAAAAAAATATCCTAATCATCTTGGTATTCGACAAACATTGGGATCAATTTACTTAAATTTAGATGAAAATGAAGAATCAATTAAGATATTAAAAAAAATTATTAGTGAAAAAAATGATAGTGAATATACCCATTACTTTCTACTGCTCAACTATGCTAGAAAAAATAATTATCTAGAAGTAATTAACAGCTTTAATGAATCAGTAAAGATCAATAAAGACTTCGTAGAAGTATACAAACTTTTTTTAAATCATCTGTCTTCAATAGAAATTGATGACTATAAGCCTTTAGCAACTAAAGAAATAAAAAATTCAATGATATATGCCTCTAAAAATGATTTCCACCCAATGAGAGATATGAGTAAAATTTATCAAAATATTATTCTGGAAGATTTAAAAGACCACAAGGAAACTATTTTAAAGGGTGAATTAATAAATTTCGAAATTAATTATTCACCTGAAAATAAAAGCTTTCTTCAGTATTTTTTAAAAAGGACAATAATAACGAATCTTAATCTCGAAGAATTAATGGCATATATAAGAAGTGCTATTTTAAAGGGAGTTTGCAATAACTTATTCTCAGAAGATCAAATGAATGGCCTTGAGAGTCTTTGTGTTTCAATCTTTATTCAATCAAATTTAAATGGCCATATTTGGTTATCAACAGAAGAATATAATACCTTATTGTATGGTTTAATAAAAACTGTAAAGGCGAAAATAAAAAATAAGAAAAAGATAAATGTTATAGAAATTCTTATTATTGGTTCCTTTATAGATATTAGAGATGATTATGAAATTAAAGATTACATCTTTAAGAAATTTAAAAAGGAACATAAAGAAATTTATAACGAAATATCAATTTTATTTAATGAGTTAAATAACGATAAAAAACTATTAAAAAAAATCAAAAAAGGAGAAATAATAAAAGAAAGTACGTCAAAAAAAATAGAAGATTTCTATAATGAAAACCCACCACTCCCTTGGGGAAGAATTAAAACCGAAGAAGAAATTGAATTTTTAGAATATTTAAGAATTAATATTGAGCCTATTAATCTTCTAGGAAAAAAAGAATTTCCAAAATCTCCTAAGATTTTATATGTTGGCTGTGGTTCTGGAAGAGAAGTACTGAGATTTAATACAATTAAAAATTCAGAAATAGATGTAGTTGATGTAAGTATAAAAAACCTACTACATGCACAAAAAAAAGCTTTAGAACATAATATTGTAAATATAAACTTTCATCATTTAGATTTTTTAGATATAGGAACCTTAAATAAAAAGTATGATGTCATAATATTAAATAAAGTACTAAATCTAATTGATAATTTTAATGATGGCTTTGATTTAATGCTTAAACATTTAAACAATGGAGGATTTTCTCAAATTAGCTTAAAAAGCCCTATTGCAAATAAAGAAATAGATAAAATAAGAAAAAAATTAGGTTTAAAAATAAACGAGAATTTAAAAGATAACAATATTATTCAAAATATAAGAGAATTTATTATAAAAAATAATGATGTAGAATTTAATAGAATAAAGGTAAAGAATACTTTTTTCGAGAAAAAATCTCTTAAAAAATTCCTTAGCCCTATGTATAAATCTTTAATCGATATTAGAGAAATAAAAAATATAATAAATACTAATAAACTAGAATTTATAGGCTGGAGTGATTTTAATCTCAATAGAAAGTTTAAAAAAATAATATTTGATTTATATTCAACTAATTACAAGGATGATTTTCTAAAAAAAAATTTAGATAATTGGAATACTTTTGAAAAAGAAAATCCTATAATTTTCTCTACTAGATATAAGTTTTGGATTAGAAAAAATTATTAATCTAGGGCGCGTAGCTCAGCGGTAGAGCACTACGGTGACATCGTAGGGGTCGCTGGTTCAAACCCAGCCGCGCCCACCATTTAATTAAATATCCAGGAATCTTAAAGCCACCTGTTTAGTAAAAATAGATACTGCTATAACCTCATATTCTAAATTATATTTATTAGTGAACTCTGTTAAAGCTTTAAACTCATCATTCTCCCAAGAATCATTAACTATTAATTCATCAAAAATCAAAATAGTTTTACTATCAACTATTTTCAATGAATTTTCTAAAGCGCATAATGTAGAAGTGTATAAATCTGCATCAAAATTTATAATAGAAGCTTTTGGCCTTTTCTTAGAAAAAAAAGTAGGTAGGGTGTCTTTAAATTCACCAACAATGAAATTGCCTCCATCAATATTTGGAACTTCATTTTGGCTCGAATAATACCCTTTAGGTTCATTATACCAATCTTCGGTAAGCCCTCTAAATGTATCAAAGCCATATCCTGATTTATAGCTTTTCATTAGGTATTTAAAGGAAACACCCATCCAAACACCAAACTCATAAAAAGGTCGTGACTTTAAAGAAAGGTTTATCATTTCATCAAAGAAAGACCATCTTGAGAAAAATAATTGCGGTAATTTAGGTAAGGAAAATATCCACTCAAAGGATCTCATGTAAGGATTTTTTTTAAGAGAAGATCTTGATATTTCTAAGTAAGTATATGTATTACCTAAATAAGCCTCTAGAAAAGCGAGAGTTAAATAAGCTTTCTTATAATTAGAGTCTAAATCTACGCACTTTCTTAATAATGAAATTGCTTCATCCATATCTTTACAACAGCCGTGCATATTCCAATATGTAGGAGCATAATTTGGATTTATTTTTATTGCACTTTCATAAGATTTTATTGATTTATCAATTTCGCCAATTATTGAAAAAATAACACCCAAATTATTATGAGCCTTAAAATAATCAGGTTCAATCTCTAAACTTTTTTTGTAATGTATAATTGCTTCTTCATAAAGTCCTAGTTTTTCTAATGTATTACCATAATTATTATGTGCCTGAAAAAAATTAGGATTAAGTTGTAGAACTTTTTTATAATAAATAACTGACTCAGTTAACTTTTCAATACTGGATAGAGATTGTGCAATATTATTTAAAATCAGTTGATTATAGGGATCTATATCAAGCCCACCCGTGAAGTACTCAATAGCCTCTTCATATCGCTCCAAATTATCCAAAAGATTACCTAAGTTATTATAAGATTGAATAAAATTAGGATTAATAACTAAAGCTCTCTTAAAACTTTTTATAGCATCTTCATAATAACCCGTATTAAGAAGTGCAATTCCAAGAATATCAAAAACTATTTCATTATCCGGGAATGTCGAATGCAATATATCTTTTTTTTTTAATATTTCTTGAAAATCATTTTTTCTTAAAAGATTAATTAGTTCATTAATTTCTTTTTTCAAATATTGAACCTTGAGATTTGATTAAATTTAAACCTTTATTTTTCACGCGATTATCTAGTTAAATAAATAAATAAATACGAATCGAACTAATATAACTTGATTTTAAAAAAATAATACCTATCTATTCATTATAACAAAAGGAGATTAAAATGATTGTAGACGGATTAGGGTCAGTTACATTTGTAAATGGTGTATTAAGAGTTCAACTTACAAATATTAATGGGGAAGGAAAAATCATAGAAGCTGGTAGTATTGAAATACCAGGAGCAAAAGTTGGTGATGTAATTCAAGGACTCGCATCTGCTTCTAAAGGAATTGTTGATAAGCTAAATGAATCATCCGATGGTTCAGAAGATAAAACTAAAAAACCATCTAGCAAATCAAAGTCAAAAAATAAAACAAACTAGGTTATACTTTAAAGAGTTTAATTAACTTTGCTTGCAATCTCTAGGAGATATTTATAATGATCAAAGTTATTAAGTTAATTATTATAACTACTAGTTTATTGTTTGGTTCAGAAGGATTTAGTCAGGATAGTCAAAATTATACGACTTTTTCTAAAATAGATCCTTCGATACCTCTTCTTAGCGAAGTTGATTATCTTAATTTTATTAGAATAAGCATTCTTGAACAGCCAGAGTATCTATTTTCTATATCTACTGTTGAAGAAAAAAATATGTCAGTAAAATTTGCTAAAAGAAGTAGATTTCCTGAATTATCTCTAAGAGTGATAAATGACAGCGTTCTTAAGCGTGATATTCAAGACATAAACTCTGTTAGAAAAAGACAAGATGATAGTTTTGATGCTGCTGTAGAGCTTTCACAACCCTTATATTCTGGTGGTGCTATTAATGCTAGAATTGGAATGGCTAGAAATGATCTGACTATTTCTTCACTAATAAGAGAGCAAACTGTATCTGAGCAAATAGTTGAGGCAAATAGAATTTACTTGCAAGCTATTAAATCAGATCTTTTGTATAATTATGGCCTGGGAATTGTAGAAGAAGCTCGTCCTTATCTTGATAGAGTTAAAGACCGTGTCTCATCTGGAATTGCAGACCCTATGGCTTTGGCTGTTTTTTCAATTCGATTTAACGATCTTTACTCAAAAGTTCAAATGTTGAAAACTCAAAAAAGTCGAGATATAGCAATGTATGAATACTTTTTTAAAAGTAAGTATGAAAGTGTTCATTTTCCAAATATTTTCATTTCTCCGGTAAAGAAGGATATTAAACATGTTGGCTATGATGTCGAGCTTGCTATATTAGGTCATAAAGGCAAGGAATTAGAGACGACATTAACTAGAAGTGAATTCCGTCCTCAGTTTGGATTTAATACTAGATATACTAAATATGACATCAAAGATGATGAAAATGAGAGTGATGTTCGCGGGGGAATTTATCTTTCCCTTCCTTTATTCACCTTTGGGAGAGCTAAGGCAAAAGTCTCGTCTTATGAAGCAAAGGCTGCTGCTGCAAAAATGTACATCAACATTGAAAGAAAACTAGATGATGGAAAGGAGTCTGAGCTAATTAATGTCATCGAGAGCTCTCTTAATATTAGAGAAGATGTTTACAATACTTTTAACGACACAAAGAAACAAAGAAAAATTATCGGGGATAGACTAGAGATAACAAATTTTGCACCTGAGGCCTATGTTGATACTGGCTTTAAAGAGCTTAATCAGTTAGAAAGAGTTTTGATAACTGAAATCAATTTACTTGATGGTTATATGCAGTTTTTACACCAAAATAGGGCATTAAATTCTTTTATAATGATTAGACCATGAATGAAAAAACAAAAAAAATAGAAGATTATGATAAACATTGGTTCTGGAGCACAGTTCTATTAAATAAAGGCACATATACTCAAATAGCCTTAGCATCTGTTTTTATTAATATTTTCGGGCTTGGAAGCGCTTTTTATATTATGACTGTTTATGACAGAGTCATGCCTAATAATGCATTAACAACCTTAGTGGCGTTAACTATTGGCATGGCGATAGTAATAATATTTGATTTTATTGTTAAGTTACTTCGGTCTTATTTTATAGATATTGCTGGTTCAAAAATGGAAAAAACTATTTGTGATTTACTTTTTGAAAAAATCACATCCCACGATGAATCATTTTTAACTAAATCATCTGGTGTTGCTCACACTGTAAGAGAATTTGAAGGTGTAAGAGACTTCTTTACTTCTGCTAGTATGGTTGCTTTCATTGATTTACCTTTTATGTTCATCTTCTTAGGTGTTATTTATGCTATTGCTGGTCCACTTGCAATTGTTCCTATTTTGATTGTTCCTCTTGTTCTAGGTGTCTCTGCATTAGTTCAGCCAATTTTGAAGCGATACAGTGAAAAGAATCTTAGAACCCAACAAACAAAAATGTCTACATTAGTAGAACTTCTTAATAATGTAGAAACAGTAAGAACGGTTGCTGGAGGGAAGTTTCTTCATGATAAATGGAATTCAAGTGTTGAAACTCAAAGCGATGCATCAACTCGAGCAAGGTCTGTTTCAAACTTTGCAACTACATTTGCTGGAACAGGATTGCAGATAAGCCAGGCTGCTGTAGTTACATATGGAGTAATTCTAGTTGGATCGCTTCAAATTTCTGCGGGTGCATTAATTGCAGTAGTAATTCTTTCTGGAAGAGTTTTATCTCCCCTTGTTCAAGCCGGTCAATTACTAACAAAAATGAATCACGCCTTTGCAGCATATAGAAAGATCGATGAATTAATGGAAACAGATACTCACGATGAGAAAACAAAAGACTTAACTGCAGTTAAACTTTCAAATGGAGAGATTGTAATAAAGGATGCTAGTTATGAGATCGAGGATACTAAAATATTAGATGGCATCAATATTTCAATAAAAGATGGAGAAAAAATTGGTTTAGTTGGCAATATCGGAAGTGGAAAAACAACCCTACTCAGACTTCTTATTGGATTTTATCATCCGACAAAAGGAAGTATAACAATAAGTGGCTATGACCTAAATAATATTCCTGCAAATAATCTTAGAGATCATATTGGTTATTGTGGACAAAAAGTTCAGCTTTTTTCAGCATCTATTTATGATAA
>Ga0114994_10001448_pt1 | contig 17049 bp, 15 predicted proteins | sample ArcticOcean_MG_C_9_FD_87043 | JGI IMG/M metagenome (GOLD analysis project Ga0114994, IMG submission 87043) | Marine microbial communities from western Arctic Ocean - ArcticOcean_MG_CB2_152 | ecosystem: Environmental > Aquatic > Marine > Oceanic | place: Arctic Ocean: Canada Basin | collected...
AACCTCAGCTAAAAATAGCCGCAGGAACCATTAATGAGATTTCTGTTGAAACTAAAATTACTCCTGAACCTGATTCGATTTATGAGCCTATTGGCGAAACCGGGATTGAATTAGATACCGAACCAAAGGATCATTTTATTGATGGATCTCTTGAAGAAAGAATTCTTCCACCAAAGAATTTTTTAGGGGAACTTGACAGCGCCGATAGAGTTCCTATGGCTGAGGATCAGGAAGATATCCTCGAAATCCCAGCATTTCTAAGGCGTCAGGCTAATTGACGGAAATAGATTTTGAGATAAAAGTCATCCGTAATATATTGAAACATTAGTTGATTTGAGTACTTGCCGGGGCATTGCTAAACAATAGAAAATTAATCGGCTTCCTCAGGCCGAGATTTTAAATTTAAGGATTGGGGAACCAGGTAGGTAAAAGAAATGAACCGGCTCGGCCAGGATATTATTGACAATAAAATCGACCAAGCGTCAACAGTTGTAACAGCGGTTGTGCCTGAAAGACAAAATACAATTCTTAGTACAATAAATTGTGTTGGGGTAGCGCTTCATAGTGGTCAGAAAGTATCTTTAACACTGCGCCCTGCAGAAAAAAATACAGGTATTGTTTTTCGTCGTACTGATATTGCTGGTTCAAGGGACATCATAGCCAGTTGGGACAATGTTGTAGACACACGTATGTGCACTACGATTGGTAATGACGATGGCGTGAGGATAAGTACGATTGAACATCTAATGTCGGCATTTTCAGGCTGCGGAGTTGATAACGTATTTGTTGATGTAAACGGCCCAGAGGTTCCTGCTATGGACGGCAGTGCACAGCCTTTTGTGTTTCTTATTGAATGCGCAGGTCTGTTGGAACAAGATGCAAACCGCCGGGTGATTGAAATTCTTAAGCCGGTTCGTGTTGTAGTTGGCGATAAAATGGCAGAATTTATTCCAAGTGATGTTTTTTCTGTTGCCTTTGAAATTGATTTTGAAAGTGAAGTTATTGCCAAGCAGGCGATTTCGTTAACTTTAGTTAATGGTACTTATAAGAAAGAAGTTTCAAGAGCCCGTACTTTTGGATTTATGAATGAGGTTGAACACCTCAAAGCGGCTGGTCTTGGGTTAGGTGGTTCCCTCGATAATGCTGTTATCGTCGAGGATAATAAAGTTCTCAATGAGAATGGTCTGCGGTACGCTGACGAGTTTGTTCGTCATAAGGTTCTAGATGCTGTTGGTGATTTATATACCGCAGGGGGCATCTTCATGGGTAGTTATAAAGGTGTTCGCTCTGGACATTCGATGACTAATCAGTTGCTGCGGGCGTTATTTGCTGATAAATCAGCTTGGCGCTTTGTTGATTTCAAAGAGGAAACTGACTCTAACCTTGTTATGACAGACGAAAAATTGTCAAATTTGGTTGCAGCTGTTTAAAAGTAGGTGTTTATGTAATTTTTCAAACCGGTTTGTGTTCAGCGCCGGTTTTTCTAATTTTGACCTGATTTATGTTATTCGTAGGTTAATTTAAGCAGACAAATACTGGAATAATGATATATTAGTGATCCATTTATTCGAGTTGGTAAAAATTTAATGACATTCGCTAAAATACTATTCACCTCAGTATCACTCTTGTTTATTTCCGCCTGCGCGGCTGATGAGGAGGTATATACGGAAGAACCAGTTGAGCGGCTTTATAATGGGGCTTTGATCCACCTTGAGGCTAAAGAATATGAAGCTTCTGCAACGGCATTTTCCGAAGTTGATCGACAACATCCTTACTCAGTTTGGGCAACTAAAGCGCAACTCATGGCCGCATTTAGTTTTTACCAGAATAACAAATACGATGACGCCATCCTTACGTTGGATCGATTTATCAAACTTCATCCATCTAGCAAGGATGTGCCATACGCATATTACCTGAAATCATTGTCTTATTATGAACAGATTTCGGATGTCGGGCGAGATCAGGAAATGACAAATCTAGCTTTAAAGTCACTCCGGGAAATCATCATTAGATTTCCAGATAGTAAGTATTCTCGAGATGCCGCAGTTAAGATTGATCTAACACAAGACCATTTGGCTGGAAAGGAAATGGAAGTTGGAAGATATTATGAAAATCAAGGACTATACCTCGGGGCGATCAATCGATACAAAAAAGTTGTTGATGAATTTCAGACAACAACCCACATACCTGAAGCCCTGCACCGTTTGACAGAGTGCTATTCGGCTCTCGGGTTGGCTTCCCAAGCACAGAAAACAGCTTCAGTCCTCGGTCATAATTTTCCGGGGAGCGAATGGTATGGTGATTCTTATACCTTAGTTAAAGGCAAGCCAGCTTTAAAACAAGCTGATAGGAATAATTGGTATTGGCCTTTTGATTAAGTTTCAGCTATTTGACTCCTAGTCAAGGAATAATTCATACTCATGCTTCGATCCCTTTCTATTCGTAATGTAGTGTTGATTGAGCGATTGGATTTGGAATTTGGCTGTGGTCTTGGCGTGCTCACAGGTGAGACCGGATCCGGTAAATCAATTTTATTAGATGCACTTGGTTTGGCAATAGGTCTTCGGGCGGATAGCGATCTCATTCGCCAAAGTGCAGATCAAGGTACTGTCACTGCTGAGTTTGATATCGCGGGCACCTCTTTGATAGATGAATTGCTTGCTGAGCATGGCATTGAAGGGGCATCCAACCTTGTGCTGCGTCGGATTATCTCAGCGGATGGCCGTTCACGAGCTTTTATAAATGACCAATCTGTAAGCGTCTCTTTGTTAAGAAAAATTGGTGAAAATCTGATCGAAGTTCATGGACAGTTGGAAACCCATGGGCTGTTAGACACCGCGACTCACCGGCGTTTTGTGGATGCCTTTGGCAGCCATGATGATTTTCTTAACCGGGTGGCTGTATCTTTTAAAGAGTGGCGTGATGCTTTGAGCGCTTTTGAAACAGCTACGGCCAATGTTGAAGAAGCGAAGCGTGAAGAAATGTTCCTCCGCCACGCTGTTGATGAATTGGAAAAGCTTGATCCACAGCCAGATGAGGAAGACGATCTCGCAAGTAAGCGCAGTATGTTGATGAATGCTGAACATTTGATCAAATCGCTTCAAGAAGCTTTCTCCGACCTGAGTGAAGGTAGCGGTGTTGAATCCGCATTGCGTGTGGCACTCCAAAAAGTGGAAAAAGTTGCCGATAAGGCTGCGGGACAGTTTGATGGGGCTATTGCCTCACTAGAACGTGCTTTGCTTGAAACAGTTGAAGGTATTGCAGAGTTAGAGCGGGCTTCCGGTGTTATTAATCTTGATCCAAAAGAATTGGAACGGATAGAGGAGCGTTTGTTTTCACTTCGAGGCCTAGCACGCAAACATAACATAGATGTTAAAACACTTCCGAATTTTCTCTCTGAAATGAGGGGGCAGCTTACTGTTCTTATTGATCGCACGGGTAACTTAGAGGTATTGGAAAAGAAAGTTGAGGCGACTAAGGTGAGCTACGTTGCAGTCGCAGGAGAGCTCTCGTCGGCACGCAAAAAAATAATTCGTGAATTAGATACGGCAGTTACTCAGGAATTACCTCCCTTAAAATTGGAGGCTGCTAGTTTTCATACTCGGCTTAAGCGATTAAATGAAAATGATTGGAACGAGTTTGGCGTTGAACATATTTCGTTCGAAGTTAAAACTAATCCTAATACTGCAGCTGGACCAATCCACAAAGTTGCTTCAGGGGGTGAGCTTGCTCGGATAATGTTGGCTCTTAAGGTTGTGTTGGCGGATGCGGATAAGATTCCAACAATTATCTTTGATGAGGTTGATGCGGGTATTGGCGGTGCGGCAGCAGCGGCGGTTGGTGATCGTCTAAGTCGCTTAGCAGAGGATGTTCAAGTCTTGGTCGTCACCCATTCACCGCAAGTGGCTGCACGTGGTAATTCTCATTTCCGTATTAGTAAGTCAGGTAGCAGTACCGGCAACATTACGCAAGTGGATGAGCTTTCGGGTGATGTACGCACTGAAGAAATTGCTCGTATGCTGTCGGGAGAGAGCATCACGGTAGAAGCTCGCGCGGCAGCGGCAAGCTTGTTAGAAGTCGAGGATAGTCTTAAGGCAGCCCCATGAGTGGTGAAGAAATTCATGCTAAACAACTAACCGATATTGAGGCTGGTCTAGAACTAAAAAAATTGGCTGAAGAAATCAGTACCCATGATACAGCCTATTATCAAATTGATGCTCCGACAGTCTCTGACGGAGATTATGACGCCCTACGTCAGCGTAATCTTGCGTTAGAGGTTGCGTTTCCTCATTTGGTGCGGACGGATGGACCATCCCATCGAGTGGGTGCTGCGCCCGTAAATAGCTTTTCTAAGATTACCCATGCACGGCCCATGTTATCATTGGCTAATGCCTTTTCCGAGGAAGATTTAGTTAATTTTCAACTCGGTATTAGGCATTTTCTGAAAGAGTTAACTAATGATCCGGATATTCCCCTTGAAATGGTTGCCGAACCAAAAATTGACGGCTTATCTATTTCGCTTCGTTACGAGAAAGGCGTGTTTGTCTCTGCGGCTACTCGAGGAGATGGGGCTGTTGGAGAAGATGTAACTAAGAATGTGAGGACACTCAAAGGGTTACCTTTTTTCTTGAAAGGTAGTGTTCCTAGCGTGGTAGAGGTGAGGGGAGAGGTCTATATTCCAAAACGAGATTTTATTGACCTCAATCATCGTCAGTTGAAAGCAGGCAAAAAATTATTTGCCAATCCTCGAAATGCTGCTGCGGGTTCCCTTCGCCAGTTGGATGACGCCATAACAGCTTCGCGGCCGTTAAAAATATTTGCTTATGCTTGGGGGGAATTAAGTGATCCTGTGGGTGATAGCCAATGGGATTTCTTGGAACAATTAAAATCCTGGGGATTTGTCGTCAATCCACTGACCCGGGTTTGTGATGATCTAAGCGGATTGATGGAGGCATATAATCATATAGCTGGTCAGCGCGCTGGCCTTGATTATGATATAGACGGTGTTGTTTATAAAGTGAACCGCTTGGACTGGCAGACACGTTTGGGGTTTGTTAGCCGCGCTCCGCGTTGGGCAATAGCGCATAAATTTCCCGCTGAGCAAGCTCAGACAATCGTCATGGAAATCCATATTCAGGTAGGGCGAACAGGCTCTCTGACGCCTGTCGCAAAACTGGCCCCCGTCACGGTTGGTGGCGTCGTCGTATCAAACGCAACATTGCATAACGAAGATGAACTGGCACGTAAAGATGTCAGGATTGGTGATACTGTGGTTATCCAGCGTGCCGGTGATGTCATCCCACAGGTAGTCAAGGTTGTTTTGGATCAACGACCAAAAGATTCAAAAATTTTTTTCTATCCAACAGAATGTCCCATTTGTGGTTCTGAGGCTATTAGAGAAAAAGGGGAGGTGGTTCGCCGTTGTACTGGCGGTGAGATATGTTCAGCGCAAGTTGTGGAGCGGTTCCGCCATTTTGTTTCTCGGGGAGCCTTTGATATAGATGGGTTTGGTAATAAGCATGTCGAGGCCTTCTTTGAAGAAGGGTTGATTAAAAACATTGCCGATATTTTTCGTCTTAAGGACCATGAAAAAAATTTGCGAGGCCGCCAGGGTTGGGGTAATAAATCGGTTGATAAGTTACTCGCCGCTATCGAAAGCCGCCGAAATATTTCCCTAGATCGCTTCATTTTTGCTCTAGGAATACGTCAGATTGGTCAGGCAAACTCGCGACTGTTAGCAAAACAATATATCTCCATTGGTGCGATTCGGAAGGCCATGAGCGCTGCAAAAATAATTGGCTCTGAGGCATTGGAAGATCTTAATAATATTGATGGAGTAGGTCCCTCAGTTGCGGGCGACTTGATCCGCTTTTTTAATGATACCGTTAATCAAAAATTACTCGATGATTTTGAAGAAGAACTCACGATTGAAGAATATGTTTTGTCCGGTGATAAATCTTCCCCTATTACTGGGAAAATAATTGTTTTTACAGGTACATTTGAGACCCTGACCCGTGGAGAGGCTAAATCCCGGGCCGAAATACTCGGTGCAAAAGTGGCTGGTAGTGTGTCTAAGAAAACTCATTTTGTTGTTGCTGGGCCAGGGGCTGGTTCCAAAGCCAAGAAGGCAGCCGAACTTGGCGTGCCCCTTTTATCCGAAGTTGAATGGCTTAAGTTGATTGGTGATAGTTGAAAATTAAATTTAAATACTTATGTTTTGCCTCCATGTTTTAGAGCTGTTATAAGCTTAAGAAAAAAGGAATTCTATTTGGAAGATTCGTTAAAGAATCTCCCTAAAATACGGCACGCATAATTTAATTTTAGCAATATACCTCTAGTCAAAGATAATTAATTTTTTATCTGAGTTTGGCTATTGAGAGAGTAAGTTTATAATACCCAGGGATCATTATAGTAAGCAGAGAGTAACCAATAATGGATGACGTTCTGAACCGTTCACCTTATATTCGCCAGATTATAAAATCGGCACCAAATAAGGTCGAGCCGCCTACTGATGGCGTCCTTCGTTATAGTGGTTTAGATACTTCAAAAATACGAAATATGGGTTTGAATGAAAGTTGTTTTCCACCGTCTCCTAAAGTGATCGAAGCAATGCGGAATAATTTGAGTTCAGTTAACCTCTACCCTGATGCTCAATGTCCTCGTCTTAGTGATATTATTTCTACTCGCACCGGAGTAGACAAAAATTGTATAGTATGGGGAAATGGCAGTGAAGAGCTGTTAAAAGGTGCAATTGACTTATCTCTTTCGCCAGGTCAAGGCTTAGTGCTACCTGTACCTACATTCTGGGGTTATAAATCGATGGTCGCAGCGTCTGGGGCGGATGTTGCAGAAGTTGAAAACTTACAAGATGGCCATATAGACATAGATGGTGTCCTTTCAGCTATTCATAGTGAAACCAAAATAGTGTTTTTGATTACACCTAATAATCCTAGCGGGCGTATGGTTGATAAAGCAGGTTTAGATAAAATAATTAACGGCGTTCCCGAAGATATTTTACTTTGTGTCGATGAAGCTTATTATGATTTTGGTGTTCACGCTGGTGCCCCTAATGTATTAGAGATGTTGAAAGCTCGGAAGGGCCCTTGGATTACGGTGTTTACGTTCTCAAAAGCTTACGCCATGGCTGGTATGAGAATTGGTTATGCACTTTGTAGCGATCTAGAATTAGCCCAAGCGCTCCAAAAAACGACCTGCGTATTTAACGTGCCCCTTCTGGCCCAATATGCTGGTGAAGCGGCGCTTCTAGATACTAATTACCTTGACTTTATCTTGACCGCGATCGCCGCTGGGAGAGAGCAGCTCTACAATGGTCTAAAACAGCTCGGACTTAGCCCGTTCCCGTCGGTAACAAATTTTGTCTCGACAACTATAAGTGGAAGCGGGCATGACGTAATGATGGCAATGCTAGATAAAGGTGTTCAGATAAATGCTTGGGCTGATGTTGGATATGAACATAATATTCGTATTACGGTTGGAACCCAAGAAGATAATGTAGTTTGCTTGTCGGCTTTGAAAGATGTTTTAGGCTAGTTTCTTGCGGTTTTTCGACTAAATTAGTTTTCTTAGCTCAGCTAACATCTTATCATTTTCTTCGGGGCGTCCAATTGTGATCCTCAGAACCCCTTCAAATCCGACATTTTTGGCGGGACGGCCTTTTTGACCTTTTATAAAAATACCAGCTTCTTGGAGATCTGTTTCTATCCTTTTTGCTTGTTTAAACTCTGGCAATGTTATGCAAATAAAATTCCCTGCTGAGTTAAATAAACGTATATCTAATGATCTTAGTTCTTGTTCAACCCGGGCCTTTTCGATTGATACCGAGTTTAAATATTTCTTAAGGTGGGCTGGATCTAGTAGGGCGGCCTCGGCAGCCTTCAGTGTTAGTACCCCTACATTAAATACCGTATTTGCCTTTTTGAGCATGATGGCTAAATCTTCATGATAGCAAATAGCATAACCAATTCTCATACCTGCCAAGGCATAAGCTTTTGACATCGTTCGCAACGATATGTAAGGCTGCGACGTTATTTCAAAAATTTTGATCATATTTGGATAATCAAACTTATCGCTAGAAAATTCAACATATGCTTCATCCAGTACAAATAAAGTATCGGAAGATGCAGCCTTAACAATTTTAGTCAATTCAGGTTCTGTAAAATAGCTTCCTGTTGGATTGTTTGGCATACACAAATAAACCATCTTAATATTTTGTTTCATTACTGCACAGAATTTATCGGCAGAAAACGAAAGATCATCCTCATGAGAAACACCAATAACCTCAGCACCAACGGCGGCGGTAAAAATATTAAGTACGGGGAAACTGGGAGACAAACTAACGACTTTATCACCGGGTCTCAGGCATAAATTCATTAGTGAGAGCATGATGGATTCTGCGCCGCAGTCAAAAATAAGGCAACTTGGGTCTACATTTAGTAAAGCACCAATTCCATCAGCAATGTCTGAACAGGTATTGTCTGGATAGAGATGAATTTTGTTAAGGTTTTCGTGAATTGCTTCGAGAACGAGAGGGCTTGGTCCATATGGATTCTCATTACTCGCCAGTCGGACTATTTCAAGGTCCGGATGGCTCTTGGCAAAATCAGTATATTTCACGCCTACCTTAAAAGGAGGTAAATTAACGACTTCATGGCGTAGTAGAATTTTCGGATCAGTTAAATCGTTTGGCATGGGGTTACCTTTTTTGATCTATTAGTGCCCGCTCAATCAATTGACTTAAAGTGAATGCAGGCGATATGGCCTCTTCAGAAACAACGAGTTCTATCAAGCTTGGACCTGGTTTTGATATAGCTGATTCGAATGCTGCTGCAAAATTTTGAGTTTTAGTTACTCTAAAAGCAGTAAGGCCGAAGGCTTCTGCGTAAGTGATAAAATCTGGATTTTCTAAATCCGTTCCGATTGAGCGTGTTGGAAAGGCTCTTTCCTGGTGCATGCGTATTGAACCATAAATGCCATTGTTGATAATAATGAATATTGGATTGGCCCCATATTTTTTTGCTGTCGCGAGATCTTGAGAATTCATCAAAAAACAACCGTCGCCAGCAAATGCCACGGCCAAACGGTCTGGATATTGCAGCGATGCGGCAATAGCTGCAGGTACTCCATAACCCATTACCGCACCTAAGGGGGCAAGTTGTGTACCATACTTTCGATGTTTTAGGAACCGCAATACCCAATGAGTGTAGTTCCCTGCGCCACAAGATACGAAAGTGTCTTGTGGCATGCGCTTGTCGAGCCACGTTAAAATTTCTCCAATATGTACATCTCCAGGACAGCTCGATGGTGTTGTAAACTCTTCAAATTTCATACGCAGATCCGCTGTTGCAAGGGAGCGCGCAACTGTTATGTCGAAGGTTTTATCCGCTATAAGGTTAGCAAATGTTGCAATGCCAGAATGAATGGCAAGGTCAGGCTGATAAATACGGCCAAGTTCCTCTTCATCTGGATGAACGTGAACCATAGGTTGGCGCATTTTTGGATGGGTGAATTTGCTAAATCCTTCGGTAACAATTTCGCTTAGCTCGACACCCAGAATAATAAGAAGATCGGACCCGTCAATTAGATTCGAGATAAATGGAGGGGTGCCAACGCCAAGTACCCCAACATAATTTGGGTGTTCGTTATTAATTCTATCCTGGCATCTAAAGCTCGCAATCACAGGAATGTCATGACGTTTGGCAAAACCGGCAACTTGTTCGCACGCCTCTGCCGTCCAGGTTGAAGAACCGAGCAAGATTACAGGCTGTTTGGCTTTTGAAATTAAGGTACCTAATTGTACAATTTGGGAAGGTGCAGGACTTGGAACAATAGGCACATTGATGACAGAAGCCGAGGCTGTGATCATTTCATGCTGCACATCTTCCGGGATGCTAATTATAACAGGTCCCGGTCTACCTGAAGTGGCTACTTTAAATGCGCGGGCCAAAAGCTCTGGTAACCGTTCTGCCTGATCAATTTGAACAGCCCACTTTGCTAAGGGTTTAAACATTGCGGAAATATCTATTTCCTGAAACGCCTCGCGGTGAGTTGAGTTTACAGATACTTGTCCTACAAATAAAATCATTGGAACAGAGTCTTGTTTAGCTACATGTACACCGATGCTTGCATTAGTTGCCCCAGGCCCTCTTGTGACAAAGCAAATGCCTGGTTTTCCAGTCATCTTGGCATAAGCGGCTGCCATGAATGCGGCACCACCTTCTTGGCGGCAATTCACAAATTGGATCTCATTACCGCGTTCGTAAAATGCGTCCATCGCTCCAAGAAAGCTCTCTCCTGGAACAGAAAATATTCGATCTATGCCGTTATCGATTAAATGATCGACAATGACTTGCCCGCCTGACTTTTTTTTTATTTCTATATTATTAGACATCTTTTGCCTCCAAATTTTCTATATAAGTTGGGCGCCGTGTGCGAAAAGAATTTTCTTTAACTTTGTTTAGAAGGTCCATAAGAGTTTTAATTTCATTTTGGGACAGCCCATTTAAAACAAAATCAATATCTTTTAAAACAACAGGCACGGCTTCATTGAACTTAATTTGTCCGGCAGCGGTTAAAAATATCAGAACATTTCGTTGATCTCGGGATTCGCGCCGTCTTTTGACCAGCCCATCGGACTCTAGCGTAGCCACGGCTCGGCTCAAATTTGTCCGATCTGTATAACTGCGTTCTGCTAAAGCATTCACATTTTGGCCATCAAATTCTTGTAGATTAGCAAGTACTCGCCATTGAACTGGCGTAATAGCGAATGGCCTTAAAATTTCTTTGAGCGACGTATAGTTACGGACATAAATTGCGCGAATTAGGGTCGTTGGGTACGCATCTGAAATATATGCGTTAAAACTCTCAACCGTTCCAGTTTTCATATAATTTTCTTCATTAATTTATTAAACTTAGACGAAATATGAGGTAATGATACCTATTTACCTTGTAAAATCACTTGTGGCAAGTTGGGATTTCATCCAGAATTAATTGACTGTAATAAAATTACCTAATGGGAGGTTTAAAATGAAAATTCTTGGTCGTAAGGTTGATAACGCAATTGCGGCATCGCTAGCTATTATTTCTATTGGAATTGGTCTAACTGAGGCGAAAGCCGACCGACTCGCGGATGTCAAAAAAGCAGGTGTTTTGCATTGTGGTGTTGTGCCTGGAGTGCCAGGTTATGCTTTTCCAAATAAAGCGGGAAAGATGACTGGTTTCGACGTTGATTTATGCCGCGCAGTTGCTGCTGCAGTGCTCGGTGATGCCGATAAAATAAAAACCACTAAGATGTCACTTCCAGTTGCATTTAATGCGATGAAAGCTGGAGCCGTTGACTTGGTTACTCATCGATTTACATGGACGTTCGGCCGAGACGTTGGGCAAGGTTTGGATTTTACACGTGTAATGGTGTTTGATGGACAAGGTTTCATGGTTCGCAAAAGCCTAGGCGTAAAGTCGGCAAAAGAGCTTAATGGGGCTACTTTTTGCCAATCTGCCGGAGCAACAACGGCGGGTAACGTCTCAGACTTTTTTCGCACACACGGTATGACGTTTAAACAGGTCACATTTGGAACTATGGGCGAAGCTCAGAAGGCTTACGATGCCAAACGTTGCGATGTTTATGTAACTGATAAATTTGGTCTTGGTGCCCGCCGCTTGTCGATGACAAACCCTGATGAGCATATGATTCTTCCTGAAACTATTTCCAATGAGCCGATTTCACCTATGGTTGGACACGGTGATCAAGTGTGGAAAGATATTGTTGTATGGACATTCAACAGCCTTATTTCAGCTGAAGAATTCGGAATTACTAGCAAAAATATTGATGATATGAGAAAAAATAATAAGAACCCCTTTGTTCAACGTATTTTAGGCGTGACCGGAAAGTTCGGAGCAAAGATTGGGCTAGGAAAAGATTGGGCCTACAACGCGATTAAAGCGGTAGGAAATTATGGCGAAATATGGGAAAAACATCTGGGTAAAGACAGTCGATTAAAAATGGGTCGAGGAAAGAATACGCTTTATACTAAGGGTGGTTTACTCATTTCACCGCCTTTCCGTTAAGCTGTAAAAATAATTATTTGATTTATATGGGTGCCGCGTTTTTTTAACTCGGTACCCATTAATCTTATTTTCTCGAAATATATTTAATGCGAACCCTATTCAGTTTTTGGCGTAAGGAAGGCTTGAGATCACTCACATATCAATGGGGAGTGGTCGCAGCACTGGTCTGTGTTTTGATATGGGTATATGACACTGCCACTACCAATATGGCCCGACTAGGGCTTAAAACAGGTTTTGATTTTTTAAATGATGAAGCCGGCTTTCCAATTAGCCCCGCTTTAATACAATATACCCCACAGTCAACATATTTTGATGCAATAGTTGTAACCTTGCTAAACACTATTACGTTGTCTGTCATAGCTATTTTTCTCGCTACTATCTTAGGATTTTTTATCGCAATATCTAAGCTCTCACCAAACTTATTGCTTCGTAAGTTTGGTAATGCCTATGTTGAGGTGTTTCGGAATATTCCATTGTTACTTCAGCTTTTCTTTTGGTATTTTGCAGCGCTAAAAATGCTTCCTGGTAAGCGTTCTTCAATTAACTTCTTTGACGTCGCATTTCTAAATATTGAAGGCTTTTTCTTTCCTTTGCCAGTTCTTAAGGATGAGGCGCAGATTATTGCATATACCCTCTTAACAGCCCTCTTAACATCTTTTGCTATATGGATATGGGCTCGTAACCGTCAAAGGAATACTGGGAAACCGTTCCCATCGTTATTATTAGGGGTAAGTCTAGTTATTTTATTACCTTTAATAGTTGCATGGGTATTAAACTTTCCCATCAAATGGGATATCCCAAAATTTGGAAAATTTAATTTTAACGGCGGTGGATCACTTGAACCGGAATTTACTGCAATGTTATTCGGCCTCACATTGTATAATGCTGCGTTTATTGGCGAGATTATCAGAGCAGGAATTCTGTCTGTTCATAAGGGACAAAAAGAGGCCGCCGTCTCAATAGGTTTCACTCAAATGCAGACTTATTCTCAGGTAGTCGTCCCGCAAGCTATGCGTTTTATAATCCCACCAATTACAAATCAATATTTAAATCTCGCAAAGTCGACTGCCTTGGCAGGAGCAATAGGATATGCGGACTTCTTTTGGGCTATGGACGGCGCTATCGCACCTCAGACTGGACAAGTTATGGAACTACAGGTTGTTACCCTTGCGGGTTATCTTGGAATTAGTCTCTTCATAGCGATGTTAATGGCAATTTATAATCGCGTGACGCGAATTCCAGGAAGATAGCTAGACAAGATGGAACCGATTCAAACTTCTTTTAAGACTCCGAAGTCTCCACCCTTCCAATCCCAGGGAGCCAGGCTTTGGTTGCGTTCGAACTTCTTCTCGAGTTGGTTTAATACCCTAATTACCATCTTATTACTTTATGCAATTGTTACTTTAGGCATTTTTATTTTGGAGTGGGCTTTTGTTAATGCGGTTTGGTTCGGCGATTCAGCGAGGTCTTGCCCAAATAGCAATGGAGCATGCTGGGCTTTTGTTACAGATCGCTGGCGTCTATTTGTCTACGGTTTATACCCACACGAACTTTATTGGCGAGTGAATATTGTATATATTTTAGCGTCTTTAACAATTTTATCATTCTTATTTTCGTATGGACGCACGACTAAAACATTTCGCTTATTAATGATCACCATTTTTCCGGTAGCTGCGTACATTCTGTTAATTGGAAATTATTTTGGCCTTAAGTATGTTTCCCCTGAGGATCTTGGTGGGCTACTCCTAACGCTGGTTATAGCAAGCATTTCTATTCTTGGCTCAATCCCTCTAGGACTTTTTTTGGCGCTTGGACGAATGTCCAAACTAACGGTCATTAGCAAATTATGTATGTATTTTATTGAATTCTGGCGTGGGGTCCCCCACATCGTTATTATTGTTATGTTTGTAGCCCTTTTACCAATATTTATACCAGATGGTGGTAAAATAGATGTAGTTGTTAGGGCCTTTATTGCTTTCATAGTGTTTAATTCTGCCTATATGGCAGAGGTATTTAGAGGCGGACTTCAATCAATACCCAGGGGCCAATTTGAAGCCTCTCGAGCGCTTGGCCTATCCTATTGGAAAATGATGGGCTATATCATACTTCCCCAAGCAATGCGCAACTCTGTTCCAGCGCTTGTTAATACTTGCATCAGTATTTTTAAAGAAACCACAATTGTAATGCTAATTGGTTTTAGTGACCTACTTGGAATTATTCAATTATCGCTTGAGTCATCCGATTGGGTCGGTCCACCACATATTTTTAGTTCAGCTTATACCTTTGCTGCATTGGTTTATTTTATTTTTACTTATGGAATGTCCAAATATTCGGAGAGACTGGAGAATCGAAGTAATGTCGATTTATAGAATAGGAATTTCTCATGGCCGTTGATCCCATAATTTTATTTGATTGCGTAAATAAATGGTTCGGAAACTTTCACGTCCTACGAGATATTGATTTAGTTGTTGGAAAGGGTGAGCGAATTGTAATCTGTGGTCCTTCAGGATCAGGAAAATCAACCCTTATTCGATGTATCAATCGGTTAGAAGAACACCAAACCGGTAAAATTATTGTTGAGGGCTTAGAGCTAAATGATGACTTAAAAAATATAGACTCTATTCGTTCCGAGGTAGGCATGGTTTTCCAGTCATTTAATTTATTCCCTCACATGTCGGTATTGGAAAATCTCGTAATAGGGCAACATTTAGTGCGAAGACTACCTAAAAAGCAGGCTGAAGAAATAGCAATAACATACCTTGAGCGTGTAAAAATAGCAGATCAAGCAGATAAATTTCCCGGCCAACTCTCGGGCGGTCAGCAACAGCGTGTTGCTATTGCCCGGTCTTTATGCATGAAACCAAAGATAATGTTGTTTGATGAAGTAACCTCTGCCCTTGACCCTGAAATGGTAAAAGAAGTATTGGATGTAATGGTGGACCTCGCAGGGGAAGGGATGACTATGTTGGTCGTTACTCATGAAATGGGGTTTGCCCGCACCGTTGCAGACCGGGTAATTTTTATGGATGAAGGGCAAATAGTTGAAGAAAATTCCCCGAGCGCATTCTTCGACAACCCAGCTTCAGAGCGGGCTCAAAATTTTATTGGTCAGGTTTTGCACCACTTTTAGAATAATATCCAATATATGTTAAGAAGCGCAAACCGTCATAGAATTTCTATTTAGCCGTTAAATTGTGAGTTATAATTAATCTGGGAAGTTTTATTCTAGTATAGTCTGAATTAATTTTTTTTAATTTTAGTTTCCCAATGTTAGCCTAAAGTAACCGCTTGTTATTCAGCCTTCTATCTGGACCACGTTTTAATTTAGCTTGGTTGGCAATTCATTGACTGCAGCATCAATTAGTTCATCTGCTTTTATTTCCGTAACATTTTCTATCAGAAGTTGCCTTGTGGCGGCTAAGGCAAGGTCGGCTGTCATAGCGCGAACTTCGGCTGTTGCATCCTTTTCGGCTTGAGCAATACGATCCATAGCAAGTTTTTTGCGGCGTTCAAGGGATGCCTCAAGATCAGAAGTCATGAGGCTCTTCATGGCTAATGCTTCGTCGCGTGCTTGGCTAATAATTGCCTCGGCTTCTTTTTCCGCGTCCACGATTTTACGCTTATAGTTGGTTACAAGGTCCAGAGCTTCTTCCCGGAGTTTTGTAGCCTCTTCAATCGAGGTTTCAATTTCGCTGATTTTCTTGTCCAGAGCTACCGAAGCAAATTTCCAAACTGGCTTTGCAAAAATTAATACAAAAATGATGAAGGCAACTGCTACCCAAAAGGCTGGATCAGCATAAAAAGCTTCCGGTGTGGCGTTTTCCGCGCCTGCTGCATAAACCTGCGCAATCATTAGTGGCTCTCCTCAGATGTCACTGCCAGGGAAGATAAAATTGCTCTATTAACTGCATCATCAGCAGGCATTAAACCAATAAGGCGCTCCGTTGCCTCGGAAGCCACGCTTGTTGCTGCATCCTGAATCCCGGACATTGCGGATTCCTTTGCCGCATAAATGTCTCCTTCAGCAGTTTTGATTTCATCAGATAATATTTTTCCGAGTTCGTCTTGTCTTCGAGCTGCTAGGTCTGACATTTCTTGGATCGCCTCGTAGATTATAGTGCGGGCGTGCCCCCGTGCATCGGACAACAATTTATCATAAGTCAATGCGTCTACATCTGACTCATTTTTAAGGTTTTGCGCAGCATCCAAGTTATCGTCAATTCTTGATTGCCGTTGTTCCAAAACGGTGCCAATCCGCGGTAACGCTATTTTAGCCATCAATACGTAGAGGATAACGAACGTAATGACGAGCCAAATTATCTGTGGCGAAAAAGCAGAGATGTCTAATTGTGGCATATTTTTACAGCCTGTCGGTTAAACACTTTATTGATTGGAATTGGTAATATTAACCAAATAGGATCAATAGAGCGATAGCGAGTGCAAAAATAGCCAAAGCCTCGACAAGGGCAAAAGAGACCCAGGCTGTTGTTGTTACTGCGTCAGCAGCACCTGGATTACGTCCAACTGTACTTATTAAAGCTGCCCAAATCAGGCCGATACCGATACCAGGCCCAATAAAACCTAAAGTGGCCAAGCCTGCGCCGATCATTTTTGCTGCTTCTAATTCCATTTTATTACTTCCTTTTGTTATTTTTTGACAAGTACTTACCCAAATTTGAACTTTAGATTAATGCAAATGAATTGCGTCGTTAATGTAAATGCAGGTTAATATAGTAAAAATGTATGCCTGCAAGAATGCGATAAGAAATTCTAATCCCATGACGGCTACTAAACCAGCTATTGGCACAAAGCCAAAAAGGCCAAGAGGGACTACAAAGCCACCTATAACTTTCAGTAAGGTATGGCCAGCCATCATATTAGCAAACAACCGAACACTTAGGCTGAACGGACGAGTAAAATAGGAAATAACTTCAATGATTATCATTAGAGGCGCCAGAACAATTG
>Ga0114994_10001449_pt1 | contig 17048 bp, 10 predicted proteins | sample ArcticOcean_MG_C_9_FD_87043 | JGI IMG/M metagenome (GOLD analysis project Ga0114994, IMG submission 87043) | Marine microbial communities from western Arctic Ocean - ArcticOcean_MG_CB2_152 | ecosystem: Environmental > Aquatic > Marine > Oceanic | place: Arctic Ocean: Canada Basin | collected...
AACACACCTAACGAAGGGAAGTGTCTAGTAAAATTCTTTTCCCGCCCTCCGAGCGCGGGCTATCGGCTCCAGTTCCGTCGGATATGTATGAAAACTGGGCCGAAGTACTTATAGTGTAGTAACTGGATGGCGGATGGCAGCGTCAATCGCTGATGTACTTTGGCAAGCCGCAAGACTCATCCGCGAATGTCCCCGTATTTCCGGGAGCCGCGAGCATATGTGCCTCAGCCGCTACACGTGAACATTTGGTCTTCCTGACCGATTAGGATGCTAACTTAATTTGGGAGCTCATTTATTTCAGTCTACCTACCTGGGAAAGTATCAAACTCCATTTTTGAGCTTTCGGGCAGCCGCGGGAATTTCAAAACAATGTTCATTACTGACGGGCACGTGTTGTTAGACATTCTACTAAGACAACCTAAATACGCTGACCACCAGGTCGCAAGTATAGCCCATCCGGGGGACGCATCGAGTGCGCTCGGGGTCCGTACTAGTGGGGTTAATCACAATGAGTAGTCACACACACACACGCCAAGCACCACGCTGTCGACGCGACCTCCCCCATCCATAGGCAGAGAAAATGCTTACGCCGGCTCCACCTCCGCCACCAACAACGCGTGGTCGAAGGGCCACTGCGCCGTCGGCATGAGCATCTCGATCGTGTCCCCGGAGGCAAGACTGGGGAACTGCTCCACGCCCATGACCAGGGGATCCATCTTTGTACCGGCCTCGTCTGCGCGCCAGGCGACCACGAAGTCCTTCAGCGAGACGTCGAGGACACCTGCCTTCTTGACCTGGGTCTGGAGCTTGGAGCGCCGCTTGGCCACCGTCCGCGCCTTGAGGTCCGAGGCCCGCTCGGCCAAAATGCCGCACCCCTCCAACGCCGCGGAGAACGTGTCCGAGTCGGCCGTGTTCGAGTCCATGCCTAGTATGAACGCTGCCTTGTCCGAGAAATGCGTCGATAAAGCGCGCGCCAAAGCTGGGACAAAGGCGGCACCGATTTCCGAAGCACCCTTGCCGTGCACGGCGCACAGGGCGACGGGGACGGGGCCTGATCTAGGTGTTGATCGTAATCTAAACGACGCGCCTCTTCGAGTCATTTTATCGACAGCGGCCCACCGCTTCGGCAATAACGAGGCAGTTCTACTCACTTCCGTCCTGAGGCGTCTCGCCTGGACCACGCAGGTCCGCTGCAGTGTCGTCTCCCAGTCCTTCAACAACTTAGGATCATTTCCGTACAACTCCTGTCCTTGAGCCTCCATCTTCAAATACCATTCCGACTTCGCCTCGTCGTCCGGCACCGTCTGGAAGGCGTCCCTTCGTGCCAAGACGGCGGTCTCGCCCGCGCTGTTAATATAATATTTATCGGCGAACATCGAGTACATTCTATCGGACAGGGCGGACGTGCCTCCTCTTGAAATTTCTACCAGATCATGCGCTTCTTGTAAACACACGACCTCCGGGAATTGGAGTTCGGCTAAGAGCTCCACTAATTTGGTATATTTCCCGAGCTCCGTCGTGAAGTGGAGGCGGTCGTGGAAGGCCAAGTGCTCCCGGATGATGGATCCGCAGCTCGAGGAAGGGTACATCCTTTTTAAAGCTTCGAAGCACATGCTGTCGAAGATAAGTAATCCCGCGACGGCATCCCCTAGTGACACGTGGTACTTCTTCGCGCGTTTGGCCCAGGCCGCCCAGTCTTCGCTTGAGGTAGAGTGGAGCCACGCTAACCATGCTTCAAAGAACTGGGCCGTGGCATTCCCCTGTTCTTCCTCCGGTAGTCTTTTCAAAAGGTTCTCAGGCATTTCTAGAGGTGCGGGCCGCCCGACCCTTAGCGAGGCTAAATTACAAGCGTTGAAGAGCATGGGGCTCTCACTTTTGACGCGGTCCAGCGCGGCCTCCCACGTCGCCTCCGCGAGAAGAGAGGTGACCACTGACTCCGTAGACCGCGGCTCCAAGGCTATGGTCGTATACGCCGCGTCGATAGTCTCCTCGAGCCCGTCACACGTCGCCGGCCCGCCCTCGGCCAGGCCCGCGTTGGCCCGCTCATATAATTCCCCCCACCGCTCGCCGAGCGCCGTCCTATCCCCGCGCATCTCGAACTCGAAGCTGTTCGTGTTCCGGCCGCCCACGTTCAAGGTGCACACGGTGAAGACGGGGGACTCGAGCTCGGGCCGGCCGTCGTCCGAGGCCTCCCGGGCCATGGCCGGTGCTCCGTGCGGGCGGCGCGGCGGCGGCGGAGGGCTGCGCGTCCCTTCGCTGCGGCTGCGGGCGGCGGTGGTTTAATGCGAGCTGGGGTTCCTGGCGCGTCCTCGGCGCGGCTCCCTGTGTTGCAACTTTGCGTTGGACGTGTTCTAGGCGAACCCGCACGCGCGAATCTGCGCGAGCTGCGTGTAGATGAGGCCATGCTAGGTCCAGCGAGGCGTCGCTGAGCCGTTACAAGGACCGTCCGGCGCCCCGGATAAAAAAGAGCCCAGCGCGCGCGGCACCGCGGCCTCCGACGCTTTCGACGCCGCGCAGGACGTGCCCCGTGACCCGTACTGTGCACAGTACGGGTCAAACAGGCTAAAACCCGCACGCTCCAAACCCGCACACTTTAAACCCGCACGTTAAAAAAGAAACAAGTACGAAGAGAAAGCCGATTTAGTCCGCTTTACATAGTCCCTTGGCGCTATAGAGACGTGCAAACACCGTACGAACACATTCCATACAAAAAAAGTCACATTGCATCGTAGATTTATTTCTTCTTGTTATTACTACGTGCGGGTTTGGAACGTGCGGGTTTTAACCTGTTTGACCCGTACTGTGCACAGTACGGGTCACCCGGCCTTCGGGCGCGTGCGCCATGTCGATCCCCCCCTCAACGCCCGAGTGTAACTAAACTTCCACTGGCAACTTACACTCCTAGCACGCACGGCGCGTTGCTCACCGCAGCTCCCCGGACAAGATCATGGGCCCGCCCCGGAACCGGTCGAAGTTCCGCCCCGCCCCGAACGAGATGGAGGCGCCCGGGAAGCCGATCAAGTTCGCGCCCTTTTTGCCGAAGTCGTACTTGTTCGTGTCGTAGATGGGGCCTGGGCTTCGCATGGACTGGCGGCCCATCCCAAAGAAGTTCCGGCCCGTGAGGGGCGCGGACTTGCCCTTGGGAAAGCGCGGCATGTAGGACGCGTCCGTCGCGGGCGTGATGAGCGGCTTCCGCTTGCTCTTCTGGAACTCTATTGACAGTCTCCCATTAATAGGGCCGCTCCGAAAGATCCCATCAATGTTATAATCCGGGCCCGGGGTCTTCACGCGTCCATATCTTTCTAATCTCTCCGAGTACCCAAACTTGATGGACGGCGGCGCTCTCAAAGTGACATTGAGCTGGGGGTTGTAGTTGCCCGGAGAAGCATACGGATTATGCGAGTCTTTTTTGTTCTTGTACGTGTTCTCGGCATCACTTCTAGTAGAGGTGCCGAAGGGCGTGCCTAAGCGCGAAAGCGCCGACGGCAACTGGTACATGGCATCGGTACTACTTATAGTTTTTTGCCACGACATGCGCTCCTCGCCGATGTCGATGAAGGCCACGTGGCCCGTGTGGTGGGGCGTGCGCGTGTCCTGCTTGATGCCGGCCATGAGGCGGGGGGCCATGGTGCCTTACGGAGCTGGAGGTGCGCACGCCGGGCGGCGGCGGCGTTTAGGCGCGCGGTGCTAGGGGCAGCCTGGTTTGCGTTCGAGGCGGCAGCACCTTGGTACCGGCTGTTGGCAAGCGACCGGAGAAGGTGCGGCAAGTCGGCGTGCTCGACGTTGACCAGTGCAAGGGGGCGCAACGAGCTGCGCGATTTGGCGGGCAGGGAGAGCATGGGCGTTGCGCTAGTAGGTAAAGTGGCGCGGTGGCGTTCGACCTCTGGCCGCGGCACCGGTAGCGACAGGAGCCGTAGGCACGGCTCCGTCGAGGACTCGAGGACGGGAATCGGACGGGTTGTTAGCAGTGTATCGGTTGAAATTGGAACGCTGCCCGACGCTGCCCTCGTAGCGGAGCATGAAGAAAGGAAACTAGCCGCGGCCATGGGCCCGCGCGCCCGCGCCGCCAAGCTGCGCAACGCCGCGAAGCGCAAGAAATATGCAGAACAAGACGACTACGTCCAGGCCGCGCCCGCGGCGAGCGTCGAGCGTGACGTGGGGGACCTCGTGGCGCGGGTGATCGACGTTGCTGGTGACGACCGCGCTGGCGCGGTGACGTCCGCCTCGCCGCCGAGGAGCACAATCCAGGCGCCGGCGGCGCGCCTGTCCTCCACCGCGCCGCCGCCGCCGCCGCCGCCTCGCACACCACCGGTCGTGATTGTGGCAGAAGTGGCCGCGCCGGTCGTGGCCGCGCCAGCGCCCGCCCTGGTCAGTGTCGCACGCGCGGCGCCCGGGCCGCCGCCCGAGGCCACGCCGGACCTCCCGCCGACGACGCTGGGCCGCTTCTCCCTCCTGCAGCAGCAGCTCCAGGCGTTGGACGCGGCCGCGGCGGCGGAAGCGCTGGAGCGCGACGCCGTTAAGAAGCAGTTACGAGACGCGAAGGCGGACCGGGCCACGCGCACGGCCAAGGCCAAATCATTGCGGAGGGAAGCGGCCCTCGCGGCCGTCGCCGCCAAGCGCTTAGAACTGGCGCGGGCCGACGAGGAGTTATCAAAGGCGGAGACGGCGAGTCGCACGGCGAAGATCAAGCTGGAGGTCCTCGAGGCGCCCGCGGTTTTGGAGGCGGACGCGGCGCGGCAGCAGGCGCTGCACGGCGAGACCGTTAAATTAAGGAACGCGCAGCGGTCCAACGCCCACGACGCGGCTTTAGCTGCCATAGCCGCGGAGACCGCCCAGGTCGCGTTGACCAAACTAGAATTAGAAAATGACCTGGCCTCGCTCCAACTCCAGCGGCGCGAGGCGGACCGTTATGCCCACCTCTCGACGGCGCGCCTCGTCGAGGAAGAACTGGGGGACGACCAATTAAGTTGTCAGCTCGTGACCAGTTCGGGCTTAGCGGCGCTGCCCCCGGACTTCCCCGGCGACGAGGACGACGAGACCGGGTTGGAACGGGCCATGGCCGCCTCGATCGCGTCCTCGGAGGCCGGGACGCCGCGCGCGAAGACAGAGCGTAGCGACTTCGACCCGGAGACCGACGCCGAGGGCTGCATCGCGTCCTTCGACGAGCGTTTAAAGGCGCTGGAAGCTGATAGGGCGGCCTCGTTGGAAGAAGTCAAGTGGGCGGATACGGCCTTAAACGGCATCCAGGACGTCCTGGGGCGGCACTGCGGCGCGGAGGCTTCTGAGGAAGCGGCGCTAGCGCGGGCGACTAAGAAGGACCTCGACACGCGGCGGGAACGGGAGGAGGCGATCTACGGCTTCGGCGGGATCGGCGAGTGGGACCCGCGCCGGGGCGCGCTCGTGGCCGTTGTGCGGGGTTTGGTCATCGAGCTCGAGCGCGAGTTTGTGAAGGAGGTCATTGGGGAAGTGGCTACGGAGAACGTTGGTGAATGTTCAAATGTGCGGGCGCTGCTCGTCAAGGCGTTGGATGGGCTTGTCGACGAGCGCGACCTCCTGCGCTTGGAAGCGGCGCGGTCCGACCTGTTACGCAGAAACGCCTCGAACGGTAGAGCGGTCGCGACGGCGGCGGCGCGGCGTTTGGCAGATATCGAGCCCACTTTGCTATTTCTGCCGGGCTTCGACGGTGGCCCTGCCACCACTCCCAATGGAGTCCGTCCCGGCGGCTTTGAGGGGTTGCGGGTGGCCACGGGCGCCAAATCACCGCCCCCGAGGCCGCGACGGCTCCAGCTCGGTGAGCCCGTGTCCAGCCTGTGCTGCGCCCGGTGCGTCACAATTACCGATGACGAGGCGGCGACGGTCCTAGTTGGCGTGGGGGGGCGGTGCGGCACTATTGCAGTGGGCAGCGTGGCGCACCGGCGCCGGTACGTGGACGAGGACGAGGCCGACGCGGTCGTCGCCTCTATAAAGGATGAAGGGACCCACCCAATTATCAGTCTGGCGATCGGTCGCCGGCGGCGGCGCTTGTGCGCCGTTGATACGGCGGGCGTCATACGGGTGTGGCGCCTGGACCTGTCCGCTGCATTGCAAGTCACCGGTCTGCACCGGGAGACGCGTTTTGATTTGGCCACGATCCGGCGGCGGTGTCGGGACCTAGGCGATATCGTTGCTGTGCAAATTGATGATGATGACGAGTCTTTTAAAGGGGAGGACGCCTGGATCCGGCGCGACGACGCCCCGCGGCTCCTGCTCATGGACGCCGCCGGCGCCGCGTGCCGCTGGCAATGTTTACCCGCGCCGGCCGCGCCGCCCCGGAAGCGCCACTGGTACAGCTTCAAGAAGCAGGTCGCCCCGGAGCCCGAGGACCGGGGCGTCGTCCTCGAATTGCTGAAGGAGCACACGCACGGAGCACCGCTCTGCTGCACGCCACATGTGTCGGTGGACGCGAACGGCTTAGTAGCGGTGTGGCCGCCGGCGGTGGAGGCCGACGACGAGGGCGAGGACTGGTCTGTCCAGCGACGGTTCGTAAGTGTTGAGCCGGACGTGCTCGGCAAGGTCGTGGTAAATGCGCCGGCGACGAGCGACCGCGAGTCCACGCTCGTGTTTCGGGGCGACGAGGCGCGACGGACGGCCCTCGAGGCCTGCTTGGCGGGAGACGGCGTCGCCCCCGCGGCACCCGGCGTCCACGTGCGCGACGGACGGACCTTCTCAGCAACCATGCGGGACGGCGCGTTGGTCGCGCTCCACGAGCGGGCGCCCGAGCCAAGTATACCAGCGGAGGTCGTGGCCGCGGCGCTTGCCCCGGGCGGCGTCGTGGTCCTGTGCCAGAACTCGGGGTTCCTGTCCGCCGCGGTCGTCGAGTGTTCCGCGACGAGCGCGCCGCGCGTCGATTCGACGAGGACGGTCTCGCACGCGCACGGCGTGCATTCCTTCGATCGGAGCGAACTGAATGTCGCGTCCTGCGCGGGCCGCGTGTTCATCCGGCTCGGGCCGTACGTGCTGGCCTTTTCGCGGGGCCGAAAGGAGTTCGAGGTGCGCGTGGGGGAGGGGTGCGCGCTCGCGGCGGCGGATCCTGGGATCGTCGCGGCGGCCTCGGGCGAAGAGGTTGCGATTTTTGACGTGGTCGATGCGGGGGAGGAGGGGGTGTTTTAATTGAGTTTGTTGTTTTAATCTATCTTTATACTCCGGGCACTGCGCCGGGCGCTACAAAGGACATGTCGGCGCGACGTTGAAACCCGTTTAGGCCATTTTTTTGATTTTTGAGGGGCGGCAACTTTTCAACGCTATCGAGGATAAAGACCGGGCAAGTCGACGTAGAGGTTGCCTGATCAGACCACGCAAACTCGACGTAGAGGTTGCCTGATCAGACCACGCCAACTCGACGTAGAGGACGCCTGATCGACCACCGGTTACCGCCGCGCCGCTATGTTCGCTCTCACCCACTGCGCCGCCTGCGCCGAGCCCCTGGCCCACGGCGCCCCGCGTTGTGTGCGGTGCAAGACCAGATACTGCAACTCGACCTGCCAACTCGACCACTGGCGCCGCGGCCACAAGCAGATCTGCAAGAAGATTCACCGAGGCGGCGATGCGGAAGAAGTATAATGCGGCCTCAAAATACAAGGAAGCCGTCGCGACCGCGGTCGAGGCGTGCGCGGACGACACCAAGGGCTAGACGTGTTACATCTGCACGGAGGCCGTCCATCCGCGCACGAAGGAAGGGCTCGTCCGCATGTGCGCGTGCCGCGGGACGGCGGGTTTCGCGCACGTGTCGTGCTTGGCGGAGCAGGCGAAGATTGGGGTGGACGAGGCCGTAGAAAACAACTTTGATCAGGCGCGGTACCATAAACGCTGGATCCGCTGGTTCACGTGTGGCCTTTGCGAGCAAAAACATCACGGCGTCGTGAGATGTGCGATCGGGTGGGCGTGCTGGAAGGCGTATGCGAACCGGACATTGGCGCCTTCCCGGCCTGGTATGGTTAGCACGGATAAACTTCGTGGCCCGGTAATGATACAGCTCGCAAACGGACTAAGAAACGGCCATCGCGCCAAAGAGGCGCTCGCTATCAATATTGCTCTATTGGATCATCAGCAGCGCACGGGGCTTGACATCGCATGGATACGGAACACCCAGCCAGACATTGCCAACTGCTACGAACAACTAGGAATGGAAGAAGAGGCGTTAGGCATGCGACGGGAGATGTGCGACGCCACGAAGGAAGAGAAGGGACCTGGCGAATACGACACCCTCGTGAGTTGCAATAACCTTCTCGCTTCGCTCGTTGAGCGGAGACACTTCCGCGAGGCAAAATTGCTCGCGCGCGAGAATATTTCCTTGTCCGTCGTTTCAACATGCCCGCGGCCTGGCAACCGCGGAGCACGTGGATCGGTTCTGTGATCATGATCGCGAGGTTGGGGCTCCAGGCGGCGACCCACGCGTCCCTCGGCGCCAATTGGTCGTCCTATGTCGAAACCAAAATATCTCAAAAACTCGTCATGCACGGCGTCTATACGTATGTAAGGCACCCGTTGTACTCGGCATTTGTCCTCTTCGCGGTCGGCTACCTGTTTACGTGCGCCAACTGGCTGGTCGGGTTGTCTATCTGCGCCGTCGTCGGCCACACGTGTCTGCGCATCCCCATCGAGGAAGCCATGCTGGCGGCGCACTTTCCCCAATACGCCGCGTACCGCGAAAGGTCGGGCATGCTCGTTCCGCCGCGGGCGCAAGGGTTTGTTGTGGTTGTTGTTACCTTCGTCCTCGGCTACACCTTGATAGCCTTCGCCCGGTCCGGAAATGAAAGGACGCGCGCCATCGAACGAAAGAAACAATACATCCCGCCCCGCGAATCGTCACACACGTCGACCGGGGCGGAACCGCCCGCTCTGCTGGAGAAGAACTTGAAGTCTAAGAATACTTAGGCCGCCGTCTTCCGCCGCATGTAGTCGTCCGCGAGCCGGTCGATGTGGCGCACGCACTCGGAGTGGAAGCGGTCCCACTGGTGCACCACGGCGCTGCGCTGGCCGTCCGCGTCCAAAATCCAGCCGTCCTTGTCCTTGATCTTCCAGTGCGTGTCTAAGGGTCCCTTCATGTGCTTCGGGACCCTAAACCCGTTCATGGCCCCGATGGTGTTGACGATGCCGTGGCCCTGCTCGTGGTGCGTGACGCGGACCCCAGGAAGCCGCGCGAGCTCCCCCGTGTCGTACAAGTAGTTGTGGTAGCCCTGGTCGGACTCGGTTCTAGCAGGAGTGGCGTGGCACTTCATCTTGTCCATCTCCTGGACCATGCGCTGCGTGTACTGCTTCAGCGCGGCGACGGAGCCCATCGTAGACCCAGAGCACACGACGGAATTGTTCGCGAACTTTTTCGGCGTCTCCTTGCCCCAGCACCGCAGCCAGCCGCTGTTGAAGATGCAGTTGCCCACGCGCTTGACCTGGCGGTTCTCCGCGAAGAGGTGCAGGTTCGGGGAGGCCTCGGAGCGGTCCACTAAGGTAAAAGGGTCGCGTTGGAAGAAGGTATCTCTGAAATCGAAAACGATGCCCCATGATTGTGATGAGTAATACGACAGCCAGGTCCGGTACATCTCGTACCGCGAAATAGCTAACGGTCTAGGACTCCGCTTGTCCCCGTCCTTGTACCAGTTCGTTAACACGCAGCCGGCCGGCGTCATCAATAAACGCCGCCCCTTCTTGGCCTTGACGCACTCGTACGAGAACTGGTACGCTAACACACCTTCCCCCCGCAAATAGTCCACCACACCTTTCTTGAACTTCTCCGCCGGGCCGGCCGCTAACACGATGTCGCCCGTGTACTCCGTCCTTCTAAGAGTAGACACGAAGCGCGCAAATTCTCTTTGGGTGTAGCCGAAGCCCAGGGCCATGACCACGTCCGCGGACGGGTTGTGCTGCAGGCCCCAGAGCGGCTGCAGCTGGCTCCTCCAGGGCTCGTCTTCAGTCTTCTCCTGCTTGGTCTTCCTGCGCTTCTGCGGGACGACCGGCGTTGCCGGCACGTGCGGCACCTTCGCCGCGGGCGCCGCCGGCTGCAGGCTCGCGATCTCCTTGTCCAGCTCGGCCCGTAACTGCTCCAGGTTCGACGGCTCTTTGGTTTTCACGTGCGCGGCCGTGGCGGGTCCCGTCGGCATGAAGAGCACCAGGGCGCCGCCCCCGGCGATGCAGAGCACGAGCCAGAGCGGCACGCTGACGCCGCGGCGGTCGTGGTACTCCTTTGAACTGCCCATTGCCTGTGTCTCGTGCGCGACGGCGTACGCGGGCAGCCCGACACGTGGTCTGAAGCAGCCGTTTGTGTGTTTTGCGTGGGCGGTGCTCCGAAGGGAGCGGTATCGACGGGCAGCGACACAGCGACAGCACGGCGGCAAAAAATTGGCGCAGCCCTGAACCCCGAATTTATTGCATTTAGCCACAAAAGCCTGGTCGATTACTACGCCCTGTCGGATGCGCGTCTAGGAAGCGACAAGGACGTGCGGTCGACTCCATTTTTTTGCGGCGGGTTTTTGAACTGATTTAAGTTTTGGCAGCTCTGCGGTCCACTGGGCCGACGGACAACTGCAAACGCGTCTATCGACCCAAGCCGCGACTTCAATCTTTCGAGGAGACTTCGTCCGAAGACTCTGCCATAGCAACACAGAGGTCACCGGCTGCGCAGACATGGCCGCCATGGTCGCCGCCGAGGCGCCCACGCCGACGAAGCAGGAGACGACGACGATGCAGTACGACGGCAGCATCTCGTCGGACGGCAAGTTCCACGGCAAAGGTTCTATCGTGTATTCGAACGGCGAGAAGTATTCAGGCGACTGGGAGCACGGGCAGCGCCATGGCGACGGGGTCTACACCTACGTGGACGGCGGTTCCTACGACGGCCGGTGGGACCGCGACAAGATCCAGGGCGCCGGGCGCGCTAGGTATGCGGACGGCAACGTCTACGAGGGCTCCTGGGAGAACGGCAAAATTCACGGACGGGGCAAACTGGAGACGGCCAAGTTCTCCTACGAAGGAGAATGGCGCGACGGCAAGAAACATGGAGATGGTTCGTGTCGATACCACGACAACGGCGACGATTACGAAGGGGGCTGGGCCGAGGACAAGTGGCACGGCCAGGGCGTGTGGACGCTGCGAGGCGAGGATGGCAGTGTCCATGAAAAGTTCGTGGGCGAGATGACGCTGGGCAAGATGCACGGTTCAGGAAGATACCTGTACGCGGACGGCAGCAGCTACGACGGCCAGTGGCAGGACAACAAGATGCATGGCCAAGGGACCTTCACCTTCGCCAACGGCAACGAGTACGTGGGCGACTTCGTGGAGGACGCCAAGGAGGGGCGCGGTACTTTGCAGTACGTGGACGGCGAGCGCTACGACGGCGAGTGGTTCGGGGACAAGGCGTCTGGCACTGGGACTTTAACGTATGCGTCCGGAGATCGATATGAGGGCAGTTGGAAGGACGGCATGAAGGACGGGGAGGGCACGTTGCAGTACGCCAACGGCGACCGCTATTCGGGCGCCTGGCGCAAGGACGCCGCGCACGGGGCCGGGACGCTGAACTACACGACCGGGGACACTTATATAGGTGGCTGGCGGGACAACCTGCGGCACGGTCCGGGGACCTTTACGTGCGCCGCGGACGGCAAAGTCTATGAAGGGGAGTTCTCCGAGGGCCTCAAGCACGGCCGCGGGAAATTGACGCTGCCGTCCGGCGACGCGATCGCGGGCAACTGGGACCGGGGGCACGTGTCCGGTTTGGTCGAGTTTACTCACTCGGAGGACTCGGCCTGGGCGAATCCTAAGCTGTAGAGTTTTACCTAGAGGTCCGTTCCCCAGCCTCTACCTAGGGCGGCGGCCGATCGCCTTAACGATAGCGTTATAAGTTGTAGGGACAATTATACATACACGCGACAAAAGCGCTCGCGCGCTTCGTCCAGGCGCGCGCCCGTCGACGCGCCCTCGAGGACGTGCCGCGCCCCGGCGGCGTCGAGGGCGCCCGCCGCTCTCGCGAGCGCAAAGGCGTGGAGTTCCCGTCGCGCGGCCGCGAAGTCCGCGAACGCCCGCGGCAAGCGCAGCACGGACGCCTCGAGCGCCGCACGCGGGTTCTCCGGCCCGAAGCGCAATACCGAATCGCGCTCGGCGTCCTGGAGCTCTCGTAGCGCCGCGGACGGCGTGCCGCGTCGCCGCACCGCGTCGTCCAGACTCCGGGCCATCCACGCGTCCGTCGCCGCGGCCTCGCGCTTGGCGTCGCCGAGTCGTGGGGTGTCCCGGTGCGGCGCCACTAGCGCCAGCGCCGGCGGAGGCGAGCTTCGGTTGGCCTCGCGCAAGCCTGGACCGCCGGCGACGCGGTGGTAGCGGCCGACCGCCACGGCGGGCACCCGGACCCGCCCAAACTCTTCGGTTGCCCTCGCGCTGTCGAGGAGGCACAGGGCGCCGACGTCCGTGCCTCTCGCCTGAAGGCCTACGACGAGAGGACTACGATCGTCGCGGTTCGCGGTCAGAGCGGCGAACGCGGTCGCGTCCATGCCATACGAGATTTGGTCCAGCGGCAAGAGTGGTTTGCCGACCGGGAAGAGTCGCAGCGGGTGGAGAGCTCGAGCGGTGAGTACAGTTATAGCGAGCATTGTTCGAGGCATGGCTGCTATTTTTGTGTCCTCGTCAATTTTAAGGGCCAAAACTAGCTGCAGCTCGACCAGTTATAACGTAGGGTGTCTTCACAAGTCCTCCACGATGGACCACCGTATTGGAGCGCGTACAGCGGCGCTCCGAGCACCGTCATCCAGAGCGTACAGTTTTGGGCGGTCGCGTTTTTTTGCCCACGGGCATCCGACGGAGGGCTGGAAGCTCCATGGACACCCCTGGGCGCATTGTGCTGAGTTTTGTGCTGAGTTTTGGAGCCTGAAACTCGATTTTTCCGTAAAGGGGACCAATCAGGCTAAATACCGTCCGAGGCGTCTCCCGGAGACGCGGCGCGGCCACTGACGGGCCGCGGGGCCGCTTCGAGGTCGATGAAATTTTCCCGCCCTCTCGATGTTGTGAGAGAGAGAGTGGCATAAAAGCGCCGCACACGGCCCCTCTCATAGCCCTCTCGCACCCCCTGCGCGCAGCGCCAGCAGCCGCAGCCAGCTCAGACCCCCTCGCGAAGAGAGCAGCTCTTTTCAGCCGCTCAGGGCGTCTAACGCGGCAGCGTTGTCCCCTCGGCGCTATTCAGCACAATTCAAGTCTAGACCCTCGACACGCCCCGAGCCCCCGCCCGGCGACCACCACCGGCGCCGGCCTTAGCCTCGCAACGGACGAGCACCCAAGGCAAACCATGGCCAGCAAAGAACCCGCCGGAAACGCCGCCGGCGAATCCGCGCCGAGCAAGCCCGCACCCAAGCCAGGGACCTCGGACAGCGACTCCAGCGCCACGCCCTTCGACGCGGCCGTCATCGCCGCGCTCATGGAGCTGCCCACGAGCCCGCCCTGCTCTCCGCACCGCCCGAAGACCAAGGGCCTCTTGAGCCCGAAGCGGACGCCCTCCCACGCCTCGCCCTTCTCCACCATGGCCGCGCGCGTGCACAAGGCGAACCCCACGGGGCCCCGCAGTCCCTTCTTCGACACGGCGTTCTCGCCGCTGGGCGCCCTGCAAGCCGCGTCGTCCCTCGACGAGCCCTCCAAGGACCGGGCGGCCAAGGCCGCGGCCGCGCGGCAGGGCCGGGGCAAGTCCATTGGAAGTCTCCGCGCCGCGGCGGAGGCTGGAAGGGGAGCCCCTCTACTACCTAGAATAAGGGACGACGACGTGCCGCCGGCGACGCCCGACCGGCGGCCCCAGGGGCGGTCGCCGGTGCGTCCGAGTGTGCCGGCCGTGCCCAAGGGCTGGATCTCCGTGAAGATCATGCCTTCGTCATGTGAACTGAAGCGGGCCATCCGACGCGTGAACCACGTCATGGGTCGCGGCAACGGAGAGGACACGGATTCCGGGGACGAGAACCGGCCGCCCCGGACGCACAAGCGCCAGCTGTCTTTACAAGATTTAAGGGACGCCGCGGCGGCGGCGGACTACCCGCAGTCGCCCTCGACGAACGACGTCGGCATTTCGCTCCTGGGGCGCCTCGGTTCGCCACGCCGGCTCGTGACGAGCTCGCCGAACCGCTCACCACCGCCGGAAGCCAATGATCCGGACGACGACGTCCTGCACCTCGTGGCCAAGGATCAAGTGCCGGAGGCCACGAACGTCCAATTTAGGGTAACGAATAGGAGAAGAGCCTTCTCCGCGGCCGCGGAGGAGCCGCGCAAACGCAAGGGCGCTTCCTTAGGACCGCCGTCCTCGAAGCGCCGGGCCCCGGGGACGACGCCGCCCACGCGGCGACCGGCCGCGAAACGGGCACCTTCACCTATGGAGGACAGCACGCCCACCTCCACGAAGAAGCACAAGCCCTGCAACTGCCGCAATTCAAGATGTTTGAAGTTGTACTGCGACTGCTTCGCGGCCGGCCGGTGGTGCAAGGGCTGCAACTGCGCCGACTGCCACAACGACTTGGCCCACGCGAAAGAAAGAGATAAAGCCATTCGCGCGACTCTAGAGAAGAACCCGAAGGCCTTCCGGGCCAAGGTCAAGGGCGAGGGCCACGCCTCGGGCTGCCACTGCAAGAAGTCCAAGTGTTTAAAAAAGTACTGCGAGTGTTTTGAAGCTGCTATTCATTGTGGTTTAAAATGCAAGTGCGCCGACTGCGAGAACTACGAAGGCAGTGCTCTACTCGAGGCGCGGCGCGCGAAGCTCAAGGGCTCGAGCCGGGGCCGGTCCAAGAGCCCGACCAGTCTGCAGCGCACGGCGTCCTCGGCGTCGTCCTGCTCGGGCGACGTGCCGTCTTCCGACGAGACGACGGCCTCGGCGGCCTTCCTGGACTTATTACGGTCGGCGTCGCAGCAATCTGATTTAGACGCATCGGCGGTCGAGGTCGCCTAGGCGGGTCGCGTGCGTGGGCACACGGCCCACACGTAATTCAGCATCGTCCTATTCTCTCTTAGCTTCTCAGCATGAGGTCCGGTCCCCAGCCCCTAGGGTGGCGGCCGGTCGTCTTGCTCCTCGATAGCGTCTTAGCCGCGGACTCTCTCGTGTGGCCCGCTGGGCGCATTTCGACGCGCCGCAGCGCTGCCCAGGGGTGGGCTTATTTGAGCTCACTTGGAGCCTATGGCCCATTCCGTGCTCATCAGAAAATTGACCAGTCCGAAGCTTCGCCTCACAAAAAATACAGATCCCATCGTGACCGTGACGGAATTCGTGACGGCGTGCAGTGCACGCAGCGATCCCTGAGAGGGAGCGCTCTGCATACTGAAATCTAGAAGACAGCGAAGTTATGACGCGCGCCCTTTCGCGGCGGCTTAACGCAGCCGCCGCGCCTCGCGCTCCCACTCGAGGAGGCAGAGGATGTCGCCCTCGCGCACGGGGCCCTTGACGTTCCGGATGATGGAGCGGTTGGGGTCGTCGATGAACTCGACGCGCACCTGGGTCACGTTGCCCGTGTTGCCGGTCCGGCCGAGCACGCGGTTGATCTTCGCGAGCTTGATCGGCGCCGAGTCCATGGTTGCGGACTGTTTCGGATCGAGAGAGTCTGCGGGGGGGGCGACGCGGTGAGCGAGTGGACGGGGGCGCACCGATGGCGAGGAGTGGTGTGTTTCATGGGGCGCGCCGACGGAGTTGAGGCGAGCGCCGACAGCGCGCGACCAAAGCCGAGACGCGCCAGCAGGCCGACGAGAGAGCGGCCGTTCAGCGCTTCCACAGCACTTACGACATCAAAGGCCAGCCCGGCGAGCAACGCTGCGGCAAGGCGCCACCCGCTGCCGTTGAGCGCCCGCAAATGCGGTCTCGCTAGGACTTGCTGCATACAGCCGCGTGCGGACGCTTTTAGGCTGCGCGCTTCAGCACGGCGTCGCAGCGGCATCCAAATGTGTCGGAAAATGTGGCGGCGCGGTAATCTGCAGTGGTACTCACGTTGTAAAAGCGCTTTATGTTTTGAGCGACGGGGCGAGTTTTTACTACGATGCGGGTTTTTGAAAAAAAAACCCTTCGCCACCGCCGCGCCAGGCGTGAATAAGGGCTGGAGGACTCCCGCTGTTGCTCTAGGCGTGCCACCACTAGCCGTGGACCATCTCCCATCTCCGTGGACCAAACAAAAGTGGGCTGCATTCACAGCTGCATTGCAAGCAATTTTCGACCTGAACACGCCGTGCATTGCTCCTCTTTTGAATCTCTGTGGCGTCGGGCTGCGTTGCACAGCGCCTGCGTGCTCGAAAGCTTGCAAAATCATGCGCTGGGCTGCTGTAGCGCTGCTGCTGGTGCCATGCGCTACCGCTGCGAGCACGGATAAAGTGCAGTCCATGCTCGGCGCCCTCTTGGAGTCGATGTCGTTCGCCATCAGTTCGCTTTACTCTGATAGATACGAATTCTTGCGGACGAGAGCCTGGTACGGCAACTCGCACATTGGCAATCGACCGACCCAGGCGAAGGCATACTTCGAGCTGGCGCAGCGCGTCGTAGCCCAACGTGTCGCGCCGTCGACGATCTGTGAAGTCGGATTCAACGGCGGGCACTCCGCGGCCGTGTTTCTCGCGGCGGCCGGCCGCCGGGCGCGAATGGTCTCTTTTGATCTGCCCGAGTTCGAGTACTCGGAGACGGCCCAGAGGCTCGTGGGGGCGGTGTTTCCCGACCAGCTGCGGTTAGTGGTTGGGCGCTCGGACGCGACAGTGCCGCGGTTCTCAAAGCGCCACGGCCGCGCGTGCGACTTATTTAGCGTTGACGGGGACCACTCGTACGAGGGCACGTACCGGGACATCTCCAACGCCGTCGGCGCGACGCGGCCGGGCGGCACATTAATCCTGGACGACATGCAAAACCAGGGCCCGCGCGCCGCCTTCGAGGAGTCCGTGCGGCGGGGCTGGCTCGTCGAGCCGAGCTGCGTCGACGGCGTGCCGATCGACGTGTCCTACGTTCACCGCTTCGACAGCTCGAACGTGCGCCGGCTCAACATGAGCTGGTGCACAGCTCGCGTCGGCGACGGGCCGCTCCCACCAGAACTAGA
>Ga0114994_10001450_pt1 | contig 17043 bp, 12 predicted proteins | sample ArcticOcean_MG_C_9_FD_87043 | JGI IMG/M metagenome (GOLD analysis project Ga0114994, IMG submission 87043) | Marine microbial communities from western Arctic Ocean - ArcticOcean_MG_CB2_152 | ecosystem: Environmental > Aquatic > Marine > Oceanic | place: Arctic Ocean: Canada Basin | collected...
GGCGTGGCCGAGGCCTTCAAGCTCGTCAAAAGTAAAGCGGACCACGAGGTGACGGCGCGCGCGGCCGGGTTACTGGCGCGCCTCACGACGACGCCGGGCAGCCGGGGCGCCGCCGCGCTGCGGAGCGCCGCGGGCGCGCCCGCGTTCCTGGCGCAGGCCGCAGCAAACGCGGCGGCGCGCACCGACGCCTGGGCGCCGCTGGAGCGGGACCACCTGGTGCGCGCCCTCGCTGGCGTCCTCCAGGGCAAGGACGTGTCGCCGGCCACGATCCGCGAGTTCCGGGCGCGGAAGGGGTACGAGCTCGTGCTCGCGCAGCTCCCGGAGCCGCGCCGCGACCTCGGCGAAATCAATGCGCAGAGCGTGTGCCAGATGCCCTCTAACCCGCCCTCGGCGAACTGCGCCGGGAACGCCGCGAAAATTTTTCTGGGGGCGCTCAACTGCGCCGACGTCGAGGTGCGCGACGCCGTCGCGGACACGCTGATCGCGCGCGAGGGCCTCGAGCGGCTCGTGTGCGCCTTGGCCAATTACAAGGAGATCGCCGTGCGCAAGAACGCGGCCGTCGCGCTGGCGAAGGCCATGGCCGCGCGGCCGGCGGCGAAGGAGCGCGTGCGCGAGTTGCGCGGGATCGAGATGATCACGACGCTGGGGGATAAATTAACTTCTTAATTATCTGATACGAGCGCCCCGCACAGCATGTCGGCGGGATTATCATCCGCCACCGGCGCGTCCTCGACGACGACTGCCCGCGCGCGGGGGCTCGTCGACGGCTCGCGCGGGCTCAACCGCGATCGCGCATCCGTCACCGTCACCGTCGTCGTGGGCACGCGCTCCGGCCGCCCTGTGCGCGCCGGCCGCTCTGCGTGCGCAGCAACGAACTCGCGGACGAGCGTAGCCGACTCGTTGTCTGCAGAAAGCGACGCCGGCGCAAGGTGCTCGGCGAGAAACGCGGCCACGTCGGCACGCCTTGTAACGAGGCGGTCGCACGCATATCTTTTCTCGGCCTCATCCCGTGGGTCCAAATGAAACGGGTCGGCGGCGTCGCTCTCGTCGTCATCGCTGCCCTCGAACAGGTGTAGATGCTCGGCAACAGACGCCTCGGCCTCATCCCTCAGGGCCGGCAGTATCGCCGCGTGGTCGTACTGCCCCAGTAGCTCCAGCAAGGCTTCCTTGGGGAACGAGAGCATCTCGCAGTTGTCCAGCGCGACGATGTCGAAACGCCAGGTTTTATTTAGCACGCAGCCCGGCAGGCCAAACGTTGACTCCGGCCCCCAGGTGTAGCGCCGGTCGATTTCCGCGCAATCATACGCGAGCAATTTCTTATCGATCTCCTGGTCCAGGTCGCTGAAACCGCGCTGCGGTCTCCTCGCCGGCGACTGCGACGCGTGCTCGAAGGCGGCCAGGTCGCCCTTCAAGACGAAGACCAGCGCTGACGCGGAGACGCCCTGCGCGCCCACGACCTCGAGGGGCGACGCCACGATGGACTTGAGCAGGGGACAGGCGTCGGCGACGAACTTGAGCGGCCTACCAGAAAACCACGGGACCTGCTCCACTAAGTCCTTGCGCGTGTGGAGCACGAGGCGCCGCCGCAGCGGTTTTGATAACGTGGATATACACTCCTCGACCTCCTCATCTATGTACTCCTGGCGCATTTTTTTGTCTCGCAGCCGTATGTAATGGAGGATGCGCTTCGCTAGATCCGGTGGCACCTCCTCGTCGTACAAATAGTGCCGCATGGTCTTCGTATGCGTACCTATGTGGAAATCAACCAATGAGTATACCTTCGTGAACCTCCACGCCATCGTGCAGACACGGTGACGGGGACAACGTCGCGTCGATGGCGTGGGGCGCCTGCAATTTGATTCCCACACAGACGTGTATACCTTTATTGGGGTCGCCGGCCATCGCTTCCCCAATAGCCTGGATGAGCATGGCGTAGCCACTGACGCCCGTCATGATCACAATAATGGTGAAGATCTTCTCCACTGTCGTGTTCGGCGTGTAGTCCCCGTAGCCCACTGTACTTAAAGTGGTCACGGACCAGTACAAGCACGTGATGTAGAGGTACCAGTTGCCGCGGTGCGGGTGCAAGCCGTGCACCTGCATCCACGTGCAGTCCCGATCCTGATGTATCTGGCACTCCTCCGAGTACTCCTTGGCGCCCAGCGAGTACCAACAACAAGCAAAGAGGTGGTTCACCACCAACGCGCAGAGGAACAGAATGACTAAAGTTGCGGCATTCGGGGGGATCATCAGGTGGGCCGTCACTTGACTCAGGACGTCATCTAATTTATATGCGCGCGTCAGCTTCGTGACCTTGAGCACCCTCAGAGTTTTGATCAGCCGCGGCATTTTTAATAGCTTGGTAAGAGGCGATGCTCCAGACGACGCTCCCAGCGTCAACACAAAGGGAAAGGTCGACAAAGAGTCGATCCAGAAGTAGCACTGGCAGTACTCGCACGCAATCCACCGCGGGTTCGTAACCCAGCCCTCCTCGCTCTCGAAGGGAGAGCAGAAGCTTAGAAGAATATCAATACTGAACCAGGCCAGTTGGTACCAGTCAAACCAGATGTAGTCCCTCCACGTCCAGAAACGCGATGCTGAAGGGGATATAGAACGCGAGGACGAGCAACAGGAGCGCCATGCACCCGTCGAACCCCGCCTTCCAGCACGCCAGGGGTTGTATAATAAACCACGCGCCGTCGTTATACGCACCCCAGACCTTCGTTGCATCGTCCTTCTTCTTCCGTGGGTGGTCGGGCTCGTCTTGACTTAACACCACCGACACCACGGACGCCATGGCTTATTCCTGCGCTGCCGGGCGGCGCCGGTGGCGCGGGGGCTGTGGCCGGCTGCTCAGTATTTATCACGCTGCAGGGCTGCCCGATGCCGAGCGGTGCCTAATGCTTCTTGAGGAGCAGTTGCCTCTATGGCCGGCAGCTCTTGATTTTTACGCTGCGGCAAGTGCGGTGGTGCTTGCACTGTTCCGGCGTCAGATGGATTAAAAACAGTGCAAACCCGGCGCGCAAGTTGAGCCCGCGCGGCTCGCTGGCCTCGCACGCCATCGACGCGAGGGTTTGGGCGAAAGATAATACCACACACAGCCTTACTCCCTAAATGTCCACGATGACGTAGAGGTCGCACCGGTCCGCCGTCTCATGGACTTGCATCGCGGAGTAGGTGACGGCCTTGACCTCCGTGCCCTGGGGGTGCTTCGTCAGATCAAACGTCTCGCCCGTCGTGGTCACGGTCGCTTTGAACGTCGGGCTCCTACAATGGACTTTTACAGAGACGGTCCGGCACGCGATGTCGTCGCCCGTAAAGCCGTACAGCAGCTCGTCCAAAAAGCGGAAGATGAACTTTTCAATATCGGCGCCCTCGATCTCATACGTTCGGTTCCCTTCATCTGTCTCTTCAATGGATGTGATCTCCGTCACGTAGTCGAAGAGGCAGCAGCCCAGGGCTTCTAATGCTTTCTCGAAGTCGGACCCCCAGGCGTGGAACTGGATGTCCGCCGTGTGATCTAAGTGCTCGTAGTCGCCGTGCATGACCTTTTCGTTCGCGCCGGCGACCTCGGGCCTTCCAATGGCGTTCGCCTTGGATCGCGCCGCGACGTTGGCAGCCACGGCCTCGGCGTTCTTGCGTGCCCTGGCGTCGAACGCGGATTCGGCTGGTGGTGCTTCATTATCGTCGCTCTTCTGGCGCTTGCGTCGGCGGGGCGGCAGCGGCTGCCACGCGTCGGCCATCACTGACCAATCACTCTGGTGAGCTTTTGGCTTGTGGTGGCTATAAAGGCCCGCGAGCGCTAGTTTTTAGCTCTGCCGCCGGAGCAGGAAATATTTCTAGGCACAAGCAGGCAGCGCTTGGATCAACCTAGTGTCGCAAGCGCGAACATGCCGTAATGTCTAATCGCCGTGACGGGTTTTCCGCCTAATTGTGCTTATACGGGTTTCTGACGTTGAATCGACGCAAACTAGCGTAACACTGCCCTCCTGCCTACCCTGCAACTACACGACTAACGTCACTTGCTCGCAGCTCCCAAGGCCTCATATAGTTGGCAGGAACGCGGTTGCGCGCTCGCCCTCGTCGCTCCAGAGCAGCTCAGAGCGTGAATCCAAAGGACTACAAAGCACGATGGTCTACCCCAACTCCAACTCCTGCAACAACATGCTCGACTTATTACCGCTGCCGGGCCTGGTGCCCGTGGCCCTGAAGCTCGCGCCGTCGCGGCGGGCTTCTGGTGAGCCTCAGGCTGGCTTCGCGACAGCGTTGGACGGGGCCAAGAAGGCTCTGGAGAACATCCAGACCGTGCAGTCCGCGAAGATCGACCACGCGACGCGCGTCGCGACCGTCGTGTTGGATCTGGGCGTCGCCACGGCCATGGGCAAGGACCGGGACCAGGCCGTCGCGGACATTATTACTGCCTTAGCGGCCGCCGGCGTCGACGCCAAGAAGACGGCCTATATCGCAACGCCCCACACGTTCGCGACGCCCCAGACCTTCGACAAGAGCGAGTGGCTCATTTTCGCCGCCGTCGGCGCCGCCACGACCGCGACGGCCTACGCCTACCTGCACTCGCGGATCCCCTTCATCCCCTCCATCGTCTAGGCCCCGCGCCTTTCCGCCCCCCCTCCGCTTAATTGTTGTAAAGTCCGCCCCGCACGCAAGCTCCTCGTAAGTCGGAGAGCCATCGGATCCTGCTTGGCTGGTGCTCGCTCCGCAGCGCGCCCGGGCATCCTGGATCGTCACATTCCTTGCCACATACATTGCTGCGCCGCGGCCATCATCCAAAGCCTCCACGATGTCTTCGCTCTGGCTTCGCAAAGTTGCACTGGCTGGAGCAACACTGGCCCCATCAGCTCTTGCATTCAGCCACTACACTGCGGCAGAGCGCAAGCCCACGACGACTGCATTGCGCGCGGCGCCGAAGCTCAAGCAGTGCGTCGGCGGGGTATGGAGAGAGAGCTCGTCGCCGGCGCACATCGACGTCGAGGACCCGTCGACGGGCGCGCTCATCGGCACGGTGCCGGAGGGCACCCCAGCCGACGCGCACGCCGCGCTGCGAGCCGCCAAGGCCGCCCAGCCGGCCTGGGCCAGGACCTCGGCGGCGGCGCGGGGCGAGGCCTTGAAGGCCATGGCGCGCGTCATCCGGGCGAACCGCGTCGAGCTCGCGGAGCTCCTGGCGAGCGAGCAGGCCAAGGTGGCCGGCCTGGCCCAGGTCGAGATTGACTTCGCGGCGGAGTATTTCGACTACTACGCGGGCTGGGCGCGCATCTATGAAGCCGGCGAGATCATATCCAGCGACGACCCGAACGAGCACATCTACCTCCACAAGATCCCCATTGGCGTCTCGGTAGGCATCTGCCCCTGGAACTTCCCCGTGTTCGTCATGGCCCGTAAATTAGCGCCTGCACTCGTGACGGGCAACACGGTCGTGGTCAAGACGTCGGAGGTGACGCCGCTGACCTGCGCGCGGCTCGCGCAGCTCTGGACCGAGAGCGATGACGCCGCGCTGCCGCCCCCAGGCACGTACTCCGTCATCACGGGCCTGGGGTCCACGGTCGGCGCCGCTTTGGTGTCCTCACCCCTCGTGGACATCGTCTCGATGACCGGCTCCGTGCCGACGGGCAAGGCCATCATGAAGTCCGCGGCGGAGCACATGACCAAGGTCAGTCTCGAGCTAGGAGGCAAGGCCCCCGCGATCGTCTGCGCGGACGCCGATCTGGAATTAGCGGTGAAGGGCGTCCTCGCCTCGCGCATCACCTACAGCGGCCAGATTTGCATCAGCTGCGAGCGCGTTTACGTGCACGAGTCGATCAAGGACGTGTTCCTCAGCAAGTTGGTTGCGGCGATGGAGGCCGTCAAGGTCGGCGCACCCACCGACGAGGGCGTGGACTGCTGCGGCCTCGTCAGTGCGTTCCAGCTCGAAAAGGTGACGGGCATGGTCGACCGCGCCGTCGCGGGCGGCGCCAAGGTCGAGTGCGGCGGCGCGCCCCTCGCAAACGTCCACTATGGCTTCGCGCCGACCGTGTTGACCAATGTGAAGCAGAGCGACGAGATCGTCCAGGAGGAGGTCTTCGGGCCCGTACTGCCCGTGCTCACGTTCAAAACATTGGACGAGGCGTTCGGGTTGGCGTGTGATACGAAGTTCGGCCTGACCTCCTCGATCTACACGACCAACGTGGACATCGCGGAGCGGGCCAAGAACGAGCTGCGCTTCGGCGAGACGTACGTGAACCGCGAGAACTTCGAGGCCCTCCAGGGCTTCCACGCGGGCATGCGCCAGTCGGGCGTTGGCGGCACGGACGGCAAGCACGGGCTCGAGGAGTACCTCGCGTCGCACGTCGTGTACGTGCGCCGCGACCCGAACGCGGGGAACTAGGCCCAGCCTTGCGCCTATGAAATAAGCACATTGTGAACCTAGAGCTGCCCAGCAAAACCCGTGCGAATTTTCAAAATTCTTTGAAGGACCGTGATTGGTCTCTTTGTCCTCTTGTACGCTACGCGCCTTCCTGCGGCGCAGCTCGAAGCGTGGCGTCCCGAAAATTTTATTTAGGCACACGCCTCGTCTGCGTCTCTGTTGCGACCTGTGCGAGGCCGCTCGCAGCCTTCCCGATCTGTGCGTGGGTTCAGGTCATCCCAGAAGTAGCTGCTACGATTGGGCCAGCTTGCACGTCTGTAAGTAGCTCGCAAGGCTCTCAAATTGGCCTCTCCTCCGACAGCTCTATAGAACCAAATTCTACCGCGGGTGCCTCAGGAGAATTGTGCCGACGCTCCAGAAGCCAGCAAAACGCACTCGCAGCCCAAGCACAAGGCTGCCGCACAAGAGACGCTGCGGTAAAGGCTGCATCGACAAGACGCGGCGACCCGCCGTAAAAAAGAAATGGACCCCGAACCTCCAGCAGAGGAGGCGAACCCCGACCCGGACGCGCCAGCCCAGAAGCCGCACGCTTCATTATTACCCGACTTCGTGCACCAGGGGACACAACCGCTGGCGCCGGCCGCGCGACGACAATTAGTCGCGAGCGGCGGCACGGCGCGCCTGGAAAACGTGAACTACGGCAACGCGATTTTGACGGACAACTGGCCGCGGGACGGGCTGTTACTGGCGCGGAGCACGGTGGCCGAGAAGATAGTAGTCGAGAAGTACCGCGTCGACCGCATGGAGATCCTAGAAAAGAACAAGTGCCAGCAGTGGTGGCCCGCTAGAGCGATTGCCGTGGAGGAGTACCTGGAGTACTACGCGAGTACACCAGCTCGCTTTAGACCTAAAGTGGACGCGGTCGCGGTGGTGTTCCTCAATCCGTGGTGGAGCTCTGAAGTCCTGGACAACCAGGGGTCGTCGCGCATGTTCGAATTAGAAGCGGTAGAAGCCAAGGCCACGCACGCGAAGAAATTACCTGAGACGTACGAGCCGCCGGAGTGTCCACAACCGTTGAAGGAAGCGGTGAATGAGGCCCACGCGGACGCCCGGGCCCTGGCCGCGGCGCTGTCGAACTTCGCCGCGACGCACATCCCTCCTTTGGAGAAGGGCGACGCCTGGCCGCGGCGGGCCGCGCGGCTCAAGGCCGCCTTCGAGGCCACGAAGCCCGCGCCGCGAGAACGGCGCCAGGGCCCGCCCGGCGACGTCAGCACGGCCCATTTGGACGTGGCCTGCTACCCGCCGCACGTGCTCCAGCTCCCCTGGCGCGCCGTCGTGGACGCCGCGCGTTCATCCGGCCAAACACTCGACCTGGACCGCCTGCCCGAGCCCGTCGCCGGGACCTTCAACCAGCAGGCCCAGGAGCACGCGCGGCGCCCGAAGACGCCGTTGGAACTCGACCCGCCCGGCGCTACCAAAAGAAAGCGCGGGGCCGACGCCAAGGCGCCGCCCGCGCGCGCGCCGCCCGATGGGCCCGCGGACCCGGGCCGGGTGCGGGCCGCGCTTGGTGCGAAGGCCGCTACCTTCGACGAGGGCGACTTCATGCGGGCCCTCGGCGTCCCGGTCGCCGCCTCGCTGGCGACGCCCTCGCCCGGCCTCGCCGCGCCCGCGCCGCCGCCGCCGGAGGACCGCGGCGTGGCGGCGCGGTCGCCGCCGGTCGAACAGCCGCCCACGCTGCCGGCGATCTCCGCGGCGCTGCCGGCGATCGGCCCGCCGCCCGTCTCGCCGCCGAAGCCCGCGGCCGCGCCCAAGGCCGTGCGGCCGGCGCCCAAGCCGGAGCCGCCGGCCGCGCCCGCGCCGGCCGTCGTCGAGGCGCCCGCGCCGCCGGCCCCCGCCAAAGCACGGTCGCTGTCCGGCGGCGGCGCGAGCGCCTTCAAGCCCCCGGCGCCCGCGCCGGCCCGGAAGAAGAAGGCGCCCGCGCCCCGGCCCGAGCTCGCGTCGGCGCCCGCGTCGGCGCCCTACCGCTCCAAGGGCAAGGAGCGGAAGCCAAGCGTCGTCGCCGAGGCGCCGCGCTTTAGTGTCGGCGATTTGGTGGAGGTGGCGCCGCGGACGCACCCCGGTGTCAACTTCCCGGGCGGCACGGCCACCATCAAGTCGATTAACGACGAACGCCTGACGAACGAGCCGATGCGCGACGGCTCGGAGACGCGGACGACGGGGTTTACGTACGCGGTCAAGTACGTGCTGGGCGGCTCCGAAAAGCGGGTGGACGCCCAGCACATCCGGAAGAGCGTCGCGAAGGAGGGCCGCCGCGCGTCCTCGCCGCGAGCGAGCGAGGAGGGCCTCTTACCGCCCAAGAAGCGGCGGTCGGCCGAGACGCCCGCGGCAGCCTCCCCGGCTATTGCACCGCCGCCGAAGAAGAAGCTCGCGCCGCCGAAGCCGGCCGACGACGTCGACCGCCGCGCGCGCGCAACGGCGCGCCAGGAGGCCGCCGCGGCCAAGGCCGCCGCCTACGAGAAGATCCGGGCGGACGAGATCGCGCGCGTGGGCATCAAGCAGGCGTCGCCGCGAGCCCTCGAGGCGCGGTCGCCGCCCCGCGAACAACCAGTGAAGATCGCCGCGCCGGGCAAGAAGCGGCGGGAGCGGCGGCCGCGCGAGCCCTTCGAGGACACCGTCGCGGACGAGTTCTCCGGCCTCTCCTCTTCTCAATTAAGAGAAGCCATGCAGAAGCGCGGCATCGGTCGGGGCGCCTACGACACGCCCCAGGACTTCCTGCGGAAGCTCAGGACCCACACGAAGCGGCGGGACGACCCCTTCGCGTCGGATTCAGACGACGCCCTGCCCCCGAAGTGCGAGAAGTGCGACGGCCCCCACGTCACGGACGACTGCCCCCATTTTCCGAAGACAAGAGATCCTTCTCCGGAGCCGGGCGCCAACCCCTTCAACCCCTGGAAGCGGAAGAAGCCCGAGCAGCCGGACGCGTCGTTGTCCGAGGAGGAGGTCGTTGAAGAGCCGGTCAAGGAGGAGGAGCCGGAGGTGCGGCGCGGGCCGGGCCGGCCGGGCAAGGCCAAAGAAGATGTGAAGCCGCCTCTTAAAAAAAGGCAGCGGTCGCCGCCCAAGGAGCACGAGGAGGGCGAGGAGGACCTGACGTGCCGCAAGGGCTGCGGGCGCGTGTTTTCTCACCCTCCCGCTAGAGTGGCACATGAAAAAAGCTGCCGGGGCCGGGTCGACTCGAGCCGCGCCGCGCGCGCGCGCGCGCGCGCCTCGTCGGACGAAATGAACGACGAGGACCCGCCGCCCTCAAGCCCGCCGCCGACGCGGGCCTCGCCGCGGCGGACACCTAGAGCTTTGTCACCGCGCGGCGGCGTGTCCATCCGGAGCCCGCAGAAGGACGGCCAGAAAGCTTTACCGGAGCCGCGGCGGGTGCGGGTCAAGCCCGAGGCCTGGGCCCCGGCCGCGGACGAGGACCAGTTCTTCGACGCCGAGAACTTTGATAGGTGGAGCGACCGCGGCGCGCCGACATTGCAAGTGCCTGCCCAAGCGCCCGTGGACGTTGGAAGGCCGTTGGCGTACTTGCAAGAAGGTGATGAGCCCGACAAGTGCGGCGCGCGCGCGTCCCAGGCGGCGCGCACGACGAAGCAGGCGCTCAAAGCGGCTAAGGGCAGTGACGCGTCGCGGGCGGCGGTGGCGCGCGAGCTGTGGCTATACCTGGCGGCGCGCGCGGGCCGGCGGTCGTTGGCGACCAGTTGTGCTTCATTAGCGGAGGCGGCCGCGGAGCGCGACTGCGCCGCCGCCTTGCAGGACCTGGAGGTGGTCACGCTGGCCGCGGCGGCCGCGGGGGCGCGTGCCTGCGCGCGCGCGCGGCCGCCCAGGAAGATGCCCAAGCCCCGACCCTCGGACATCGGGCCCTTGACGCACCTCACGGAAGAGAGTGACATGTCCGAGTCCAGCTCGTCCGACGCGTCCGAGGACGAGGGCGACGATGTTGAATTAAAGAAGCGGCTCGTCAAGGCAAGAGCGGAGCGGGCCGCGGCCCTCGACGCGTTGGAGCGGGTCGACGGCCTCGTGCAGGGGCTCTTGGACCGCGACGACGCACAATTGAGGCGGCGGTGCGCCGACGCGGCCACGGACAAAACGGACCGGGACGTCGTTGCGCGGCGGGCGGCGCGGAATCGGGACGCGGACGCCCGGGCCGCGGCCGAAAGAGGCGCCCAAGTGTCTCAGCGCGCCCTGGACGACGCGCGGGCCGCGCGTAGGGAAGTGGACGTGACGCGGGAGGCCTGGCTCAAGCACCGGAACCGGACGCGGCGGCGCGTTTTAGCCGGCGTCGCGCGGCCGTTATCACCGCGGGAGGACGACGACGCGCCGTACGCGTGGTCCGTTACGGGCGCGCCGAGAACGCTGTGTGTTTATGACAGAAGGTGTCGCCTGCATTCTACAAAACCGCACTGCGTCGAGCAAGCTAGGCGGGCCGTGGCCGCCGCGGCCGTCGTGGAAGCTAGAGCAAGGCGGTGCCACACGAAGCTGTGGGTCGAGCGCACGGTGCACGGGTCGTACGTCCAGCGGGCGGCGGCCTCCCTGGCGTACGCCCACACGCGGTCCTACGTGGGCGCCGTGCGGCAGCGCTGCGCGGACCTGGCGACGGAGGCCACCATGATCTTCGGCGGCGAGGACGAGGACACGTGCGGCAACCGGGACACGTGGGGCGCCGCCATCGCCGCGAGCGCCGCCGTGATCCAGGCGGTGGATGCGGTACTTTGTGGCGAGGCGAGAAACGCCCTGTGCGCGGTCCGGCCGCCGGGCCACCACGCGGGCGCGTCCCTGAACTCGCTGGGCGCGCCGGGCAACGGCTACTGTCTGTTAAATCATGCAGCATTAGGTGCCAAGCACGCGGCGCACGAACGAGGTTTGAAACGCGTGGCGGTCTTCGATTTCGACGTGCACCACGGCAACGGCACGGAGGACATTTTAGCGAGGACCTTCGACCCGCGCTTCATGTACCTGTCGCTGCACGCGACCGGGGAAGACGTCTTTCCCGGTTCGGGTCGGCGAGCGCGGCCGGACCATCCGGGGGTGTTAAACGCCCCCCACCACGCGGAGAAGGTCGTCACGACGGAGTGGGTGCTGGAGGAGGCGCTGCCGCGCATTCTGGCGGCCCTGGACGCCTTCCGGCCGGACCTCCTCATCCTGTCCTCGGGCTTTGACGCGCACAAGCGGGACCCCGTGGACCTGGGGCGGCTGGACGCTTCCGATTATGGCGTCCTGACGCGACGCCTCGTCGACTGGGCGGAACGCAAGTGCTGCGGGCGCCTCGTGTCCGTGCTGGAAGGTGGGTACGGCGTGGACTGCGGCCCGGGCGGCGAATACGTGACCTCGGGCCGGCGCGAAGCCTTCGACACGTGTCTGCGGGCCCATTTGGACGAGCTGGCGAACACCTTTGTGGACGCCGAGGTCGACGAGGAGGCGGACCTCAGGCAGGAGGCGGACTCGCTCCGGGCGGCGGACGCCGCCGCGCACGCCGCCGCGAAGGCCGCCGTGCGGACTCACAAGGCGGCGGCGGACGCGTTCTTCCGCGACCCCCCGGCGGACGGCGACGACGCGCCCGCGTCCGACGGGGGGCTCCGCCTGACGGCCTCGGCATTATCGGGCCTGGGCCGCGCCGGCGACGACGAGGGCCGCGTGGACATGCTGCTTTCCAAGGAGTGATGTGTTTGCCACTTCCTTCCCGGCGTCCTAAGTATTGACCGGGTTTATTTCTAACAGTTTATGCACTCCCCGGCGGCGTTTCGCGGGCGCGGAGGGCTGCTTGCGACTTTCGCAGTTCAGCCTCCGTTGCTTTTGTGAGCGGATGTGCGCTTCCAAGCACGCGCCGCGCGGTCCGTTTCTTCTCCGTGAGCACCTCCACGCTCTCGCGGAGATCATCGAGCCTGGCGCCGCTGTCCATGTATGACCGATCCGTCCTTTGACGACTATCGAGAAGATGATCTGGAGGCTAGAGCGGGTTATAGAGTGGACATGGAGGACGTGGAATTGGTGAAGCTGTATCCCTCGTCCATTCGATCGATGCTCTACCGGGACATCCGGGCCTTCCACCGGAACTCGGAGCCCATGGGCAACCGCTCGCCCGATAGTTTGGGGCCGGACTCGGGCGAGGTCACGCCGTCGGACCGGCACCGCCTGACCATGCAGACGCTCACGGCGCGTTTAGACAACTCGAGCATTCTCAAGGACGCGCGCGAGGCGGTGGCCATGGCCGCGGGGCGGTGATCCCGCCCGCGCGCGGAGTACTAAGCATCTACTTAAACAACAATCCGCAACGTTCCTAGTCAGGTCCACATACGCGTGAGCGTATGTGGACCGTCATATCAGTAGGAGGATAGGCACAGATCACTAGTTGAGCGCGGCGATGACGGCGTCGACCTCGGCGCCGATCTCGGCGCGGTTCACGAGGCCGCCCGCCAATTCGGGCGCGAGCGCCGCCATACCGGCGTCGGCGCCGAGCAAGGCGCCCAACACAGCGCCGGTGTGCACGTTCTCGCCGCCGCGGTTCGCGTTCTCGAGCAGAGCAGCCCAAACGTCTCCGCCGTTCTTAGCGGCGGAGAGCATGTTAGGCACGCTCTGCTCGAGGTATCAGCTCACCATATTTGGAGAGCGAGGCACACGCATGCCGAGCGCCGAAGCCATGGCGTCCGCTCGCGACGCCGCGGAGCCGACGTCGTGGATCGCGCCATGCATGGCTTCCCCCAACGCCGCCGCAACTGAAGCCAGCGGCCTGGACTCTCGGGTGGTCGCCGCGATCGCCACAGCGGCGTCGCGCGCCGCCGCCTTCCCGGCGGCCCCCGGCCCGCCGGCGTAGGCGGCGCACGCCGCGGCCGCGGACGGTAAAACCAGCCCGTCGATGGTGTCGACGTTGTGCGCGTCGTTGTCCGGGCACTCCTTCACGGGCCTCTTTTTATGGTACATATTCGCGAAGAACATGCGGTGCGCCGTCGAGGCGTAGGTGTCGTTGTGCGACCCGGGCGTCGTCATGAACTGCACGTAGGCGTCGCGGAAGGCGTCGGCGTCCACTTTTCCGGAAGTCGCGACGGTGCGCAGCAGCACGCGCACGAGGGAGGCCTCGAGCGTCTCCTCGCCTGCGCGCAGCGTGGCGTGGTAGTGGTGGCTCTTGGAGGGGTCCCAGTACGTTTTTTTGCCATGATTGATGACGTCCCCAATGACCGTCTTCCGGTTGGCGTTGTAGCTCCCGCGGCCGGCGCCGTCCGTGTTGCTCTTGGGCATGATCGAGCCCATCAGCGTCGACTTGGGCTGGACGTAGCCGCTGATGGGGGGGCCGTAGTCGCCCCGGACCTGGCGCTCGCCGCCGTAGTACCAGTGCGTCGGACTCGCGAGCGCGTCGCCCGCGAACAAGCCCCACAGCGCGCCTTTCAGGCGGTCCGCCGCCATGGCGCAGCTCTCACTCGCACCGCTGGTGCGCGCGAGTGCTGCGGCGGCCACGGTCAACCGACGCATTCAGCGCCTACTGCCAGCAATGCTCGCACTTAGGTGGTGCAGTGCCCTCTCTTTGCAAGCTTTGTAGAGCTCAAAACCCGCCACAAAAACGAAACCTCCGGAGCTCTGCAACCAGTCACCTGAAGACTCAGCGAGCGCACAGGCAGTCTTCGATCAGGCCGAAGCTAGCAGGCCGCAAGGGGTCAAGAGAGCCTGGCGCTGCAGGTCATGCGCGCTGGGTCCTCGACACCCGGTGGTTCTAGCCCGACGCCATCGCAGTGCAGCAAGTGAGCGGCAGCCCGCATACTGTAGGCAGCCCCGGCAACGATGCCGGTCAACTTCTTCCACCTGACCTCCCACGCGACGGACGCGGCCGATGAGGCGGCCCTGCACGAGGCGCCGTCGCCCGTGCGACCCAGCACGGCGTTCGAGCGGTCCAGGCCCGCCCAGGCCGTGGCCGCGCGGCCGTCCACGGCGCCGTCCAAGACCGCACAATTATTGAAGGCGCCGGCGCGGCCGAAGACGGCCCGGGAGAAGCGCCGCTTCGACGATAGTGTGCCGCACATCCCCTTCGCGCCGACGCACCAGGGCGCGCGGCCGGCGCGGCGGCCGTCCTGGGCGCCGGCCCCCGTCTACCACGTCACGGACGAGGACGCGAGACGGAACCGAGAGAAGGAGACGTGCCGACGGCGGGGCAGGTCGGTGCACACCGTGTTCGCCCTAGGTGTACGCTCTATGTTGCTCATGCGGAAAGTCCAGGCCGCGCGCGACCGGCGGCGGTACGCGTTCGAGTGCGACTTGGCCCAACGGTGCATCGCCACGAGCTGGCGCCGGGACAACCCGGCGAAACGGCGGCGGAAGCGGTGCGAATATATCGTGAAGGGGCCGGCCCTGGCGAAATTCGGGAAACTTGTCGTGCCGGTGCTCCACACGCGCTGCGCGGACCGCATCGTCTGGTTCCTGCGGCAGGCGCACGGCATCCCGCCCTTCAAGCTCGTGATGGTTCGCTTTTTGTATCGCGTGCGGAACTGCCAGCGCATCTGGCGGCATAAGTTGCGGCCCCGCTTCGCGTTATTGGACGTCCTGGCGCGGGCCTGGGCGCGGGCGGAGCACAGGTACCGAAGTGACCTCACGTACTTTGCGAATTTAGTAAGGGCGGGCCGCGTCGACTTCGCCGAGGTGAGAGAAGAGGAGGAGGCGGCGCGCGTCCCCCCGGTCATCCAACGGGACCGGCCGGTCCAGGAGGAGGTCATTGTGCACTCTCCTAAGAAGTCGATGGCCGATAAGCGGCGGCTGCTCCTGGAAGTGCCTGACTCGCTGGAGGCCGAGGTCGACGGCGTCGAGGGCCGGGTCCGGGCCATCATGCAAGGTGACATACAATTGAACCGGCGGCACAAGACCAAGGCCCTGCGGCGCCTGAACGAGAAGCTCAGTGAGTTGCTCCAAGAGCGGGACGACTACCTCAGCGGGAAGAAGCTGCGGCAGTTCGAGGCGTCGCTGGTGTGCAAGCACGCGCCGAAGATGCCGCGCAAGCCGGGCGTCGACTGGACGCCGTCCGCGAAGCAGTACTGCAAGGAGCGGCGCTCGAAGCTCGCGCGCATCAATCGAAGTATAGACGAACTCAAGGGCGACGCGGTCAAAGAAGAGCTCAAGCGCGCCGCGTTGGCGGAGGCTGAGAGAGACGCCGAGGCGGGCGCCAAGGGCATCGCGTCCGGCGCCGCGCGCAAGAAAATCCTACGGCGGTTCGTGGCGCGGCGCAAGCTCGCACACGAGCGGGACCATGAGAAGATGGAGAGCGCGGCGATGCTGGACTTTGACGAAAATGATGCCTTGAACATGATTAAAGCGCCCGAGCACGTGGACCACCACGAGCCCTGGTCGCTCAAGGTCCTGTTTGCCACGACGGACTTCCGGCTGCCCGTGCCGCGCTTGGTCGTGTTTTCTTCAACGTTAGACGCGGAGATGAGGGCTCTGTTACGGCGGAGCGTCGTCGAGAAACATGTCATAGGTAAGGCCGCGAAGCGCTTCGCCCGCGCGCGGTGCGTGCCTTACCTACGGCTCTGGCGGGCGCACGCGCTGCACGGGCGGCCCGACCTCCAGTCGTGGGACACCAAACGGAAGACGGTGTCGGATCTCAAGGACCTGCAGTTCCGCGTGCGCAAGGAGAAGACCGCGCGCATGACCAAGCTGCGCGCGGCCATCACGCTGCGGGGGCTGACGCTGGGGCGGGGCGTCGAGGCGTTGGTCGAGCGGGCGAAGACGCCCGGGTAAATGTTGTGTTCTACGAGTTTTTTTCGAGGCGCGCCGGAGGCGTGGGTGTGTGATGCTGTTCCTGGGGGCACGGAGAGGTGCCGGGCGGCTCTGAAGGCCTCCGTTGCGGACGGGTGCTGCGTTGTCTAGTGGAGGTGGCACTAGACTGGCCAAGTAGGCCACTTGCAGCAATGCGCACGGGGCTGGGGGACGTGAACGATGACAGGCGTAGCGGAGCACTCAGCCGGCCAGGTTTCCTCGCGGAGACGGGGGGTTTGCCGGAGGCGCATGCGCCAGAGCTTTGCAATCAGGCTTCACGGCGGGCTAAAACAGCACGCACGCACCTAGGCGCCCGGGACTGACGGACGCCGACAGCGCACGCAGCGTAAGAGCGAAGAGGCGAACCGATTACTGCGTTTGGGGCGAAATAAGCGCTCAAACACATCGGGGATTTGGGGCAGGACTTTGAACCGAGCCGGCGCCGCGGCACCGAAGAGCTCACGAGCCGTTCTGAAACATCACTGGGCGTCACGCCCTTGCTTTTTGGAGCGCCCCGAAGGGCCAAAACAACGCGCTGCAGTGTCGATACCGATCGGCAGCGCAAGAAGGCAAAAAATAGCTGCATAGACGCTGCGTAGACGCCACATAAGCCCACGTAGAGAAGCACCATGGCCCTCGCGAGACTACGAGGCAAGCTCCCCAAGGACATCCCCTTCGACCTGAAGCGCTGCGAGAGCTGCCGCCGCGCGAAGCAGGGCGCGATCGTATGTAGAGTAGTACGCGGCCACACGGGCATCGAGGGCGCGGACGGCGACGACTGGGCGCCGCCCGCGGGCTTTCGCGAGTGGCTCGCCGAGTGGAAGGCCGGCGACGGCAAGAGTACGATAAGAACGCAGCCGAAGAAGCCGAAGCGGCCGCGGCCGCCGCCCAAACCCAAGGAGGACCCC
>Ga0114994_10001452_pt1 | contig 17039 bp, 18 predicted proteins | sample ArcticOcean_MG_C_9_FD_87043 | JGI IMG/M metagenome (GOLD analysis project Ga0114994, IMG submission 87043) | Marine microbial communities from western Arctic Ocean - ArcticOcean_MG_CB2_152 | ecosystem: Environmental > Aquatic > Marine > Oceanic | place: Arctic Ocean: Canada Basin | collected...
ATCTATCATAGTAGCAACTGGAAACATGAGTCTGTAATGGTAACTCAAGCAAAGATAGACCCTCTTGTTATTGCGATATCGTCCCGAGCTTTGTTTAATTTGGAAGACAGTCATCGCGTCTTCGAAGAAGAAGGCTTGGATGCATATCAGCAATATCAAATCTCTAAGGAAGATCAGCCGCTAGAGCAGGGCGATGCGTTTCTGCTTGTCCAGAAACTTCTAGGATTGAATAAGCTGCTGGACGAATCTCCAGTGCAGGTCATTCTTCTCTCGCGCAATAGCGCAGACACCGGCCTTCGCGTTTTTAATTCGATTCAGCACTATGGGCTAGACATAAGTCGTGCGGCGTTTAGTGGTGGCGAGAGTCCCTATCGCTATATCTCAGCCTTCAATAGTCATCTTTTCCTCTCCACTGATGGGGCAGATGTCAGGCAGGCTCTGGAATCAGGTGTGGCTGCTGCAACAATTTTACCTTCAGAGAAAAGCGTAACGCCCAATGAGAAGCTCAAGATCGCTTTCGACGGAGACGCCGTTTTGTTCTCGGATGATTCCGAGAAGATTTTTAAGAACAAAGGCCTAGCAGCCTTTACTGAAAACGAAAAGCGGGCTGCTAACGAGCCATTGAGTGGCGGCCCATTTAAACCTATTCTCGCCGCTTTGCAGCAGATTCAGATGGCGTTCCCGCCAGGCGAGTCGCCTCTGAGAACTTGTTTGGTAACGGCCCGTGCCGCTCCAGCCCATGAGCGGGTGGTGCTTACGCTTCGTGCCTGGAACATACGCATCGATGAGTCCCTGTTTCTTGGCGGGCTCGACAAGGGGGAGTTTCTCCGTGCCTTCGATGCGGACGTGTTCTTCGACGATCAGGAGGGGCACTGTGAATCAGCGCGAAATCATGTGGCAACTGGTCATGTGCCGCACGGTATATCCAATGAAAATTTTTAATAACAATTAGTTATCTAATCTATTCAAAGTAATATATTGAGTATGGTGTAATACAAACCCAGGCCAAGCAGGATTACCGTCAGCAGGCTCTGTAATGCCTTTTCTGGCACTCGATCACTGAAGCGCGAGCCCAGCGCAATAGATGGCAGTGAGCCAATAAGGAGGCTTAGCAGCAACATCAGGTCGACGTGGCCTGCAAACAGGTAACCGAGACCAGCAATGAAGGTAAGCGGGACTGCGTGAGCGATGTCGCTCCCAATTATCTTTACAGTCCTGGTTTGAGAGTAAATCGTCAGAAGTATCGCCGCGGCGAATGCGCCGGCCCCAACGGAAGAGAGCGTCACGCAAACCCCCAGTACGATTCCCATCGAAAAAGTAAGTCTGGATCGTCTTCGCTGTATGAAGTTCATTATAAAAGACGGCTTATTATCTACAGCTTTATCTCTAAGTTTATTATTATATATCAATACGATAGCGGTAACTAATAACATTATTCCTAAACTAAATGTGAGCAGTTCCCCGAACTCTTGCGATTCATGGAAGGTGGTTTTGCTAATGGCGGAGCGGACTAGGATAGCGGTGGGTACGCTGCCTAAAGCGAGAAGGCGAACGATACTCCAGTCGACGTTGCCCGCGCGGTGGTGGGATAGGGCGCCACCAATCTTCGTTATAGCGGCATAGAGCAGGTCTGTGCCAATAGCTACGGGGGCTGGGTAGCCAAACAATAGCAATAAAGGGGTCATCAGTGAGCCGCCTCCGACTCCGGTAATGCCGATGGCGAAGCCAACGAGGCCGCCGGCTGAGATATGTAGGATCAGTTCCATTTTGATTTCTGTAAGACTTGCTCTCTGGGCCGTTATGGGCAGAGCGAGAGTAGACTGAAGATTTTATGCAATAAAGGAATATTTAAGAATATTTTTATAACTAAATAGAATAACTTCTGCATCTCGGATAACGCAAAGGAGTAGGACATGAAGTTGCACCAACTTCGATATATCTGGGAGGTCGCAAAGCAGGACTTAAACGTTTCTCAGGCGGCGGCCCACCTGTACAGCTCGCAACCAGGCATCAGTAAGCAGATTAGATTGCTAGAAGAAGAGCTGGGCCTGCAGATATTTACTCGCAGGGGCAAACATCTTGTTGAGATTACGCCGGCCGGCCGGGAGATTCTGGAGACAAGCGGGGAAATCTTACAGCAGATAGAGAAGATCCAGTCCCTAGCTCAGGAGCATAGCGATGAGCACAGGGGAAGCCTATCGCTAGCCACAACCCATACTCAGTGCCGCTACGTATTGCCACCCACTATTCGGCGCTTCATGAATAAGTATCCCGATGTCGCATTACAGCTGCATCAGGGCACACCGACTCAAATATCAGCCATAGCAGCAGACGCCGGGGCTGATTTTGCCATCGCGACAGAGGCGCTCGAGCTGTATACCGACCTGCTCATGCTGCCGTGCTATCGCTGGAATAGGTCGATTCTCGTGCCAAAAGGTCACCCTTTAGTGGATGAAGATAAACTAAGCCTTCATAAAATATCGAATTATCCTATAGTCACCTACACTTTCGGCTTCACTGGGAGGTCCAAGCTCGATGAGGCTTTTGATGCGCAAGGCCTTAAGCCCCGGGTTGTTTTAACGGCTGCAGATGCAGACGTTATCAAGACCTACGTCCGGCTGGGCCTGGGCATTGGCATCGCGGCCAGCATGGCGTTCGATGCAGAGATTGATAGTGATTTGGTGGCGCTGGATGCTAGCAGTCTGTTCGAATCAAGTACTACTAAGATTGGCTTCCGTCGTAACAGTTATTTTCGTGGCTATATGTATGATTTTATTGAGATGTTTGCACCGCACTTAGATCGGGATTTAGTTCGCAGAAGCCTAGAAGCGAAAACTAGGGCCGAAGTGGATGAGCTAGTTGAGGGTATAGAGCTGCCCGTGCTGTGAGGCTGCCCTAATTTTTAGAAGAACATGCTAGTGCTCTCTAGCCCTCTACGTTGCCTCGGTGCAGGCCGCATTCCTTAATTGTGGCTTCTTCCCACCACCAACGTCCTTCTCCCTCATGCTGGTTTGGTCCTACCGGGCGACTGCAGGGCTCGCAACCTATGCTGATGAAGCCAGCATCGTGAAGTTGGTTGTAGGGTACGTCGAACATACGAATATAATTCCACACATCTTCTGAGCTCCAGTTAGCGAGGGGGTTTATCTTGACAATGGGATGATCGGAGGTAGAAAAGGTGCTATCTACCTGAATAATGGGCACTTCGGTTCTAGTCGGGCTCTGATCGCACCTCTGGCCGGTAATCCAGGCATCTACCGTTGCTAGCTTGCCTCTCAGTGGTTCAACCTTACGAATGCTGCAGCATTCCTCGTGGCCGTCTTCATAGAAGCTAAATAGTCCCTTGTTTTGGATGAGTCGGCTTAGATGTTGCGGGTCGGGGTGCAGCGTCTCGATCGGCAGCACGTAGTGCTTACGAACGCTTTCAATGAATTCGTAGGTCTGCGCATGCAGTCGGCCGGTATCTAGTGTGAAGATAGCGGGCTCATCTATCAGTTTGCTAGCCATATCTATAAGGGCCACGTCTTCAGCGCCACTGAATGAGATAGCTAGGTTAGGCCACAGCTCGCTGACTTCCTGGATTATGTCCTTAGGCTTGCTGCTGCTAAGGCGAGTATTTAGTTCTTCTATATCTTTTGTTTGTGTCATTAGAGTCTTCGTGGCTAGGCGCTGTCCCAGAACCTGAGTACGGCATATTCTCGGCTATTTGCTGTCCTCGGTAAAGTGTAGGGGCGCAGGACGCTTTCAGTCGTTCAATTAAACTAGCTGACCGATTTTTCGGCAGGAATGTTCCACGTAAAAACTCTCATAAAATTAGTTACTTAGAGTGTATAAATGAACTATTCTACTAAATATTGGTGTTTGCTGCGCTGCTTAATCTATATCTAGTAATTGGACAGCAACAGAGTTGGTTACACCGCTGTTCCGACTTCTCAATATCTGGTAAATTCATGCTGTTTTATGTGGCTTACCACGTAGAGAAGGCCGAGTTAGATAGCAGTGCTGGATTAGTACGCATAATTGAATACCACATAAGGAGAACTACACGTCATGGAAATAGCCTGCCTAGATTTAGAAGGAGTACTAGTGCCCGAGATATGGATCGGGTTTGCCGAGAAGACAGGCATCGATGAGTTAGCGGCAACTACGCGCGATATCCCGGACTATGACGTGTTAATGACACAGCGCCTGGCCCTTCTCGACCAACACGGCTTAGGTCTTCCAGACATTCAGGAGGTTATTGCGACAATGGCGCCAATGCCTGGCGCTAAAGAGTTCATAGATTGGTTGAAAGAACGATTTCAAATTATTATTTTATCAGATACTTTTTATGAATTTTCGCAACCTTTGATGCGCCAGCTCGACTTCCCAACGCTGTTTTGTCATCGGCTGGTCGCGGATGAGAGCGGCAGGATCGTGGGCTACAAGCTCCGACAAAAAGACCCTAAGCGCCAATCTGTTAAGGCGCTGCATGGGCTTAACTTTCGAGTGATAGCTTCCGGCGACTCGTACAATGATACAACCATGCTGGAAGAGGCAGATGCCGGTATCTTGTTCCGAGCACCGGCAAACGTTATTGAGGAGTTTCCACAATATCCAGCGGTTGAGAGCTATGAAGAACTCAGGCGGGAATTTTGTGTTGCCAGCGAACGCGATCTAAGCGCATAGGGCGCTACATTTAGCTTATAGCTTAAGACAGCTCCGCTAAAACACTAAAAATGTTACTTATTTTATCGAAACATTCCTGATATTCCTGTTCGCAGTCCGAGTCAGCTACGATGCCCCCTCCTGCCCAGCAGCTGAGTCCGCCGGCCTCCCACAATAGACTGCGGATAGTGATGCTGCTATCGAAGCTGCCATCCGCCCCCAGATAGAACACCGTTCCGCAGTACACGCGTCTGGCTTCATGTTCAACTTCCTAAATGATCTTCATCGCGACGAGCTTTGGGGCGCCAGTAATAGAGCCTCCGGGATAACAACTTGAGAGAAGTTCTAGGGCATCTTTGCCTGACAGCAGTCTGCCCGCAACATCGCTTACCATATGATGTACATTGCTAAAACTTTCTATAGTAAATAATTGATTTACTTTAATACTTCCAATTTCGCAAACGCGACCAAGGTCATTTCTAAGTAGATCGACGATCATTAGGTTCTCAGCTTGGTCTTTCTCGCTAGCGGCTAATTCTCGTGCAAGGCGCCTATCCTCATCGCGGGATTCGCCCCTAGCGCGTGTCCCCTTTATTGGCTGTGTTAGGACTGCGCCTTTCTTCAGGCTGACAAAGCGTTCCGGAGACAAGCTCAATAGCGCGCCACTATTCCAGTCTATATAGGCCGAGAATGGGGCCGTGGTTGCGCGGCGTAGCTTTAGATAGGCTGCTAGAGGCTCCCCGCGACCTCTCGCTGTGAAACCCTGAGTTAGGTTGACCTGATAACAATCGCCACTATCGATTCGAGACTTTATCTCAGCGAAGGCATCCTGATACTCCGCAAAGCTGCTTCGGTTTACTAGAGGGGATTCGAGGTAGAATGTAGCGGGGTCCGTTGTGGCCGTTCTACTAAGCGCCTGCTCGATAGCGGTTAACGTTTGATCGATGGTGGCGCAGTAGCGTGGGTGCATCCTAAGCTCGCAGCTTCTTCTCTGGTGATCGACAACAAGGGTCCAGAGGTAAATTCCGACGAAGGCATCATTGATTAAGAAGTCAGCTTTGCCGGTCAGAGTAGGGTAGCCTAGATGGGCGATGAGGGTGCCTGCATGTTCTAGCTGATGCTCATCTGTAGTTTCCAACTTAAGTGATGGTAGAAATTTCTCTTTTAATACTCTGATATAGCTAAGCAATTCATTACTATTGTTTGAGCTTCCAATGAGTTTCGCCACATTGTCGGAACGAGAAAGGACTCCGTTCTCGACTTTCAAGTAAGCAGTGGGTGCTGCAGCTAAAATGTCTAACTTGCCTCTGTTTCCGCCGTGGTTCGCGCTGTCCAGAAATGCTGGCATGCCAAGGTTGTTGAGCGCGCGCATATAAAGCTCGCTGTCAGGGCAGTAGGGTAGAGATCGGCTGTTCGTAAAAGACATAGGGCATGCTTGCGGTGATGCGCTGTACAGCAAGGTTAATGGCTAGGCAGAGGCTAGAAGACTACCTTGATTTAACAGCCGGCGCAGAAGTTCCGCTATTTCGCGATCTGCTAGTAATTCGCTAGATGTACCAGGCACTATTTTAGGTGCCTCACAGAATGCGACAATATTCGAAAGCTGCTTCATGGAGTAGCTAACCATGGCGCCATCGGCGAACAGTAAAACGCAGTCCTTCGCGGCAGATTCCATAAAGGCGAATCGAGAGCTGGGATTTTTGGTCAGTTGTGCCCCGTCACTCATTAGGGCGGAAAAATCCTCAGGGGAAAGCTCATCATCTAGGGGCTGAATGAGTTCAGGGTATTTTGGCTGGCTGACATAGCAGCCGAACCAGCCAGCAAAATCCTGTTTCTGGGCAAGTCGCTCTGTGAGTTGGCGATAGCTAGCATCTAGCAATTCAGGCCTGATTTCTGCACTTTGTAGTCCACCCAGCGAATAGCTGTCTTCATAGCGCTGTGCTGGATCTTGGTCTTTGATGATAAAATCACTAAAGCCTTCTATCATTTCAGCCATAGAAGGCGCGCGAAACCCTATGGAGTAGCAGAGGCTGTCGCTTGTAGCAGTGCCCCAGTGAGGGAATCGCGGAGGAACGTATAGCGCATCACCTGCAGTTAGATTGAATTCTGTAGTGGCTTCAAAGTTCTGCAGCAAGCGCAAATCCTTGCCTGGAACAACCTTGGCTTCGGAGTCGCAGCGATCGCCGATCTTCCAAGAGCGCCCACCCTGTCCCTGCAGAAGAAAGACGTCATAATAATCGTAATGGGGGCCGACGCTACCACCTTGGGCAGCGAAAGAAATCATGATGTCATCGATACGCCAGCTAGGAAGAAAGTTGAATAGAGTTTTTATATCGGCGACGTCTTCAACCCATTGATCTGCAGCCTGGACTAGCAGAGTCCAATTCGACTGAGGTAGCTGCGTGAAATCAGAATTTTCGAATGGCCCATGGCGAAGTTGCCATTGTCCGGGCTCGGGTTCGATAATTAGCCGGCTTTCAACGAGCTCTTCGCACGCGAGTCCAGCTAGCTCCTCGGGAGCCAGCGAATCACTAAAATCTGGTATAAATTTCGACAACAGCACCGGTTTCTTCTGCCAATACTGCGCTAGAAATTGTTTGCTATCGAATGCCTTGTTTAGGTGTCGTTTGCTCAAATAGCACGCGCCTGCTCTGCAGCATTCCCTAGATACTTGCGGGGTGTAAGTTGCAGCAACTCCTGCTTAGCAGCTTCAGGAATAGTGAGAGTCTGCACGAAGTCTTGAACAGACTGCTGGTTTATCTGCTTGCCTCGAGTTAATTCCTTTAGCATTTCGTAGGGCTTTTCAATACGGTATCTTCGCATAACAGTTTGTATGGGCTCTGCTAATATTTCCCAGCAGGAGTCGATATCATCATCTATCGTCTTGGCGTTGAGTTCGAGTTTTCCTACGCCTTTCATAGTGGCGCGATACGCTATAAGGCTATGCGCTAAACCAGTGCCAATATTTCTAAGAACCGTTGAATCAGTTAGATCACGCTGCCATCTGGAGATTGGTAGCTTCTCACAGAGATGAGACATGATCGCATTGGCTAGCCCGAGATTTCCCTCGGAATTCTCAAAGTCGATAGGGTTTACCTTATGGGGCATGGTCGACGAGCCGACTTCGCCGGCTACAGTTCGCTGCTTAAAATAGCCTAAGGAAATATAGGCCCAGATGTCTCTGTCGAAATCTATCAGCACAGTATTGAATCGGCATACAGCCGCGAATAACTCGGCGACGTAATCATGTGGTTCGATCTGCGTTGTATACGGATTCCAACTGAGTCCAAGTCCTTCTACAAATTCCTTAGCATTAGCTTGCCAATCTATATCTGGGTAAGCGGTAAGGTGTGCGTTGTAGTTGCCAACCGCGCCATTGAACTTGCCTAGTATCTCATTAGATTCTATCTGTGCGATTTGTCGTCTCAGTCGGTGGACGACATTTGCAAACTCTTTGCCCACGGTCGAGGGGGAGGCCGACTGCCCATGAGTGCGGCACAGCATTGGTTGATAGGCAAAGTCTTTAGCGAGTTGTGCTAGTCGCGTTTCGATTTCTCGCATTTGATCAAGCATGACTTTGTCGCGACCGTCGCGCAGCATTAGTGCATATGCCAGATTGTTGATGTCCTCGGATGTGCAGGCGAAATGCACGAATTCGAGTTGATTACTAAGTTCCGCGTTGTTTTCAAATTTTTCTTTAATGAAATACTCGACAGCCTTTACGTCATGATTAGTTGTGGCCTCGATCTCCTTGATGCGCTGTGCGTCGGCTATTGAGAAGTTCTCGATAAGATCGTCTAGATACTCTGCACCTCGGTCACTGATGGCGTGCAGATCGTCGATCAGATCGTGTTCCGATAGTTTTTGTAGCCACTTAACCTCAACGAAGACGCGATATCGCATCAGCGCAAATTCACTGAAATAGGGTGCGAGGTCTTCGCATTTGCTCTTATAGCGACCATCCAATGGGGATATTGCTAATAGTGAATTGTCTGAATCGTTTGCCATCGTGTATTCCTTGGTTTTCGTAAAACTTGTCTTATAATTACTAGTATCGGTGTTAGCGTCAGTATCAGTGTTGATTTCGTGTTTCTAGCGGGTATCTGCGCCGTTTGCTCTAGATCGATGTGAGCAGGCGTTTCCTGAGTGCGCTCGCCGTTTCTTGCACTCGCTTTCTATACAAGATGAGACGCCAGCGACGCCCTCCGAGTTGATGCCAGAGTACCGCCGATCTAATACCCGCCAAAAGAAGTGAGCGAACACGGTTCGATACATAATCGTTCTGAAGATAGTCCACCTGTCCATGCACCTGGATGCGGTGGCCCAGTGTGCTAATTGTATCCTGATACATCGTGGCAAGCTGCTCGAATGTTTGTTCTTGGCGCATTTGTCCGTCGGTTTTTTCTATCTCTTCCATGCGCCAAGGAGTCGCGTTCTCGGGAATTAATAACAGCGGTTGAATCGACTCCAATCCATGTCGGATATTGGCTTGCATGACGGAGTTGGCATTGAGTTTATTTCTTATTAGTAACATTCCTAATGTGTAGCGGACGAGACTAGCGTTTTCTGACGGGCGTACCTGGCTGAACATGTCATTGAGGGTGCGCAGACCCAGATTTAAATGTCCGAGATTGGGATAAACATCGGACTCTGATCTTGGATTGAGTGCGAGTAGGGGGTTCACACTTGCAAGTAACTCAGTCTGTGAGGCATTGCCGTGCATGGCAAGCTTGGAAACAAGAGCAGCCGACTGCGCGACCGCAGCTAGGGCTACGACCTGCCATTCCCAGCGTGTTAGTTCAGCGGCAGAATTGTTCAATGATTGCACCTCCGAGACAGCGTTCACCCTGATAGAACACTACATATTGACCGGGTGTCACCGCACGCTGTGGTTTCGTGAAATCTACCTGCAGCTGTCCGTCTTCGAGCATTCTTATCTGGCACTCCTGATCAATCTGGCGGTAGCGGATTTTGGCAGCACAATTGATTGGCATGTTCTGGGGCGCTGAATTTACCCACGCCACTTTGCTCGCCAGTAGGCGGCTAGAGAACAGCAGTTCATGGTCCGAGCCCTGAGCGACGAGTAAAACGTTTCTCTGCAGATCTTTGTCTACGACATACCAAGGCGCCTCATCATGATCGGTTAATCCGCCTATCCCGAGACCTTGACGCTGACCGTAGGTATAGAACATCAATCCAGAGTGCTTGCCGATCGCGACGCCATCTATAGTCTCGATAACTCCCGGCTGAGCGGGAAGATATTGCTCTAGAAAATCTTTAAACTTACGTTCGCCGATAAAACAAATTCCGGTGCTGTCTTTTTTGTCATGCGTGCTCAATCCTAAGCGAGAGGCAATAGCGCGCACCTCAGGCTTATCTAACTCACCTACAGGGAAGAGGCTTTTTGCAAGGCAGCTTTCATCGACCTCACAGAGGAAGTAACTCTGATCCTTGTTGTTGTCCAAGCCTTTTAACAGGAAAGTCTCTGCATCTGCAGATTGCTTTCTGACATAGTGCCCAGTCGCGATAAAGTCAGCCCCGAGTTCGCTCGCATATTCGAGAAATGCTTTGAACTTTATCTCGCGATTACACAGTACGTCTGGGTTAGGAGTCCGCCCGGCTGAATACTCTTTGAGGAAGTGCTCGAACACGTTGTCCCAATATTCGGCTGCGAAGTTTGCGCTATGTAGGTGAATCCCGAGGCTGTCACAGACTGATTGCGCATCGGCTAAATCCTCCTTTGCCGTGCAATAGTCAGTGCCATCATCTTCATCCCAGTTCTTCATAAACAGGCCTTGAACCTGATATCCCTGCTCCATAAGCAGGTAGGCAGCGACTGAGGAATCGACGCCACCGGACATGCCAACAATTACCTTGCTGCCACTGTGTCCATTGGGTGGTGTAGTATTTATCATGGCTTCTCTAGCTGTAATTCTTAAATTCTTTCTGTGTCTGGCGCCACTATCAAGCTGAGTGGGTAACGGATCCCTTTCAGATAGTCTCGAATCACCTCGAGTACGAGTGGGCTGCGCATCTCAGACTCTCGATGCTCCAATTCCTCTAGGGAAACCCAGACGGCTTCAACGATGTCCTCATCCAGGTCGCGCTCAGTCCTCGGACTTATAGCCTTGGCAATGAAGCAGTGACGTATATAAGTGATACCATTTTCGGGGGAGGTATATTGGTAGATTCCCAGCAATTGTTCTAGATTGACTCGCCAGGCCGTCTCTTCAAGGGTTTCTCTAATTGCTGCATCAAGCAGAGATTCCTTTATTTCAACATGGCCTGCCGGTTGATTATAAACGAGTCGGCCTCCTGATTTCTCTTTTACCATCAAGAATTTTCCTGCGCGCTCCACAATAGTGGCGACGGTTATATGAGGAAGCTGATGCATATACAGATAGTCCTGGCTGAGAGTTTGTTGTCGGCCTTGTGGGTAAGGGCAATGCTAGCCGTTAAAAGCGTTCTTGATCAACGGTCTAGCTAGGGAGACTCTGGTCAAGCCTATAACCACTCTGGAATTCAGCCGAACTCCTACTAAGGCGCACTTTTGCAGGCATGTGTCGACCTGTCAAGAAAGTGCTTTCTTGTGAGCAGAATCGGCTGAATGCCCTTCGGGCTCGGCTTGGTTCGCGCCGCTGTTATGTTGTCCTACTTGCTAATGTGACAACCATTACCTGCACACGCCGCCTTGCAGCAGTGCCCTCCAAGCTCATACAGAGTGGCCATAGACTTGATCAAAGGCTCCCTAATATTGTCTTAGGGTTTCCCTTTAGCTCGTTCGCAGAAACGTGGATAATGCCTTCTTAGATAATGGTTAGAAAATTATGAGCAAGCTGACGCACCTAGATAGTAAAGGCAACGCCAAAATGGTGGATGTCACAGAGAAACAATCCACACACCGCGTGGCCACAGCTAGTGGTCTAGTGCGCATGGATAGCGAGACCTTGGGAATGATCGCCGACGGTGGTCACAAGAAGGGCGACGTTATCGCGATAGCACGAATAGCCGGGATTCAGGCCGCCAAGAATTGCTCACAATTGATCCCACTGTGTCATCCGCTGATGCTGACTTCAGTCAAGGTCGAACTGGAATTGGATGCGAAGCGCAGCAGCGTGTTGATAAGTGCAACGTGCAAAGTTAATGGTCAGACAGGTGTAGAAATGGAGGCATTAACCGCTGTTTCTGTTGCCGCATTGACCATTTATGACATGTGCAAGGCCGTAGACAAGAATATGGTCATTGAAGCTATCTGCCTTGATGAGAAGCTCGGTGGCAATAGTGGTCACTACCAGCGATCTGGTTCAGCCTAGGAAGCCATGCTAAATATTCAATATTTTGCCAGTATCAGAGAAGCTCTCAACAGGAGTGAGGAAGAGCTCGAGTTGCCTCGAGATGTAAAATCGGTCCAGGCACTAATCGACTACTTAGTTAGCGCTAATCCCCATTTCGAAGCCGTCTTTATAGGGGATGGCGATAGGAAAGCAGGTAAAGTTCTAGTGGCCGTGAATCAAACTATCGTCGACCGCAAGCACCTCCTAAGTCAGAACGACGAAGTGGCATTCTTTCCTCCAATGACTGGAGGCTAGACATTTAATGATTAGCATTCAGAATGAAGATTTTTCGCTAGGTGATGAATACGCTGCAATTCGCACTCGTGCGGGTGATGCCGGTGCGATAGTCACTTTTACGGGTCTAGTCCGAGAGATTTATGGCGATGACAATACTGCAGCTGCCGTGCAATCACTGACTCTAGAGCATTACCCTGGCATGACCGAGAAATGCTTGAAGGATATTCAGCTAAAGGCGGAGGATAGATGGCCGCTGCTGGCTACAAGGATCATCCACAGAGTGGGTGAGCTCTACAGTCATGACCAGATAGTGCTGGTAGCAACGGTCAGCGCGCATCGCCATGCTGCCTTTGAGTCTGCCGAGTTCGTCATGGACTATCTGAAGAGCGAAGCGCCATTCTGGAAGAAGCAGAAATCTAAAAACGAGAGCAGCTGGATCGAATCTCGGGATACCGACAAGGAAGCGTTGGATCGCTGGCAGAAATCATAGCTACACTTCTACTAGTCTTGACTCGCCAGGCTGTAACTCACCTAAATCCCACTCATCAATTTTTGTCCGGATAAGTCGCAGCGTAGGAAAGCCTGTTGCTGCTGTCATTCGCCGCACCTGTCGATTGCGGCCTTCGCTAATCGACAATTCAAGCCAGCTAGTGGGAATGTGCTTACGTTCTCTAATCGGCGGATCTCTATCCCATACCCGTGGCTTATCAACGCGCTGTGCCTTCGCAGGTCTCGTGGGTCCGTCCTTTAACTCAACTCCACGGACCAAGGCCTCCAATGCTTGCTCGGTGAGCAGTCCTTCAACTTGTACCAGGTAGGTCTTGAATTTACCGTATCTGGGGTTGCTGATCTTCTGCTGTAACTTGCCGTCGTCGGTAAGAATTAGTAGCCCTTCAGAATCCTTATCAAGTCTGCCCGCCGGGTAGAAGCCTTTGTGATTGATATATTCGGCGAGTACGCGATGTGACGGCTCAGAGGTGAACTGAGATAACACGGCAAAGGGCTTGTTGAATAGTAAAATTTGAGACATGCAGCTTGTATCGGTAATGAGGAGGGGAGACCAAAGTCGAGCGCCGCTATTGCTTTCCAGTGGTCAATGACTCCGAAGCTACAGCAACGAGTGCGAGATAGCCGCCTTACTCATACTAGTCTCTATTGCAAGAACAGCTGGGCCCGTAAATGGGGGTCCATGCATCAGGTCAGAATTTCTTCTTCCACCACAGCATTGTCGGCATTATCTTCAGCGGTTGCGTCGGTATCTGACTCCTGCTCACCGTTTGCGGCTGGCGCATCGGCGACAGCGTGAATATTTGCCGCATGCAGTCCTTTGGGGCCTTCGATTGTGTCGAACGAAACTAACTGTCCGGCTTTCAAGGTTTTATAACCTTCCATTCCGATTGCGGAGTAGTGCGCGAATAAATCATCGCCCCCTTCATCAGGTAGAATAAAACCAAACCCTTTTGCGTTATTGAACCATTTAACTTGCCCGGTACTCATAAGAGAACTCCGTACTTCTTGTTATTTTTTTACTTTAAGGCTTACAGCCATAATGAATCCTATACAGTAATGATTTTAAAATGTCAAATCAGGCATCTCAGATCCAATGCCCTTGAACCCGTCACTGGGGCCTTGAAATTGGAGGAGAAAGCCCAATTTAAATGTATACTGGCAGGTTCCCAAGGACTGCTAATTTAGTCAGATTCTCTTGGGAAAAGGGCCTAGCCGCACCCGAATCAAACACCACAATTAGAGTCATCCAACCCTTAGATTGAATGAATAGAAATGTTATGAGCAAGGACGACCTAGAAATTACTATATTACAAATGTCACAGCGCTTTCTCGGAGTGAGTAATTCGGGTGACGACGGTGACGAGCGCATCGATCATGACACCGGTTTCGCTGCTACTACTGAAAAGCCGAAACTACAGAAGCCTCCATTGTACAAAGTAGTCTTAATCAACGACGACTACACTCCAATGGACTTCGTCGTCGAGGTGCTATGCTCGTTCTTTTCCATGAACGTGGAGGCCGCCACGCAGGTCATGTTGAAGGTGCACACTGAAGGAAAGGGCGTATGTGGTGTGTTTGGGAAGGACGTCGCTGAATCGAAGGCGGCGCAGGTGAATGAATATGCACGCGAATGTGAGCAGCCCTTGTTGTGCTCCGTCGAGGTTGATAGATAGTCCGATAAACTAATAGATAAAATAGATAAACAGACCGAGAGCCTAACCTTTAAGGCCTGCTCGAATGAATTAACCAAAGGGCACATATGTTAAGCAAAGATTTAGAAACAACACTCAGTGACGCATTCAGAAATGCTCGCAAAAAGCGCCATGAGTTTATGACGGTGGAGCATTTGCTGCTCGCGCTTCTGGACAACGAGGTCGCCTCTAGCGTCCTGATTGCCTGCGACTGCGATCTTAGTCGTTTGCGCGGCGAGCTCGTGGATTTTGTCGATGCCACCACACCGTTGATTCCGGACACTCAAGAGATTCGGGATACGCAGCCGACCTTAGGTTTCCAACGCGTCCTGCAGCGTGCCGTCTTTCATGTGCAGTCTTCGGGAAAAAGAGAAGTCACTGGCGCGAATGTACTGGTTGCCATATTTAGCGAACAGGAGAGCCAGGCTGTCTACTTTTTACGCCAGCAAGACATCGCGCGTATCGATATCGTGAACTACATAACTCACGGTATTTCTAAGGTTCCAGGTCAGAGTGGAGAAGGTGAAGCGGCGCCGGAGCAAGCCGAAGAAGAGGTTGCTAGGGATAGCTCGAGTAACCCGCTAGAAAGTTTTGCTACAAATCTTAATTATGAGGCAGAACAGGGCAGAATCGATCCGCTCATTGGACGCGAAGAGGAGGTCACTCGGGTCATACAGGTGCTATCTCGCCGCAGGAAGAACAATCCGTTATTAGTGGGCGAGTCCGGCGTCGGTAAGACTGCCGTTGCCGAAGGGCTTGCCAAGCTTATAGTCGAAGGCAATGTGCCAGATGTATTATCCGAGAGCGTTATCTACTCCTTAGACCTAGGAGCACTATTGGCAGGTACGAAATATCGCGGCGACTTCGAGAAGCGCTTCAAGGCATTGCTCGGCGAGTTAAAGAAAAAACCCCAAGCGATTCTTTTCATCGACGAAATACATACCATTATCGGCGCCGGTGCTGCTTCGGGCGGGGTCATGGATGCATCCAACCTGCTTAAGCCCGTTCTGACTTCGAACGATCTTCGCTGCTTAGGGTCTACAACCTACCAAGAATACCGCGGCATCTTCGAGAAGGATCGCGCGCTGTCCAGACGCTTTCAGAAAATTGATGTAGACGAGCCTGATGTGGACACCACCTATCGGATACTTAAGGGCCTAAAATCGCGTTTTGAAGAGCATCACGATCTGCGCTATAGCGATAAATCCTTGAAGGCGGCCTCTGAGCTTGCAGGTCGTTATATCAACGATCGCTTCATGCCAGACAAGGCTATCGATGTGATCGACGAAGCGGGAGCCTTCCAGCGCTTGCAGCCAGCTAGCAAAAGGAAGAAATTGATCCAAGTTGCCGACATGGAAAAAGTGGTAGCCGCTATCGCGAGAATTCCGCCTAAACATGTTTCAAACTCCGACGTCGATGCGTTAAAAAATATAGAGCCAAACTTGAAGATGGTCGTGTTCGGTCAAGACAAGGCGATCGATTCTTTAACCACCGCGATAAAACTATCGCGCGCCGGACTGAACGACGACGAAAAACCAATCGGTTCATTTCTCTTTTCAGGTCCAACTGGTGTCGGTAAAACAGAAGTTAGTAGGCAGCTCGCGAAAATCATGGGCATAGAGTTGCTCCGATTCGATATGTCCGAATACATGGAGCGGCATACAGTTTCGCGTTTGATTGGCGCGCCTCCAGGTTATGTCGGTTTCGATCAGGGCGGTTTGCTAACAGAAGCTGTTAGCAAAAATCCACACTGTGTACTGTTGCTTGATGAGATTGAGAAGGCGCATCCAGATGTCTTTAATTTATTATTGCAAGTGATGGATCACGGCACCCTCACAGATAACAATGGGAGACAAGCCGACTTTAGAAATGTCATCTTGATAATGACAACCAACGCCGGTGCGCAAGAGATGTCACGTTCGTCGATAGGCTTTAGTGAGCAAGATCATACAACTGATGGTATGGAGATAATCAAGAAGGCATTCTCCCCAGAATTCCGCAATAGGCTGGATTCAATTATTCAATTTGGCGCGCTAACAGTGGAAACTATCCGAACGGTTGTCGATAAATTCCTTGTTGATCTGCAAGTTCAATTGGATCAGAAGAAGGTCTTACTAAATGTCGACGAAAGCGCTGTTGACTGGTTTGTTAAACACGGTTACAGCGAATCCATGGGCGCGAGGCCTATGGCGAGATTGATTCAGGAAAAGCTGAAGAAAGAGCTCGCTGAAGATATCTTGTTCGGGAAGCTCTCCGCGAACGGTGGAGAGGTGCAAGTTGGCTGTAAGGATGACGAGCTAGTGCTAACAATCAGCGAGAGAAAGCCGCAGGAGAAAAAAGAGTTAACTCCGGCGAAAAACTAGCGTGCGCGATAAGTGATGCGACCTTTGCTTAGGTCATAGGGAGTGAGTTCGACGCGCACCTGGTCACCGGTCAGAATCCGGATGTAGTTCTTGCGCATTTTACCGGAGATGTGAGCGGTCACGATATGGCCGTTTTCCAGTTTAACTCGAAACATAGTATTAGGAAGGGTATCGACAACCTCGCCTTCCATTTCAATTTGGTCTTCTTTCGCCATTTGCAGTCTCAATGTATTTATTAGCGGCGGCATTGTGCCGGA
>Ga0114994_10001454_pt1 | contig 17033 bp, 16 predicted proteins | sample ArcticOcean_MG_C_9_FD_87043 | JGI IMG/M metagenome (GOLD analysis project Ga0114994, IMG submission 87043) | Marine microbial communities from western Arctic Ocean - ArcticOcean_MG_CB2_152 | ecosystem: Environmental > Aquatic > Marine > Oceanic | place: Arctic Ocean: Canada Basin | collected...
GGTGGAAGTGCAACTAAATCATTCGTATGGGATGAATCAGAAGACAAGTGGTCTGTTGGTTCAGAAACATTGACTGCAACTACTTTTGAAGGTGCATTGACAGGTAATGTCACTGGTAACGTATCAGGTACAGCAGGTTCAGCTACAGGTAATGCAGCTACTGCTACTGCTCTTGCAACTGCAAGAACAATTGGTGGAACATCTTTTGATGGTACTGCAAATATAGCGGTTGCTTTATCGGCAACTACAACTGCTCTTGCAACTGCAAGAACAATTGGTGGAACATCTTTTGATGGTACTGCAAATATAGCGGTTGCTTTATCGGCAACTACAACTGCTCTTGCAACTGCAAGAACAATTGGTGGAGTTTCCTTTGATGGTACTGGAAATATTACCTTGCCGGGTGTTAACTCTGCTGGTAACCAATCAACTTCAGGACTCGCAGCTACTGCTACTGCTCTTGCAACATCAAGAACAATCGCTTTATCTGGTGATGTATCAGGAAGTGGGGGGTTTGACGGAACAGGAAACCTAACCATTACTACAGTGATTGCCGATGATTCACATAATCATACAATTGCAAATGTTGATTCTCTACAAGGAACTCTAGACGCTAAATACTCTTCAGGTTCTAACATTGCTGCTGGTACTCTTACTACTACCAATGCCTCAAACGCAGGCGCATATGTAAGAAATGTTCATCAATCTACTTCTGCTCCTACAAGTGGTGCAGGTGCAGTTGGTGATTTGTGGGTATTGTACTCCTAATAGTGGGGTATAAATATCCTTGTTAATAAATAATTCTCTAATTAGGGCAGTATAGAAGATGGCGACAGGAAAACAACATGTTAAAACACCTACAGGGTGGAATGCCACACAGGGTGGTTGGGTAAAAACTGCGTCTGGAACTTGGAAAGCTGCTGATCAAATTTATGTTAAGACTGGGCCGACAACTTGGAATAATGCTTCAGGTCAGACTAGTGTTCAACAACCTTATCCATACATAGCAGCGTCACAGACTCCAAGTATTGAGAATGCTCAACAACCGTATCCTTATATTGCAGCGGCACAGACTCCAAGTATTGAGAATGCTCAACAACCGTATCCTTATATTGCAGCGGCACAGACTCCAAGTATTGAGAATGCTCAACAACCGTATCCTTATATTGCAAATACTCAAGCAAATTATGCTTATCAGGCGGCAAGTCAGACACCTTATATTGCATCAGCACAACAACCATACCCTTATATTGCCGCGGCACAGACTCCAAGTATTGAGAATGCTCAACAACCGTATCCGTACACAGCAAATACACAACAATCGTATCCTTATATCGCTGCTAGTCAGACACCAAGTATTAGGAATGCACAACAACCGTATCCTTATATTGCAGCTGCTCAGGCTCCATTTATTTCGAGTAGGCAAAACCCTTATCCGTATATTGCTGATACACAACAATCGTATCCTTATATTGCATCTGCACAGAGTCCAAGTATTCGTAGCAGACAAAACGCTTATCCATATATTGCACAAGCACAATCACCGTATATAGCGAGTAGACAAAACGCTTATCCTTATATCGCTGCTGGCCAACAACCGTATATTGCTAATGGCCAAAGCGCTTATCCGTATATTGCGAATTATCAGCAACCGTATATTGCAAATAGACAAAACGCTTATCCTTATATTGCAAATTATCAACAACCGTATATAGCGAATAGACAAAACGCTTATCCGTATATTGCGAATTATCAGCAACCGTATATTGCAAATGGCCAAACTCCATTTACTTTTAATGCTAGATCACCATTTACATATCAAGTATCGTATCCTGCAACATATCCTGCAAATGGTCAGAATCCGTATGGTTACAATGTTCAGAATCCTAGTACATACAATATTCAGAATCCTAGTACATACAATATTCAGAATCCTAGTACATACAATATTCAGACTCCTAGTATTACGAATGTTCAGAATCCGTATACCTATCCTTATGGTGGTGGTGGTGGTTGTTTCATCGCTGGAACACAGATTTGGATGGCAAATAACTCATACACAAACATAGAAGATGTTATGGTGGGTGATTCAGTAATGACCTTTGACTTCTCACACATGAAGTTAATGCCTCAAAATGTTAATAGACTTATGGTTCCAAGAGAAAATATTAAAGTATATGATGTTAAATTATCTAACGGTAAGACACTAGGTGTAACAGGTGGACATCCAATACATACTGATTCAGGTTGGAAATTTGCAAACCAAGAATGTTATGATGCTGAAATAGCAGGTGGCATGGATTGGGGTTGTGATATTACAGGATTACTAACGGTAGGAGACGATGTCTTTACCATTGGAGAAGGTTCCGTGAAAATAGAGTCTATAGAATTTAAAGATACTGCAACAGTTTACCATTTATCCGATATTGAACATACCCACACCTACTTTACTGAAGGTGTATTAGTTCATAACGGTGGTGGGATGGGGAAATTCTGATATGGCATTAGGACAAGCAAGACAACCAACAATTGGCAACGCAAGGAGCCCTTCTATTGGTAACACAAGGAGCCCTTCTATTGGTAACAGTAGATCGCCATCTATTGGCAACACTAGATCACCTTCGATTAGTTACGCACGACAACCGTATACATATCAGGTTTCATATCCTGCAACATACCCTGCAAATGGACAACAACCGTATATTGCATCTGCAAGACAACCGTATACATATGCGAGAAGAACTCCAGCGACATATGCGAGACAAGGACAGACACCGTCTACATATCAAGCAAGAACTCCAGCGACATATGCAAGACAGGGTCAAACCCCTAGTACATATCAAGCAAGAACTCCAGCGACATATGCTAGACAAGGTCAAACACCATTTACATATAATAACAGAAGTCCTTTCACATATGCTAGACAAGGTCAAACACCTACTACCTATCAGAATAGACAACCTTCGAATTATGCTAGACAAGGTCAAACACCTACTACCTATCAACATAGGGCCCCGTTTACCTATGCTCGTCAAGCACAGACTCCAGCAACATATGCTAGACAAGCTCAAACACCGACTATCTATCAACATAGACAACCCAGTAGCTATCAGAGACAAGGACAAACACCGTTTACCTATCAACATAGAACGCCAGGCGTTTATTCAAGACAGGCACAGACTCCAGCGACATATACAAGACAGGGTCGAACACCGTTTACCTATCAACATAGAACACCTAGTACATATGCTAGACAGGGTCAGACTCCATTCACTTATCAGAATAGACAACCTGCGACATATCCTAGGATTGCACAACAGCCGGCAACTTATGCTAGACAGGGTCAAACACCGTTTACCTATCAACATAGAACACCTAGTACCTATGCTCGTCAAGGTCAAACACCGTTTACCTATCAACATAGAACACCTAGTACCTATGCTCGTCAAGGTCAAACACCGTTTACCTATCAACATAGAACGCCAGGCACATATTCTCGTACAGGACAGACTCCTGTAATCAGATGGGATAACACATTGTCACAACAATGGCCGGCAACACCAGTTACAGGTTAATTTAACTAACCAAGAAAAGGACTCTGAGAGTCCTTTTTTTTAACCTAAATATTGATATGGAAAATTATATTATGAAGAACATTGACACTCTAGAAGAACTCCAAGAAATTCTCAAAACAGAAAAACCTAAAGACATTACATGTCGAATTGGTCAAGTAACTCTGGGCGAAGATTACGAAAATAACGAATCATATAAGATATTAAAATATATGTTTGAAAATGTTCTTCCCCCTTTGAAGATTTTTAAGTGGGGAGACATTCTTAAAGAAAGACAATCGGGAAAGTGGACAGGATTTAATGGGTTAAGAAATAAATCTATAGGGTATCACAGTAAATTACATCATGGGGTATCATCATTAGTGATGACAGAAAACCATGCAGGATTTGGATTTCAAACTGCAGAGGAAGTAGACCTTAATGTTCTAGATAGTGTTTTGGCTGTGAGGCCTTCAGATAAAACAAATCCAGAATGTTTAGAAAATGTTAATTCATCATATTATCATTCTGCAAAAGCACATTGGTTAGTTCAGAGTATTTTAAAAGAAGGTCTTTGGGCTCCCATCCAAGGATACACAAGAGCTGCAGGGGATAAGGTTCAACTTGAAATTCATCCCGGCTCAGTTCGTTCAGGTGTTTTCGAGGAAATGGAAAACGAAGACATGGAACTTATGATATGGGATACTTATGGGGCGTTAGAATCATTACCAACTGCATCAATTGAGGAAGCATTGGAATATTGGAAAGGTAAACTTGAACTCAAAGACAGACATCTGAATATTGCATTCCTTTACACTAGAGGTGTAATAGAATTTCAAACTGATTTAGCTGATCTGACTTTTAGAAAACAGGTTTTTGACTTTAATAGAAAGGTTCATAAATTATCCCACGGCAAACCTCTCACAATCTACATCGGATATGATAGTAGCATGAACGATTTAGAAAAGATATGTGAAGAATCTATTACAAAAACAATAAAGGATGCCCATACTACAGGTCAGTATGCAGGGTATCTTAAGTTTACTCCAACAATTAAATACCTTGACATTTCAAAACTTCCCGACTATACTAGAGAGTATGCAAATCAAAGTACTGAGTTTACATACAGTAGATTCCTAATTCCACACCTAGAAAACTACGAGGGGTTTAGTTTGTTTGTAGACAACGACTTTATCTTTACTAAAAATTTACTACCAATGTTCTATTACCTCAATCCTGAAGATGCGATTGCGTGTATTAAGTATCCACACTATGAACACGATGAGTCTAAATTTGATGGAGAAATTAACATCGATTACCCATGTAAATTATGGTCTTCAATGATGTTCTTTAATAACAGTCATGAAGATTGCAAAAAATTAACACCCGAAGTTGTGAACACTTGGACTGGTAAACAATTACATCAGTTTGAATGGACGGATGCAATATCCGAAATACCCCAGAAATACATCTTTGTTGAGGGGTATGATAACCCTGAAGAGAAGTGGGATTATACAGGGATACACTACACTAGAGGAGGCCCATGGATAGATGGGATGGATTCTAGTGCAATAAATAACTTAGAGGTGTATGAGAAATACAAAAACCTCTATGAAAATACCCCAAAATAGGGTATAATAGAAAGATTATAGGAAAATAATTATGATTAAAAACGCACTAATATTTACTGAAGATAGCAATCTTTTTGTAAGAAAACCAACTGGACTAGAATATGAATTCAAGGGTGTAGATAGACCCGAATTAGGATTTGAGTTTGATGTTTTAGTATATGATGATATTGAAATTAAAATCATGGCATGGAACAGAAATGTTGATTTCAATATGCAAGAAAAAATTGAGTTAACAGATGTAGAAAAAGACATGTGTGAACAATACATTTCTAATTCTGAAGCTCCATTTGGAACAAGTTTAAACAATCAGGTCATGGAAAAATTGACTAATCGTGCAGGTGAGTATCTTAATGAAAGTACTGATATGCATGGATTTTCTGATTTAGCAGAGGTAACATTTGCAGGAAGAGAAGGTTCAAACCATCCTCACCGTTCTAATGCAAGACGAGTGATGGAATATGGAGATGCTGTTTATTCTGTACTTGACCAAATTTGTGGAGAAGTCCAAGCTACTCGTGAAGATCAGTTAAAAGAGTTAGACGAATATATAAGTCATCTCCCACCAGCGACTAGTTTACCTGATCATAGAGGGTAATATTGATGGAAGTCAAATATCTTGACGAACCGTTTAAAATTCAAGATTTACCTTTAAAGGACATCTATGTTATTGATAATTGGTTAGCACAATCACTTCATTATCATTACGATGCACATCTATGTCGAACAAACCTTTGGAGTAAAACTAATCAAGTAAATAGCGGTAGTTCTACAGGATTACCACACCATAGTTTTTGGGGGGGAACCTTCTTTAGAGAAAATTATGAAATGGACACTGCGACAGTTCCTATAGATACATATTTCACTGGTTACTTGGACAGAAGATTACAAACAGAGTTTGGTTTTAAGTGGGTTAGATTTCAATACGCAGGTCTAAACTCACAGACACAGGGATTAGAAGGAACTACTCATTCAGATTGTCGAGAGGAAGACGAATGGAATCTATCTTTCTTGTATTATCCAAATAGGTTTTGGAATCCTAAATGGGGTGGAACACTAAGGTTATATGATGAATCACCTCAATCAGGTTTAGATGGTAGAGAAGAACACATTAAGAATCATCAGATAGCAGAAATAGAATTTAAACCAAACAGATTAATTATGTTTGATGGTAGAATACCACACGGTGCAGATGCACCCAACCCATCAGCGAGATATATGGACAGAAGGTCTTTAGTAATTCGTGGTGATGAAGTAAGACTAGAAGACGAGGGGGAGAATTATCATGCCAACGATAGATTTTCATACATACGATAAAGAAACATTAAAGAATTTTAAACCAATTCTTGCAAAATCTATCCAACCTGATTGGTGGAAGAAAGGTAAAGTTGCCGAAGTTGTAAATGGCACTGTTAATAAGACTATAAGAGCATGTCCTGCAATGTCGGATTGGTTGCAATCAGGGTACATACTGGTGGCAAACAGGGATATGATGATTAAAAATGGGATCACAGGAAGTGAAACCGACTCTCAATTCTTTCATACAGAAGACCATAGTGCAGGTAGGGATATGGAAGGGTATGCATCACAAACGCATCCTACAGTTCAAATGCATGATGGATTTGAATACTTGGGTAAAGGTGCTCCAATTAGAGATGCATTCAAGATGTCAAACCCATGGAATATAACAACCCCTAAAGGGTATTCGTGTTTCTATCTAGACCCATTTCTATTTCAAAATAAGTTCTTTGCAACATGGCAAGGTATTATAGATACCGATGAATTCAATGTTAATAAAGATAATTCACAAATAATATTTTATCCAAAAGTAGACCATTCTTTTGTTATAGAGAAAGGAACTCCTTTATGTCAGGTTATTCCCTATCAAAGAGAAAAATGGGTTGCTACCTATTCAGTAAAAGATCATAAATCTTATGTTGAAAATTTATCGCAACATACTACAGAACATGAATACATGTCAATGAGCGAAGCATCTAGAACAGGTATGCGAGATACATTAACAACGGCTGGGCCTTATAAAAAATTAAAAGTGTGGAAACCAAAACACAAATATTTTAAAGAAGACATGTCAGAGTGTCCATTTGATCCTAAGACAGGAGAAATGAAACCTGAATATGAAGAGGATCAAATAGAAATGGATTTCAAAGATAAACAAAGATCATTGACAGATTTAAATTGGGACGGACAAGAAGATGTCAGTTAGATTAATATTTCCAACAACATTGTTTCATAGAAATTTCTTGCAGGAAAATATGCCAGAAAGTCGTGGAGTTGATCGTAATTATTTACAAATGCTTGTCGATGAAATGGATGCAATGAGACGGAGAGACCCAAAAGGAAGAATGTTTTCTAATCAGTACACTGGGTGGCAATCACATGACGGTTGTGAGAAAAATCCTATATTTCAAAAGTGTATGAATCGAATTATAACATTTTACAATGATGAAGTGTTACCTTATCATGGATTAGACCCATCAGTAGCCGAACTTTGGATTACAAATTCATGGGGAAACATTAATGGTAGAGATGCTTGGAATGCACCTCATTTACACAATGGGTGTTGGTTTTCAGGTGTGTTCTATATTCAAGCAGACGGAGATGAAGGTAGATTGACAATGATTGAAACTGGCAACAAAGTTGTATCAGATTTTCCAGGCAGTCCAAGGATGCAGACTAGTATACCAATTGAACCTAAAAGTGGAGAGTGTATTCTTTTTCCAAGTGGTGCAATGCATATGGTAGAACCTAATGTTACGGAGAAAGAACGATACAGTATTTCATTCAATGTTGGAATGCACTATAAAAATGATGATGCGAGGCAAGGAAACATCGATAATTACGATGAAAACGAATATTTATTCGATTTAGATGAAAAAGGTAACCCAGTAACTAAGTCGAAATAATAAATAGTCTTATGGAAATAGTAATCGACGCTCATATGATCTGGAATCTTCTTTTAACCTTTGTTTTAGCACCGATGGGCTTTCTTGTTCGTCAAGTGTTATCAGAACAAGCAAGGTTATCAATCTTAATAAACAAGACAAGAGAGGAAGTGGCAAAGGACTATGTCACAAGAGATCAAATTGAAAAAGATTTTCTTAGACTATTCGATTCTATTGATCGTCTTGATACTAAGATAGACGCCTTGCAATCTAAGACATACTTCCAAGAATAGGTTCCCCAAGTGTATAAATAGTAGTAGATAAGAATACTACTTGGATAACTACTATGGCAGCACCTAATACAAAAGCAACCTTCAAGGACTACATTAAGAGAGCTCTAGGAGCTCCTGTTGTGGAAATTAATATAGATGACGACCAATTGGATGACAGAGTCGATGAAGCACTTCAGTATTTTCAAGAATTTCACTATGATGGTTCAATCAAAACCTATCTTAAACACCAAATTACTCAAGCAGAAATAGATTCGTTTAAAACAAACGAGTCACATTCAGCTGCAACTACTGGAACTCAAGCAATCTCAGGTCAGACTTACGGAGAAGGTAAGAATTACATTACACTACCTGAACACGTTCTTGCGGTTATTAACTTGTTCCCCTTCTCAAGTGGGATACAGTCCAATATGTTTGATATACAATATCAACTTAGACTAAATGACTTATGGGATTTAACATCAACAAGTGTTATGTATTACTCACAGGTTCAATCACACCTTGCATTACTCAACCAAATGTTAGTAGGTCAAATCCCTATAAGATACAATATGCACAGTAATAGATTGTATATTGACTATAATGCAAGTAAACTCACTGCAAACGAGTGGATTGTCATCGAGTGTTATAGAAAGATTGACCCCAACGATATGACAGATGTATACAACGATATGTGGTTAAAGAAATATGCGACTGCAAAAGTCAAATATCAATGGGGTGAAAACCTTGCTAAATTTACTGGAATTGCTTTGCCTGGCGGAGTTACACTTAACTCTGAACAGATGAAAACCGAAGCACAAGAAGAGATAACAAAATTAGAAGAAGAGTCTAGACTGAACTATGAAATGCCAGTCATGGACATGATGGGGTAATAAATGCCTACTAATGTATTTTTTAACCATGCAGTAAACACTGAACAACACCTCTATGAGGATTTAGTTGTTGAGTCTTTAAGACTGTATGGGCAAGATTGTTTCTACCTACCTAGGGAAGTTGTAGAAGAAGACACCATACTCAATGAAGATGTACAGTCAAGATTTGGTGATGCATATAGTGTTGAAATGTATATAGAAAATCCTGAAGGATTTGAGGGAGAAGGAGACCTAATGTCTAAGTTTGGTATTGCTGTTCGTGATACTGCAACTTTCGTAATCTCTTTAAGATCATGGGAAAGATTCATATCCCTAGATACAAACCTTGCAACATCAATGAGACCTAATGAGGGTGATCTAATTCATTTCCCTTTAACTGGTTCTATGTTTGAAATTAAATTCGTAGAACACGAAAATCCATTCTATCAGGTTGGAAAACTTTTTGTGTTTAAACTACAGTGTGAACTGTTCGAATACGGTGGAGAAGACTTCGATACTAGTGTTACAAATATTGACCTTATTGAAGATGAACAAGCATACTACATTGACCTTACAGTGGCAGCTGGTGGAACATTAAACTATGTCAACAACGAGAATATCACATTGAGTTCTGTTGTGATTGGAGAATGTGTATCTTGGAATCCAACTACTAGAAATCTAAGAATTAGAGATAACACGAAGACCCTAGTGGTGGGTGATGTGTTAGTTGGTGCATCAGGTGGTGCAAGTCATACTATTTCCAGTATTGTAGATGTCATGACTATGGACAACGATGGAGCCGCAGATAACTTAGAATTTGAAACTAAAGCAGACGGATACTTAGACTTTAGTGAAACAAACCCATTCGGTGAGGTAACATAATGATCGAAAAAATAATTGCAGAAACAATTGGTTGCGACCAAGATTTAATAAAAGAGAAATCAAAATTTGTTGAAGATTTGGGTGCAGACTCATTGAACATAGTTGAGATAGTAATGGCAATCGAAGATGAATTCGAAATGGAAATTCCTGATGACGATGCAGAAGAACTATTAACGGTTGGTGACTTGAGGAAGTATATCGAGGAGAACCAGTAATGTTTGGGACTCATTTTTATCATGAAACAATCAAGAGAAGTGTATCCATTTTTGGAACACTATTCAATAATATCACCATTAAGAAGATAAAATCTGATGGAACAGTACTTGCACAACAGATAGTACCAATATCTTACGGCCCTAAACAACGATGGTTAGCAAGACTTAATGAAGAAGCAAACCTAACTGATGGTAACAGAAGTGCAATCAGTCTACCTAGAATGGCATTTGAGATTACAGGGTTTGAATACGATGCAGCTAGACAACAAAACAAACTAATCCGTACAACTAAAAGTACTTTAGAAACTGATAAGGTAAAAAGAGGATTTCAATATGCACCTGCACCTTACACTATAAACTTTTCACTAAGTGTTCTAGCAAAGAATGCTAGTGACGGACTACAAATTGTAGAACAGATTCTACCTTACTTCCAACCCGAATACACAGTTTCTATGAAAATAGTAGATTCTATGACAGAGGTTCGAGACGTTCCTATTACACTTACTAGTGTAACAATGGAAGATACTTACGAAGGTGAGTTTACAGAAAGACGAGTCATCGAACATAAATTAGATTTTTCAATGAAGATATACTTCTTTGGCCCAGTTTACACTGGTAAAATTATTAAGAATGTTATCGAAAGAACATACATTAATCCTGCTGTCAGTAAAGGATTTACAACCACACAGATACAAGAGTCAGGTTTAATTAAAGAGATAAAACATTATGAACCTGCATTCGGAGAGATCGCAAATATCCAGTCCTCATCTACAAATGTAGTGTTTGCAACTGCGATAAATAGTTCTATAAGTGTTGGTGATGAAGTGTTCGATACAGGATTAACAACTAATCCAACGGTAAGTGCCATTGCAGCTAATAAATTAAGTATAACACTTAGTAGTGCAATTACACTTGCAAACAAAACAACCTTGAAGTTTGTGGGTTCAGTAGACCCAACCGATACTTTTGTTGTTGCAGAAACGGTGAATTTTTATGATGACGGTACTGGTTCAACATTTGCAGACAATCAGACTGAAGATGCGAGTTAATTATGGCAAAAAATATAGATTCTAAATTGGATGATATCCTAGATATTACCACAGATATAAAAAAAGAAAGCAAGGTGGTAAAACTACCTACTCGCACGGACTCAATGGACTCAGACTATAGGTATGGTCGTGAAACCCTCTACAACCTCGTTGAGCGAGGTCAGGATGCGATTGATGGGATACTCGACCTATGCAAAGAAACCGAACACCCACGTGCTTATGAGGTCGCAGGACAGTTAATTAAGACGGTTGGGGATACTGCAGAGAAACTATTAGACTTGCAGAAAAAGATTAAAGATTTAGAAAATGAAAGTGGAAATGTTAAGACTCAACATAACCATTTATATGTGGGTTCTACTTCAGATTTACAAAAATATCTGAAGAAAAATACAGATTAATGACTGATTCAAAAAATGAAGGATATCTCGGCAACAGTCTAATTAAAAGAGCTGGAGTAGAAATCCAGTATACAGAAGAGGAATTAAACGAATACATAAAGTGTTCGAAAAATCCTCAACATTTCATTGAGAACTACACACAGGTTATCTCATTGGACGAGGGTATGGTTCCCTTTAAACTTCGTGGGTATCAAGAAAAATTAATTAAACACTACGATTCAAACAGATTTAATGTAGTACTTGCATCAAGACAATCGGGTAAGTCAATCACATCTTGTGCATATCTTATATGGTATCTACTGTTTCACCCTGAAGTCACAGTAGCAATTCTTGCAAACAAAGGTGCAATTGCAAGAGAAATGGTAGCTCGTATTGTTACCATGTTAGAGTCAGTACCCTTTTTCTTACAGCCAGGCGTTAAGATACTTAACAAAGGTTCGATAGAGTTTTCCAATGACAGTCGATTGGTTGCAGCTGCAACATCGTCAAGTTCGATTCGTGGTCTTTCAATTAACTTATTATACCTCGATGAGTTTGCATTCGTAGAAAATGCAGAGGAATTCTATACTGCAACATACCCAGTGGTAACATCGGGTAAAGATTCAAAGGTTATCATTACCTCGACTGCAAATGGTGTGGGTAATATGTTCTATAAGATTTATGAATCTGCAATCCATAAACAGTCAGAGTATAAACACTTTACAATTAGTTGGGACGATGTGCCTGGCCGTGATGCGAAGTGGAAAAAAGAAACCATTGCTAACACCTCAGAGACCCAGTTTGAACAGGAGTATGGTAACAGTTTCCTAGGAACAGGTAATACACTTATAAGTTCTTCGTGTCTATTAGGTATGAGAACAGTAGACCCTGATTGGGGGAAGGAAGACTTCTCCATGTACAAAAGACCAGTGGACGATCATACCTATGTGTGTACAGTAGATGTTGCAAAGGGAAGGGGAATGGATTTTTCCACCTTTACAATATTTGATGTATCCACTTCACCCTTTACACAGGTTGCAGTGTATAGAAATAGTATGATATCACCCATGCTGTTTCCTGATATTATAAATAAATATGCAAGTGCTTATAATGATGCACTAGTTATTATAGAAAACAATGCAGAGGGAGCACTTGTTGCTACCCAGTTGCATTACGACATTGAGTATAACAATGTTTTTGTTCAAGGTACTACCAAAGCAGAAGATATTGGGGTGACTATGAACAAAAAAATTAAACGAGTAGGTTGTTCTACACTCAAAGAACTACTAGAAGAAAACAGATTGGAACTAGTAGATAGAAACACAGTTACGGAACTCATGACTTTTATAAATAAAGGCATGTCGTTTGAGGCTGCAAAAGGTTATCATGATGATTTGGTTATGAACTGCGTTTTGTTCAGTTGGTTTGTCACTACTGAATACTTCCATCATCTTACAAATCATCTGATTAAAGACCTTTTGTATGCAGAACAACAAAAATTAATAGAAAAAGACTTATTACCTGCTGGGATTTTCGGAACCCAAACAGAAACTCCTGAAACTACATCCTTTGTAGAAGACGGTGACAGGTGGTATCTTAGGGACAATTTAAATTAAAAGTTAAAATGTGAAGGTGTTGTTAGATTAGATATTGTTATAAATAAAACAGTAAACAACAACTTTTACATTAACAGGAGAAAAGTATGGCATTTCAAGTATCACCAGGCGTTCAGGTCAACGAAATTGACTTAACAAATGTTGTACCAGCAGTTTCGACTACAACTGGTGCATTCGCTGGTTCATTTCAATGGGGCCCTGTTGATGAAGTAAAAACAGTTTCAGGCGCAAAGGGTTTAGTAGATAACTTCGGTCAACCAGCTAACACAAATGCTGGGGCGGAAGACTTCTATACAGCAGAATCATTTTTAAAATACGGAGCATCTTTAAGAGTTGTTCGTGTTAATTCAACAGGATTATATTCTGCTAACGCAGCAGCTCATGCAACATCATTACTTAAGGGTAATGCAGACTATGAAGCATCTTATCAAGCAGGTGGATTAGTCGGAACAGTCGGAAAATTTATTTCAAAATTCGCAGGAGCAAAAGGAAACTCAATTAAAATATCAGTTTGTGCTAGTTCAAATGCTTATTTCAATGACGCTGTAACCACTATGGGTGCCGCAGGAGCAGTTGGTGCAACAACTATAACAGTTGCAAGTTCCGCTATCTTCGCAGTCAGAGATATAATTAAATTTACTGGACACACAACAGAATATAGAGTATTAACATTACCTTCAGCAACTTCAATAACAATTGAGGCATTGTCTCAACCTGCAGGAGTAGGTTTAACAGCAATAGTTGCAAACGGTTCTAATATCGATAGATATTGGGAACATCATGCACTATTCAGTAAAGCTCCAGGCATTTCACAATCTGCAACAGCAGGTGGTGCAGGTGCAGATGAAGTCCATGTAGTCGTAATAGACGAAGATGGTGTCTTCTCAGGAACTAAACACACAATTTTAGAATCCTTTGGATTCGTATCCCTCGCAAGTGATAGTAAAGACTCACAAGGTGCTTCTAACTATTACAAAAATAAACTTGCAACTGGTTCAGATTATGTATATTGGTCAGGTCACTCAACTACGATGTTAGCATCAGGTGGAGAAACTAGAACAATAGCAACATCAGTTGGTACTGCATTCGGTAGACCCGCTTTACCTGAAAATACATCACTAAGTGGTGGTGCAGACGGAAGAACAAGTACTGCAGGACAAAAACAATCAGCATGGTCAGACCATTTCGGTGACGGTGAAACAATTGATGTATCTTTCCTACTCGTGGGTTCAACAAGAACTGATGACGGTTCAGGAACAGATCAAGACACTCTTGTAGATTGGACAAGTCAAATAAATCAAGCAATCCTACTTGCAGAAGCAAGAAAAGATTGTATGGTTATTGCAAGTCCACGAAGAACAGATGTTGTAGATGTCTCCAGTGAGTCAACACAATCATCTAATGTTAAAACAACCGTAGATACGGCAACTTCAAGTTCATATGCAGTCTTAGACTCAACTTGGATTTATCAGTATGACAGGTACAACGACAAATACTGTTGGATACCTGCAAACGGACACACCGCTGGTATCATGGCAAGATCAGACCTTCAAAGAGATGCATGGGTAAGTCCTGCAGGATTCTCAAGAGGTCAATATCTAGGAATAACTAAGATTGCATTCAACCCGAAACAAGCATCTAGAGATGACCTGTATCGTGCAAGAGTCAATCCAATAACAACTTTTCCTGGCCAAGGTACAGTTTTATTCGGTGATAAAACAGCATTGTCAACACCATCTGCATTTGACAGAATAAATGTGAGAAGGTTGTTTATCGTCTTAGAGAAAGCAATATCAACAGCTGCAAAAGCACAATTGTTTGAATATAATGATTCATTCACTAGAGCACAATTTAGAGCTGCAATAGAACCTTTCCTACGAGATATTAAAAACAGAAGGGGTTTAATAGACTTTTCAGTAGTTTGTGATGAAACAAACAATACTGACAGTGTAATGGATAGAAACGAATTTGTTTGTTCTATCTTCGTTAAACCTGCTCGTTCAATCAACTATATAACTTTGAACTTTGTCGCTGCTCGAAGTGGTGTTCAGTTTGAAGAAATTTATTCAGCAGTCTAATTAGGAGTATATAAATGTCAACAATAGATCAATTTAAAGCACAATTAACTGGTGGTGGCCCACGAGCTAACAAGTTCAGAGTCTACTTACCTCGTGCAGGAAATAAAATTGAATTCCTAGCAAAGGGTGCATCAATACCGGCAGCAACCGTTGCACAGGTAGAGGTTCCCTATAAAGGAACTATCCTCAAACTCGCTGGAGATAGAACCTTCGCAGACTGGTCAGTAACAATTTTTAACGATAATGAATTCTCCGCTAGAACTGCACTAGAACAATGGCAGGGAGAAATTCAAGGTTACGGTACTACTACAGGAAGTTCAACAACAGATTACTTGTTATCAAGAGCGTTTGTTGAACAGTTAGGAAGAGATGACTCTGTTCTGGCGAGATATGAATTTTTCAACATGTTCCCAACTGAGATTGCAGCCATCGACTTAACTTTCGATGCAGCAACTGCCGTTGAAGAATTTGGTGTGACTTTTGCATATTCTCACTGGGAAAGAGTAATTTAAGTAGTTTTAAGGTGAAAAATAGCACTTTAGAGGTGTTATAAATAATAGTATGGATATATTTGGATTTGAAATTTCCCGTAAAAAGGAAGAATTAAGGGCTGCAGATACGCAGAAGGCAAAGTCATTTGTCCCTCGTGTAGATGATGATGGAACACCTGTTGTTAGTCAAAACGCAGGTTATATCGCAGGGGGTGCTTATGGTGCCTATGTCGATATGGAAGGTGGTATCAAGAATGAGGTTGAACTTATTCGTAGATACAGAGAAACCTCACTTGTTCCTGAATGCGATGCAGCTATTGAAGATATAGTTAATGAGTGTATCACTTCGGATAGTGCCGATAGGATAGTAACACTCGACCTCAGAGATGTGAAACTCTCTGATAGCATCAAGAACAAGATGCAAGACGAGTTTTACAACATCTTATCAATGATGAAGTTCAATCAGAACTCTCATGAAATATTCCGAAAATGGTACGTTGATGGAAGGATTTACTTCCATAAGGTTGTTGATGGCAATCGTACTAAGTTAGGTATTATTGACATCAGACAAGTTGACCCTCTTAAGATTAAGAAGGTTAGGAATGTCGAAACCAAGAAAGACAAGGGTATTGAAATTATTTCAAAAACGGAAGAATTTTATATCTTTAACGAAAGGGGTTTCGATAAAACTGGTACTAATGAAGGTACAACAGTAAGAATTGCGCCTGAGGCAGTATGTTATACTACTTCGGGATTGTTAGATTTTAACAAGAATGCAGTTATTGGGTATTTACATAAAGCATTGAAGACTGCGAATCAGTTATCAATGATGGAAGATGCACTGGTAATCTATAGATTATCTAGAGCTCCTGAAAGAAGAATATTTTACATAGATGTAGGTAATCTTCCAAAGGCAAAAGCAGAACAGTACCTTGCGGATGTGATGAATAAGTATAGAAATAAACTTATTTACAATGCAGACACAGGGGAGATCAAAGATGATCGAAAACATATGAGTATGTTAGAAGATTTTTGGTTACCTAGAAGAGAGGGTGGTAGAGGAACAGAAATTACCACATTGCCAGGCGGACAAAACCTTGCA
>Ga0114994_10001455_pt1 | contig 17029 bp, 13 predicted proteins | sample ArcticOcean_MG_C_9_FD_87043 | JGI IMG/M metagenome (GOLD analysis project Ga0114994, IMG submission 87043) | Marine microbial communities from western Arctic Ocean - ArcticOcean_MG_CB2_152 | ecosystem: Environmental > Aquatic > Marine > Oceanic | place: Arctic Ocean: Canada Basin | collected...
AAAGGACGCCACCGGTGAGTCGGTCCCCCGATTTTGGCCGATAACAGTCCAATTAGCCGCGGCGGCGTAAAATTCCGAGTTGCTTTTAAACGCATCCAAGTCCTCTGGAGCTCCTGTGCGCCCTTGCTACGCGTCGAGACGCATACTTGCAGTACCCAGCCCCGGGGCCCTCTGGACCTCCTATTATACCTAGGTATGTAAGTTCATAGTTCATATCAGCATCTTCCGCGCTCCGTGTTTTGCTCTCGATGTCCCCGAAGATACGTTGGAACAAGCCTCGCTGTCGCCCGAGTAACAATGAGGCTAAAAATGTCCCTTGCGCCCGCTCGGGGCACACCTTGTCGATTAGTGGCAACGCTGGATTCCTGTTCGGTGGGCTTTGTGCGGGCTTGGATGACAAAATAGCACGGCCACTCAATGAATTACATGTTCTTAAAACGGTTAGCTCAGAATTCGAATGGTGCCTACTCGAGCTTGCTGATGGGCAAAAACCTTTGGCAAGGTGGCGTCATACCGCAAGCATCTATGATGGCACCCAAATCATCATTTTTGGAGGATACCATACAGCCTCTCTCCGTCTGTCAGATGTATGGGTGTTCAACACTGTTTCCATGGAGTGGCAGCAGCCGCATTTTGATCAAGATCCTGGTTTTATCGCTAATGGTAGTCATCCTGCATCAAGTACCTGGCCAGGTCTTCCAGCCCCTCGTGGGGGTCATTCTGCAACCCTTATTGGGCATTCAATGTTCATGTTTGGCGGTTATGGCGGCCACGGTTCAATTCGACGCCTGTTCTTTGCTCCAATATCAATACTTACCATTTCCGTGCCGCAGGTTACGCAAGACGCGACCTGGATGATCTTCATTGCCTTGATGTTCGAGCGTGGACATGGTCGCGAGTTATTGCGAAGGGACGGTCCCCGGAGCGGCGCTCTGGCCACCAATCCTGTGCGGTTGAAGCATCATTGTTCATTCTGGGGGGCTGGAATGCTTCACAACAATTTGATGATCTTTTCATAATGGAAACTAAGCTGAATCCACCAGTATGGTCTTGTGTGGAGAGGTCTTTCTCGGCGCCGCGATGGAACTTTGCAGCCTGCTCTGTAATGGCGATTCCTGCTTGGAAGGTGTTTGTGTATGGCGGTCTTGAGGGAACACTAGATGGTGGTAACAATAGACAGGGTGTGCTTTGTGGGGATGTCACTGTTCTAGATGCTGGCCTTAATCGCTGGGTTTGTCCTTCAATTGATGGTCTTGTCCAACCCAAAGCCCGTGCGGACGCAGTCCTCATCTATGATAGCAAGTCTTCGAGACTTATTCTTTTTGGTGGATGGGCAAACGAGTGGCTCGGAGATGTATTCACGCTTGATGTGGCGCACGTAGTAGGTCCCCCATATGCAGTCATGGATCTTTATCCTCAAATTGGGCCATTAACCGGCTCAACCACTTTGCAAGTTACCGGAATTGACTTTATCAACACGAAAGACGTTGTCGTTCGTTTCTCTTCCAAATTTGGCACAATTGATGTGCATGGAGAGTTTCTCAGCAGCACGAAATTGGTCTGCACAGCACCAGACTTCAGTGCATACCCTGCAGGTGCAGTTGATGTACGGGTCGCTCTAAATGGTGACAGCTTTACCACAACATCTCAAGTTTATACATATTTTGCTGTGACTAGTGCGCAGGATTCTCTCATATTTGGCCCAGGGCTTTTAAATGGTGGGGCTTGCACCGAGGAGACCATGTTTATTATCCAAGCCAGAGATAACTTGAATTGCAATCGTACGACTGGAGGCGATGAATTCATCGCGAGTATCAATCTTTTGAGCGGTGGTGAGAATGGTGAAGATGTGCAACTTCGCAATTGCGTAGAAATGCGCGACAATGATGATGGAACCTACTATGTCAGTTTTACAGCTCCTTCTCCTGGAACTTATATGGTGGCGGTTGAATTTCTAGGCACATTTGGCGGGTCGCCCGGGCAGGTACGGGGGAGTCAGATTAATGTACATTTCGAGGAATTCGTTCCAAGATCGAATAATGCAATGACAGGGAAGCTGGTTTCCTTGGCCGTCAAACAGGACATCCAAACTCTAGCGGCATTTAGCAAGTCAGTTGCTGCTGGCATCCAAGCAAAGCCTAGTGATGATGGTTGGACAGACTTACAGAACCGAGCAGCATTAGTATCTGTAAAAAAGCATCTCAATATGATCCAGGAAATGAAGCAAGAAATTAATCTTTTAATTGACCGTCTTGAATGCATTCTATTGCATCATAAATCGCAAGGTATCAATATTGGGCCACAAGCAAAACTAGTGGAATTACACCGCACTTCTTGGGTCGCCTCACAGCGTGAGGCCCCGAGCATATTTCTCAAAATAGCTCCACTTGTCAAGGCTGAAGGCGCTAGATCAAAGGGTGATTTGCTGTACTACGAAGCTCGGATGCGTGAATTCCAAAAAAGTGTTGAGTCTGCACCTTTTGTGCTCTACGAAACAGGAACTCATAAGGCTATGGAGCTTCTGTCTTTCATGATCAATGCGTATGAGGAAGAAGAAGTGCGCTGCCAAAATATGATTCATCTCGCAAAAATGTTTGAATGTCCAGCTGATGTAGCTATATCCAGGGACTTGCTTTCTTCTGCCGGCGGAATGCTGAAGAGTTATCAGGAGGTGTGGGCATGTGCGGGCGAATGTGAGACCTATATTGAAGAAGCTGGCAATCTTATTTGGGATGACCTAGACGCGGATGGACTTGAGGAAAACGCAAGATTGATATTGACAAAGGTAAAGCAGCATCCTGCCTCTGTAAAGCAGTCGGACGCATATTTTGGCCTCGAGCGCACAGCAAAGGAATTTCTGATGACATGCCCGGTGATTTCTAGTTTACGACAACAAACTATGCGCGATCGTCACTGGGATGAGATAGGAAAGATCACTGGGGGAAGTGGGGTACTGGGACAACATAGTGCTTTCCATGGGATGCGGTTAGCGGATATTTTGAGCTTGAAGCTCCACCTGCACATAGCCGCTGTTGTAGACGTTACTGACAAAGCATCACGCGAAGCAGCGCATGAAGAAACACTACGGGCTCTTTCTATGACTTGGGACAGTGTAAAATTTCGGGTGGCATACTACAAAGACACTGATGTTCCTCTGTTGAAAATGACAGAAGATGATGTTGATCAATTAGAGGCTGACCAGCTTACGTTGCAGAGTATGGTCGCAAGCCGCTACAATCACTTCAAGGCAAAAGCAATGGAATGGCAATGCGCACTAGTTGCAGTTTCTGATGTTGTGCAAATGCTATCCGACATACAACGCACATGGTCTTACCTAGAGCCACTTTTTATAGGATCAGACGAGGTCAGACGGGAACTTCCCGAAGATGCGATGCGATTTGCTATGATTGATGAGCAAGTTAGAAAAACCTTAAAGAGCATGGCTGATGTTAGAAATGTCAAACAAGCATGTCAATATCGTGGGCTTATAGAGCGTCTTGACAGTATCAATTCAGACCAGGACCTTTGCAAAAAGGCACTTGCAGACTTCCTGGCAGGGAAACGTTGCAAATTCCCCCGGTCAGCACCCTCAGTGTTGCTGATCACGGGTGACGTTATTATACACCTGATATAGGTTTTACTTCACAAGCAGCCACCCACGTCCATCCCTGTAGACCATTCATAAGTAATATAATTCTTACAGGTGAGGCGGACCTTTTGGATATTCTTTCAAACGGTTCCTCCCCAGCAAAAGTTATGTGCCACATCAACAAAGTCCTTCTTGCAACAGCTAGCTTGCGCCTTGAAAATTTATCTGCGAGCAAGCCACGTGCAATCAGTTTCATATCTGGCGTGGGCGAAGAGCAAGTGGATTTTGAGCCAGCTGTATCCTTGGAGGGCAAAGTAGAATTTTATATGCACACAATTCTCACTGCACAGCGAGAAACATTACAAAAGAACCTTGAAAGATCCCAAAAACGTTACCCTCTGAGACCAAGAACAGAGTGGCTATTGGAATCAAATCCTGCTGGCCACTCACTAGACCCGGCACAGATTGCAATATTGGTTGCAAGCATCCAATCGGTCATTGCAATCGAAGGAGCAATGGATAATAATGCACTTGCATTATTCTCTGATCAACAGAAGCAAAACCTCGTCGATCTAGTCAGGCTAACACAAACAAACCTGAAGGGTAGCGAGCGACAACGCGTGATGTGCCTAATTACAATGGATGCACACACACGCGACATACTTGATAAATTAATCAAAGAAGCCTCTGTTGACAAGAATAATTTTCAATGGCAGTCACAACTCAAGCACCGATTTGTTGAGAAAGAAGAAGCTGGCCTAGTGTTGACTTTGACGGAGATACATGTTTGTGATGCTCGTGCGGATTGAGCCTCCTGGCACCCGAGTCTTTTCAGGCCTTGAAGCTATCGATATACTTCTGTTGTCTGTATCAGGATTTAGCTATGGTCTGGAATATCTGGGAAACGGTCCCCGCCTTGTCGTCACTCCGCTCACAGACCGATTTTATGTTACTGCGACGCAAGCACTGCATTTAAAAATGGGTTGTGCACCCGCAGGTCCTGCCGGGACCGGTTTTGAGATCAGGGTCTATTCGAAGTTAGTAATTGAGAGCAATCTATCTATCACTAGGTAAAACAGAGACAACGAAGGATCTTGCATCTGCGTTAGGGAAATGTTGCTACGTATTTAATTGTCGAATGACAGTGCCTATGTGTCGATTGTTGATTATCTATGTGCTCAACCCTTAAAATCCAGGCTCTCCAGAAATGGACTTTCAATCACTAGGCAACATCTTCAAAGGATTGGCTGCAAGTGGCTCGTGGGGCTGCTTTGATGAGTTCAATCGACTCATTCCGGAAGTTCTTTCGGTGTGTACTGTTCAGTTTAAGGCTGTCTGCGAGGGCAACGCCCGCTTTGAGCACAATCAAGACACCACTCATCATGTCGTCTTGATTGAGGGCGACCAGGTCAATCTAGATCCGACTTGTGGCGCATTTATTACAATGAATCCGGTAAGAAATCATACATTTTCTAATGGCGATGAGGACTTCACATGTCAGGGATATTTGGGCCGCTCGGAACTGCCTGAGGGTCTCAAAGCATTATTCCGCCCCATGACTGTCATGGTGCGTGTCCTTGCAAGAAAAAAAAACGCGCACTTTTTAAATGTGTTTTGACAATAATAATTTTGGGTTCCAGGTGCCAGATCTAGTGTTAATATGTAAAGAACTCGCGCATATATTCAAATTATGGGCGTTTCCTACATAATGAAACTATCTTTGTCCAGGCGAGAACATGCTTATGGCCGAAGGATACGTAAGTGCTCGAAGCTTAGCATCAAAATTCTATGGGCTATACTCATTGCTGCATGATTTACTCTCGAAGCAGTCGTATTGCCTACACTGTTATCCCATGAATATTAGTACAACAAATTGAATTTGATAGGCATTATGACTGGGGTCTGCGCGCTGTGAAATCAGTCCTTGTCGTTGCAGGGCAGCTTAAAAGAGCTGAGCCAGAACTGCCAGAAGATCAATTGTTGATGCGCGCGCTTAGAGATTTCAACATCCCTAAAATTGTCCAACAAGACGAAATCGTGTTTTTTGGTGCGTGATGGCTTTGTAAAGCATGCTCGAGATTATTAATATAGGCCTACTTGATGACTTATTTCCTGGAGTCGATCCACCACGAGTAGTAGACTTAAGCCTTGCCACATCAATCATAAAAGCCATTGAGGAATCTGATCTTTGGCCTGATGAACTTTTTACTCTTAAGGTTGCGCAGCTCGAAGAGCTGCTGGCAATCCGGCATTGTGTTTTTGTCATGGGCCCTGCAGGTGCCGGGAAGTCGGTGACATGGAAGATGCTGGCCCGCGCACGTGACGATAAAGACCCACAGCAAAAAGTTTATATTGCACATCTGAATCCTAAAGTGATACCAACTGAAGTTTTATATGGTCATGTCATGCTTCAGTCACGTGAGTGGAAAGATGGATTGTTGAGTTCAATTATGCGAGACCTTGGAAAACTTGAAGATGACAAACCTAAATGGTGCGTGCTCTCGCTTCCCATCTAATCACAATCACACGCCCCCAGGATAGTGCTTGATGGTAAGTGAATCACTCGTCTGATCTTCCCGCCCCCTTCGCGGCATTAGCGATCGGATGCACCCAACCCAACGCCCCCGTTATCAGACTGTGAGGTAGGATTGTGTTCTAAGGTGATCTTGATGCGAACTGGATTGAATCAATGAACTCTGTATTAACCAGTGTTCTCCTTGACTGTAGTATAGTATACAACAAACACATTTTGTAACCTCTTCAGGTAATGGACGACAATAGAATGCTCACACTAGCGTCCAATGAACGCATTCCCCTAAAGCCATGTATGCGAATGTTGTTTGAAATCCGTGACCTTTGTTTTGCTACACCAGCCACTGTAAGCCGAGCAGGGATTATTTACATAAGTTCTGATGACGGGAATCTGTGGCATTCAATGATAGCCTCATGGGTACAGTCACAGCCGGATGAAATTTATTCGGCACAAAGCAAGGCTGTGAGAAGCGACGTTGATTTTGGTCTTTACTCTTAAAGCACCTCTTTTGCAAATCAGGTATTAACCGACTTTTTCCAGAAGTATGTTTTACCAAGCTTGAAGTATTTGCGTGACAACTCAAAGGCGGTTGTCCCTATTGTAGATATGGCGTTGGTCTCGGGGCTTTTGAAAATGTTGGAAGGCGCAATTGTATCTGAGATAGCCAACGATCGATTCAAATTAGAAATGGTTTTTGTTTTCTGCGCTATCTGGGCATTTGGATCTGCACTTACTTTGTCAGATGACGGTCATGACAATCAGACGAATTTTAGCGAGTGGTGGAAATCTCAATTTAAACAAGTGCGTTTGCCAACACGTGATACTGTGTTTGACTACTGGCTTGATCCAATCTCAAATAAATTCGAACCTTGGCGACAGAACCCGTCGTTTCATGCAGTAGATTTTGACTCACGCACCGCAAAAATGAACGAGGTCACAGTCCCCACAACTGAAACAGCCAGTATTTGTCATTGGACCAACCTTCTTGTTCAGTGCCAACAACCTGTGCTGCTTGCTGGGCCTAGTGGTCGATCATAAGATGCCAATCTAGGCAAACAGAGTCATCTCCTCGTGGCCATTGCGGTCATGCACACTTCTCTACTCAGGTACTGGGAAAACGCAACTCGTCACCGGTACACTGCGCGAATTACCTCCCACTGAGTATTTGAGCGTGGGCATCAATATGAACTATTACAGCACTGCAACTATTCTAATCAGCTCTTTAGAGGGGCCACTTCAGAAAAGAACCGGGTCAACATATGGAGCTCCAGGCTCAGCTCGATTGATATATTTTATTGGTACGTGTTGATTTCATTTACTAACAATACTATTCCATCATCTATAGATGACTTAAACCTACCGTGCGAGCCACTGCCGCGAAGAATACTCACCTTTTCTGTTGTCGAGTGGGAACATAGTCAGTTGGGGTAGTAGTCAGTACACAGTACTACTCTGTTAGGCAGCTAGATAAATACAATACACAATCTGCGATTGCCCTGATGCGCCAACACCTCGACTATGCAGGATGGTATGATCCAGTCAAGCTCACCCTCAAGAGTGTAATTGATTGTCAATACATGGCATGCATGAACCCAACAGCAGGATCCTTTTTAGTGAATCCGCGTCTTCAACGGCACTTCTCAACTTTTGCAGTAGGGATGCCAAGCGCCACCAGTCTGTTGACAATATTCCAGACCTTCCTGGATGGACACTTTCAGGCTGAGCGATTCCCAGCCAACGTGTGTAATCAAGGATCTAATATCATCAAGGGGGCACTTGCGCTCCATAAAGAGATGCATGATACCTTTCGTAAGACTGCGTCAAATTTTCATTATGAGTGCCATCCCTGTGTTGTCACATTGGTATTGATGTCTTTGCACACTCTTTTTTGTCTGCTCTTCGCAGGTTTAATGTGTGCGCATCAGTGTCCAGATGAGTTTCCCGCGGCAGCATGACCACACAGACGTCACATGGCAAGCGTCTTTGGAGGTCTGTTACTCGCTCATCCGCAAGTTGCGCAATTTGATATGCCAGACCGTATTGTATTCCTCTGGATCCATGAATCTGAGCGAACTTACGGCGACAGGCTGGTCTGCGAATCAGATATCTTGCGGTTTCGGGCGATCCTTCAAAGCACGGCCAATGAGGCCTTCCCAGTAGTAGGAACAGCTCACCTCTGGGGAGATCAAGCCACAATTCCACTATGCTTTTCTCATTTCCGTGACGTCGCTACCCTTGATTATCCAGCATACGGGCTAGTAGAGGATATTAATACACTACGGAACTGTTTTGAGCGGGTCCTCCGCGATTACAATGAGTTTCATCCTGCTATGGATCTTGTTTTGTTTAGAGATGCACTCTTACATGTGGCACGAATCACGCGAACAATATTTCAGCCAGGGGGGCACATTCTTCTAGTTGGTGTGGGTGGAAGTGGCAAGCAAAGTCTTGCGCGCCTATCTACTCACATATGTGGCCATGTGTTGATGCGTATATGCATAACCTCAAGTTATGGACTTGGGGATTTTCGATTGGATCTGCAAAGCATGTTCACTCGTTCTGGCATAAAAATGGAAGGCGTCGTCTTTTTATTCACAGACTCTCAGATAATCAATGAAAAGTTTTTGGTTTATCTTAATGACCTGCTTGCATCTGGGAGTATTCCAGATTTATTTAGCAAAGACGAACGAGATAACTTGGCATCCATGGTGGAGGGTAGAGCCAAAGCAGCGGACCTTCCCGCAGACACGGCATCATGTTGGGAGTATTTCTTAACACAAGTTCGAGCTAACCTTCATATTGCTGTGTGCTTCTCTCCAGTTGGCCCTGATTTTGGGACCTACGCAAAGCGTTTCCCAGCACTCATTTCTGGAACCACAATCGACTGGTTTCAACGCTGGCCGGATGATGCCCTACAATCTGTAGCTGAGAAGCAGCTAGGTAGTATAGAATTCAAATCACCTGCCTTGCGATCTGCAATTGAAAAATTTATGCCCGTGAGCTTTGAAATGGCAACTAAGGCAGCTGTGCGCTACCAGAGAGAAGTAGACAGATTTGTTTACTTAACGCCAAAGAGTTACCTTGAAATGCTTGCCTTGTACCGTACGCTTCTATTGCGTCGCCGTGAAGAGAACAAGACCGCAACCATGCGCTTGGAGAATGGAATATCGCGCCTGCGAGAAGCGGCTTCCGCCGTCGGTACTCTTGGGCTGGAATTAACAGCAATGGTACAAGCAGCTGATGAAAAACGAGAGCACAGTGAGGCTATTGCTGCAAGGGTGGCATCGGAAAAGATGATTGTAGAGCGAGAAACAGATAAGGCAAATGGCGAGGCTGCGAAAGTAGCCAAAATCCAAGGCGAAGCGCAGCGCCAGAACGAAGATGCTGAGCGTGACTTGCTTGCTGCGGAGCCTGCAATTCGAGCTGCCACAGCTGCCCTTGATACATTAGATCGACGAGACTTAGGTAGCTGCAAAACGATGGCCACCCCACCAAGCGGCGTTGAAGATGTGTTTAGTGCAGTCTGCGTGCTGTTGGCAGGGATAAACCCAGCAATTGCTGCCCAGCCTAATGGCAAGGTGAAAAAAGAGGGTCGCAGTTGGGATGCGTGTAAGAAGTCACTGCTCGGTAATATTAACGGCCTGGTTGACAAACTAAAGCAGTTTAAAGCTCTTATAGATAAAGAATGTGTTCCAAAAATAAATTTTAAGGAAGTTAGACCATACCTGCAAATGGACCATTTCAATGAAGATGCAATGAACAAAAAGAACTCTGCGGCAGCAGGTCTGGTCAAGTGGGTTGAGAATATTGTTCGTTACTATGACATCTGGCTAGATGTGGAGCCTAAGCGTATCAAAGTCGTGGAGTCAACACGCCAGCTAGAAACAGCAAACTCAGAGCTAGCTGTGGTGTGCAAAAGAGTCAATATACTCCAGGCACAACTGCGACAACTTACTTCTGAGTTTGAGCAAGCTGAAAATGTTAAGAGAGAAGCAGTGGATATCGCAGAAAAAGGTCAACTTAAGCTCGAATTAGCCCAGCGCTTGATCAATGCTCTGGGCTCTGAGGAAGTAAGATGGGTGAAAAGCGTGGAGCGGTTTCATTTCGAACGAGACCCACTGGTTGGAGATGCTCTTGTGGCTGCTTCATTTATTTCGTTCCTTCCAGAGTATTATGTCTTTTCTCGTCAATTTAGGAAGCCCAAGCGTGACTTACATTACTAGGTATTGTAGTTTACAGTGCGCTGAGTATTGTTTTTGAAGCAGCTAAAAAAACCTCGACTTTTGAGATCAACTTCACTTTGTCAGACTCACATCACCACACACACAGTTTTACTTCACATGATTACATCGTATTTGATCAATATACTTTAGGTGGCCCATTCAACAAAAGGTTTCGAGATGAACTTCTACTTGAATCGTACATACCGTATCTTCAAGCAGCTGTGGGAGGCAATTCTGTGCCGATGCGGCAGCTCGATGCTACAACAACAGTTGTGACCCTAATTGCCACTGAAGCAGACGTCGCAGGCTGGAATTCCGAGGGGCTCCCCCGTGATCCGGTATCCTCAGAGAACGGCGCTATCGTTACTGCCTCAACTCGCTGGCCACTAATGATCGACCCGCAGCTCCAGGGGGCCGCCTGGATCAAGGCACGGGAATTAGGACGTTTGCAGGTACAGAGACTTGGACAGACCGAGTTGATACATGGGCTGCGATCAGCTATGGCCGGAGGTACTACTGTCCTTATTGAAAATATTGGAGAGCAAGTCGACGCAGTCTTGCTGCCTCTGTTGCAACGCGCGATCTTGACAAAGGGTGATCATCAATATATTGCCCTCGGCGATGATGAGGTGGAATACTCTCCAGGCTTCCGACTTTTCCTGCACACAAAACTCTCAAATCCGCCAAACCAGCGTACTAGAATTTCTTGCGTAAACGTCATTGCAGTCAAATGGCATGTAGGCACTATCCTCCAGAGTTGCAGGCCGAGCTGACGCTTGTAAATTTTACGGTTACACCCCTTGGGCTGGAAGACCAATTGTTGAGCCTTGTAATCAGGAAGGAACGCCCAGACCTGGCGGCCAGGAAAGCAGCTGTCATCCACCAAGCGAATGAATTCAAAGTCAGAATCAAACAACTTGAGGACGATATTCTAGTGAAATTAAGCACAGCAGACGGTGACATAACAGAGGACCGTGCGCTCATTGAAGGGCTAGAGAGCGCAAAGCAACAGAGCCTGGATGCATCGGCTAGACTCAGTGAAGGGAAGGAGATCAGCACTTCCATTAACAAGACTGCAGAACGGTACCGAATGGTAGCAAAGCGGGGAGCTACAATTTTTTTCCTCATGAATTCCCTACACTGCATCCACACGTAAATTTCCTGGGCCTGATGCTTGACTACTCCAATCGTGTGTAAATAGGTACTACATTTACAGTTTGAACTCATTTGTGGTTATGTTTCTACATGGCATTGAACTGGTGCATGATGCAGAACGCAATGCTAAAGTACCTAAAAAACCCAAAACCATATTATCCAAACTAAAATCAGTGACTGCCAAGATTATTCAAATGCAACGATTCAATTGGAATGAGGATCTACTCCATCAATCTTTCCTAGCAGGAAAACAAGATCTCCTTTCGCTCAGCACACGAGCACTTGAGAAAAAGACCGCGGAAGAAAAGTATGACGTTTCAGAGGAGGATTTTAATAATAGATGCTTAAGCCTCGCAGCTTCGATCACGTCGGTTCTTTTCAGGTACATCGAACGTGGAATATTTGCTCGTGATCTGCTTACAGTGGCAACGCTTCTTTCATTTGCAGTAGCCGAAGCTTCAGATACGCTAGAACATTCTTTATTGCTTAGTTTGCTTTCGCCCGTCGAAGCCCAGGGGCCTACTGGAGGCATGACTGAAGCTGTGGCTGCTTGGTTACCAGGGATGGTTTGGTCACAAATCAAGGGCTTGGAGAAAGGGGTTGCCGAAAATATTGGATTGGGTGAATTTGAAGGGCTGGGGGATCAAGTGCACAGTGATCCAGATGGATGGCACAAATGGTATGAGCATCCAGAACCAGAAACACAGCCGCCACCAGGGGTTCTAAAGTCTATTACTGGGATGTCTATGCTAATTTTGCTGCGAGCTATGCGGGCTGACAGAATCCCAGCTGGACTTCAAGCCTATGTTGCATCTATGCTTAGTCCCGCTTTTTCTGGGCCACTACCTTTTAACATGCTTGACACATACACAGTAAGTTCGGCCTCGACTCCAATATTTTTTGTACTTTTCCCAGGTGTAGACCCTACACCTTGGGTGGAATTACTAGGATCAGGATTTGACGTCAACTTGCAGAAAGGGACCCTCAGCAACATTTCTTTGGGCCAAGGACAAGAATCACCTGCAGAAGCAACGCTTGATATGATGGCGAAGCAGGGCGGTTGGATCATGCTTCAGAACATACAGCTGATGGAATCGTGGCTGCCCAGATTAGAACGCAAGCTCGAACTGGCCAGCGAAGCAGCTGCGATGAATTTTCGTTGTTTCCTTAGCGCAGAGCCTCCTCCGCTCCCACACCTATGTAACATCCCTGAAAGTCTCTTACAGACTTGTATCAAAGTAGCGAATGAAGCACCAGCAGACCTCAAGTCAAATCTGCAACGTGCATGGGCCTGTTTTTATCAAGAGCAGCTAGATGCTTGCAATCATCCAACGGAATTCAAAAAATGTCTCTTTGGTTTATGCTTTTTTCATGCCCTGATACTCGGCCGCCGTCGATTTGGTCAGCAAGGCTGGAGTCGTGCATATGGTTTCAACACAGGCGACTTGAAAATATGCGCAAATGTACTGACGAGCTATCTAGATGCGACACCCGAACAGGCGGACGGACGGGGCGTCTTGGTTCCGTGGGACGATCTTCGTTACATTTTTGGTGAAATTATGTATGGCGGACATATAACAGATTTCTGGGATCGTAGGACAAATGTTTCATATCTACAGGTTTTATTTAATCAGAAACTCTTGGAAGCAGAAACACATCTCGCTCCAGGCTTCCCACTGCCGAATGGTGACTTGGATCACCAAGATTACGCCACTTACATTGAAAATGCGCTCCCTATAGAAACACCTGTGGTTTTTGGTCTTCATCCCAACGCGGAAATTCGATACTTGACATCTACAGGTGAACGAATTTTGGGGGCTGTGCTACACTTGCGCAAAGGTGAAACGTCAACTCCGGACGGGAGTGTTGCAGTCGGGGGAGTGCGTGAGATCCTGGACTCACTAGTAAAAAGACTACCAAAACGCTTTAATCTAATATTGACTCATGAAAAAGCAAAGCCGCTTTTGACCAAATCTGTCGCCCCCTACGTTGTTGTTGCCACTCAAGAGGCCACGCGAATGAACTTTCTCATGGAAGAAATTTCTCGTAGTCTTGGCGAGTTACACAAAGGCTTAAATGGCCAGTTAAATATGTCCCAACAAATGGAAGATCTATCTACGGCATTGTCGGTGAATGAGGTCCCAGGCCGCAATCCATATCACTTAGCATCTTGGGAAAAGCTTGCTTGGGCCAGCAGAAAAAATCTTCAGCATTGGTTTTGTGACTTAGAGCGGCGCATCGAGCAACTCGTGAATTGGGAAGAGAGACTTGAATTACCCCAGTCTTTGTGGATGGCTCTATTCAACCCCATGGCATTTCTTACAGCTGTACAGCAGGTTGTGGCTCGAAAGCGAAGTCTGCCGCTTGATAACATGACTATTTCCACCAATGTCACGATATATCGTCGCCCGGAAGACCTTAACTCCTTGGTAAATGAGCCTTCCGATGGCGCTTTTATTCACGGGCTTTTCATACAAGGGGCACGATGGATGACAGTAGAGGAATCAAGTGCAGCAAACCAAACAAGGATAACTTCTGGTGTCAAATGTGCCGGCGTCATAGTCGATAGTCACGCCAAAAGTCTCCTGCCTCCGATGCCGGTTTTGTATGTCAAAGCAGTCTCTGTTGAAGCGGTATGGGAACCCGTGTCAATTGGTTATCTACGTCCAAACATGTACAATTGCCCATGTTATTCTACTAGTTTCCGTGGTCCCACGTATGTATTTCTTGCTACGTTGGACACAACGGAACTTGCCACTAAGTGGATCAATGCCGGTGTAGCTTTGTTGTTGAGCTCAGATGATCACCTATAGAAATGATCACATAGAAGTTAAACACAACTATAGAAATTGACAGAAACGGGCACAGAAAACCGCTTCTGCAGTGAGTAACAGGTGTATTGTCCTCAGGGGCCAGCAAGAGTTACCCCGGCATACCTGGGAACCCGTCTATTGAGATATGGTCCTATAGAGATTTGTCCCTGCATAATCCGGAAGCCATCGTAGCAGCTTTTCGCGTAAATGCCGATATAACTGACCCCGCATGCAATTTTCATGTAAGTCGTAAGTACCGGCTCTTGTGCTGTGCTCAGTAAATGCGCAGGGCAGCACCAGGGGATAGCTGTAGTCGCCAGTCGGGTGCATGGGAAGAATGCCCCGTGTAACTGTTCGTGAGCATCGTGACTCTGACTCGGAGCCATCTTTTGTTAAAAACCAATCTAGACCGGGCTTATTTAGCTTTAGCTACACTTGATCCACTATTCTTTGCATTACCACTGCCGCACAGCCTGGACAAGCGCCAACATCCTAATATTATTCTTTGTCGCCTGTACTACAAAGCACTAGTAGGATCTTCATTATGCCAAGGATGGAAAAGTCCGTACGGTCATTGTGTAAGGTTACTTAACCCCACCGTGCGTGGAAGGAGCTTTTTACCACCAAAAAGGGCTATACGGGCATGCTGAACAATGGAAGGCGTCAGAAGCCACCGTCAGCATCGGATGCCATACGAAGACGTGCCTAGCCTACTGAAGCTTTCCGAGAACGTGAATAGAGCGGGCCGAACGTGAATAGAGCCCTGGACACCCGGCCCGCAACCTGTTGGGCCCATTTGGACGCTCCTGGACGTCTATCTAGGTGCTCACGTACTACTAATAGGTCAAGGCGGAAGAAGTACTCACGAGTACCATATCTCAGGCAAGGTATTACGGGCAGTGGCATAGTATATACCGTGGCGCTATCGGACTCGGAGAGCCTGAGTAAAACGACGGGCACGCCCTGGGGACTAGATCGCGGGGCCGGGTGGACGCGGGCGGACGCGGCGGAGCTTCAACTTCAACTTGACATTCAACCTGCGGTCGGCGGTGGAACAGCCCCGTGCCGTTCGCGGACCTAGGGCCCATACGCGGACCCGGCGCGGACCCGGGCGCAATACTACCCCGTGGACTCCGCGGATGGTGGTCGGTGCCATGATCAGAGCCAATCATCGCCAGTGCTGCGTGCCGTGCCGCTTCGACGTGCAGTCGTTTTCATAGATCTCTAGTGCTGGTCCGCTTCCTCGGGGGCTCCTCATGGCTCTGGTGGGCAGCAAAGACCGGGCACCAGCCGGCTGGGGGTTCGGTACTTGGAATATTCGGCAAATTTAGCAAGGCACCCAAATTAATTGAGATTTTCAATTGATAGCCCGAACCCCGAAACTAAGCGCGTTAGGGCCCAGGGGCATCCTGAGAACATAGCGACATTAGATGAAGATTTTGCTCCTCGCAATTTTATGGGGCGAGGGCGCGAAGGTGCATGTTTTGGCCTATCAAGTTTTGACCTTCACCAACGTGCGGGTATTCAGCTAGTTGAAAATTAAAACTCGCTTCTATACTGGCAAGTTTGCTCCCGAAGCGCCCTTTGGTACCCGTGGCGTCTGTAGGATGCGCAAACGCGACCTCTCGGGTCCTGGCGCGGCACGAAACGCCACTGGCGCGACGTTCGCGGGGGGGTCTTTAAAAACCCTTAGGATCAAAAGGCCCGATGTTCGGTCAGAATGTTCAGCAACCCCCCGGCGTCATTCGCAGTAAGTTGCGGGGTTAAGACTATTAATGGAGAGGCGCTACAGCACCGGAATTATCCGAGTTCCGCCCCCTTAATTTAGCTTACCTGTAGACGGTAGTCTGTTTAGCGCCCATCTTTACCCCCCCCCTTTACTTCGGGCGCCTTCAACTTGAAGGTTCAACTTGAAGGGCTCCTCTGCGTCGAAAAGCGCGAAGGAACCGGACTGTAGACCGCCCCCCGAACGGGCGCCGACCGTGACACATTATTTGGTAGTATCTCCAGCTTCTCGAGCGCTCGAATGCGGCCGTAGTGTCCAGGGTACCCAACGCACGGCCGTGCCCGACTCAGACCCATTTTTCATTTTCGCGCATGCCGTCTGACGATTTCTACCACATGTTTCACGCCACGCCGCGGTGCGCCGCACATGATCCCAGCGACGGAATTGGTGCAGATTGGCCCCCCTGCGCGTTCTTGGCTTCAGTACCTTCTTGGGCAGCCTCCGAGTCGGCCCAGCCGCAATTTCATTCCGCTATGGGCGCGTCGAAGGACCGAAATTCAGGCCAGCTTTCCTCGGCCGCATCACGCCCACGCATGTCACGGACAACCGCTGAAGTGGAGCCCTCACGGGCAGGCCCGGGCTCGCTATGATGCCAGCCTGAGTGGGCTTTCTGGCACAACCTGTGACAAGTGTGCAAACGGTGGCGCTGAGAACGGAACGTGCATAGCCGCCAGTGGCCGCAGCTCCTGCCTCAGTGAAATTACCATATTATGCAAATCCTGAGTACTAGTACCCCAGCCACACGCCATTATTCCACCGGCCCCAAAACGCCACGGATTCCCGCATACGCTCGCAAAAACGCTTCTCGCTCCGCGATTTTTTGCACTCGCTGACTTTAGGTGGAAAAATTCAGCTAGCCGGCGGCGATTGTACAGCGACGCGCCGCTCGCCGCACACAAAGCTCTGCTTGTTCTGCTAGTAGGTATGCGC
>Ga0114994_10001457_pt1 | contig 17020 bp, 17 predicted proteins | sample ArcticOcean_MG_C_9_FD_87043 | JGI IMG/M metagenome (GOLD analysis project Ga0114994, IMG submission 87043) | Marine microbial communities from western Arctic Ocean - ArcticOcean_MG_CB2_152 | ecosystem: Environmental > Aquatic > Marine > Oceanic | place: Arctic Ocean: Canada Basin | collected...
AAAATATTAGTAACTGGCGGAGCCGGGTTTATAGGGTCTAACTTATGTAGAAAATTATTAGAATTAGGTAATACTGTGTATTGCCTCGACAACCTCAGCAGTGGAAGCTGTGAAAATATAAAGGATTTAAACTCAAACGTAAATTTTATGTTTTACCAACATGACATAGAGGATAAATTCGTTTTCAATTGGGAAATAGATCAAATATATCATTTAGCATGTCCTGCATCTCCTCCATTTTATCAAAAAAATCCGATTAAAACCCTAGATACCAATTATTTGGGTACAAAAAATGTATTAGAATTAGCTAGAATAAAAGGAAGTAGAGTACTTTTAACATCAACATCGGAAGTGTATGGAGATCCCAATATAAGTCCCCAACACGAAGAATATTGTGGAAATGTAAATCCCATAGGAATAAGATCATGTTATGATGAAGGAAAAAGAATAGCTGAAACCCTAATGATAGAATATGAACGAAAATATGAAACTGAGATAAGAATCGCACGAATATTTAATACATATGGTCCATATATGGATAAAAATGATGGAAGGGTAGTGAGCAATTTTATAAATCAAATGTTAGAGGATGATAATATTACAGTATATGGTAATGGAACCCAAACTAGAAGCTTTAATTACATAGATGATACAATTGAAGGGTTAGTACTATTAATGAATACCGAAGATTTTAGAGGACCCGTTAATATTGGAAATGATAATGAAATAACTATAAATGAATTATTGGACGTAATACAATCTTTATTGCCTGAAACAGAATCTGATATCATATTTAAAACATTACCAGGGGATGATCCAAAACAAAGAAGACCTGATTTAAAACTAGCTAAGGACAAATTAAATTGGTCGCCAAAAACATTATTATGTGATGGGCTATTTAAAACAATACAGTATTTTGTATCGATCGAATAAATATATATATGTATAAATTAATATATATTTATAAATGAAATAAACAAGTATTACAGTATGTTCGATTATTTTCGTCTGGACAGTCGTTTAGTGCTAAATCATTTTTACTACATGATTTGCAAAAAAAACATCTACATAGATAACACGTGTTTTGTAGACAATTTATATCGTACTTATTGCACTTATTACATGCCTTTAAATAGGTATTATTATATCTAATAACCTGATGATTTGAATTCTCCATATATATATGTATTATATACCAACTATTTAAATATCAAGACTCACAATATTTTTGTTTGAATTGTTTCTTCGTTTACTTTTCTTAGGAACAGTCAAATCATCTTTTTGCATTTCCTTAAGTTCGGAAATGCTAATAGTACTTCCTTTATCTTCTGTGTCGTCCATTACAATATTATTAGCAGGGGTTGCATGTTGCGGCATATTAACTGTTTTTGTTTTTAATCCTCCGAGTATATTATCAATATTATCAGGCCCCTTCATTTCTCGTCTAACAGATCTGACTTGTTGGGGTTTGGTATTTGCTTGATTATTATTTAGTTCGATTCCTCGACTAGCCTGTAAATCAGGTCTATTTGCAAAAGGTGAACGTTCCACATATCCTGGTCTAGCAGGAGCAGGCATAGCATTTCTTCCCTGTGTTTCAAGTGGTGATGGCGGTGGACCAGTATTAACAACAGTAGGTTCTTCTCTCATCATATTATTCATGAAGCCTGAAAACCCAGGGTTTTGTGGTGCCATACTATCTACAGCAGCTTTCGTAAATTGCTGGGCTAGATCTGGGTTTTGTCGCATAATATCATCCATACCAGGCATAGCCGATTTAAACATGGTGTTGGTCATATGCACCATCATAGCACTAGCTCCAAGTTGGAAGATAAGCTTAATTTCTGGTGCCATTTTAGCGGATGACTGGTATTTTTCATGCAATTCTCCAAAGATTTCGTCATAGTCAGTGACGTTTTCTTGAAATTGTTCTCCCCAACCATCTAGCTTAACATCAAAAGGATCAAATTTGTTATTTAGAAATTCAACACCATTAATCATAGCAGATAACATATTACCTTGAAATTTGACAGAATTTTCCCTTTCCTTTTCCGCCATAACAGTTTCATATTCACCCTTCATCTCCTGAATATTCGATTCCATACCATATTTTTTAGTTAATTGAACACCTTTTTGCTCTAACGTTTCTAGCTTTTTTAAAAGTAAAAATTTTTCCTTTAACATTTCTTCTTTACTTAATCTGCTGCTAGTTGAATTCTCAACATTTGGGTTCAGAGGAATATCATTAAATTTACCATAACCATCCCATGTTTTGTTCTCACTTTGAAGATTTTCTTTGCTGTCACTAACAATATTAGGTCGTACATCAACTTTCTCAAAACTAATACCTTTAGTATTTGATCCAAATGATACCCCTTTTTGGTTATCGTCGTTATCAAAAAGAGAAGTATCTGCAATATTAATTTTCATGTCAGAAAATCCATTAAGTTCATCTTCTAGAGTATCTAAATCAGCAATATTAATCTCGTCACCCGACTTCCCATTTCCACTATTTTTGCTTTTATCATTCATTAGAAGTTCAATTCCAGCCCCAAAATTAGCAGAAGGTAATTCACTATCGATATTTAAATCACCAAGTTCAATAATGTCACTCATATTTTATATAATATATGTTATAATTTTAAGTATAACGAAAACATATTATATTAATTATGAAATTTTTTAATATAGAAAATACCTTGAAGAAATGAGTCTGCTAAATCATCTTTCTTTGAATGTTTCATAAAAGCATCTTTCCACGAGGAAAGCATATTATCTTCATTAATACATCTTTTACAATATTCAATACCAATTTTTTTTCGTTCACTGTATGTTGTTTTATTGGGTTCAATATCCTTTAATTTATTTTGTGATGATATAAATTCTATTTTACAGTTACTTCTCATAATAAAATATTGAGATATCATTCCCTGTAATGTCTTCATTCTATTAGCAATCGGACTTATTTGATTTTCAATTATAACTTTATCTAAATCAATAAAGTCTTCTGCGAATATAGAGTCAAAAGTGGTTTTTAAATTTTGTCCTAAAGTAATTAAATCAATATCATCTGCACGAACTGGTTTTATAGCAGTAAAGTAATTTAAATTTAAGTGTTCGGTAATAGCAAGTAATATATTAGCTCTAGTATGTGGTTTTTGATATTGAATTTCGTTATTGTCGGCGAATTCGATGATATCTTTAACTTTTAATTTTTTAATTTTAGCAATATCATGTGTATTTGGTGGAACGATTAACTCTTGTTTACTTGCATGGCGTTTGCAGTAAAATTGGTCGTCTTTATAAAACTTTGCATCAGCAGAACATTTAATTCCTTTATCAGTATGACAACATTTATATTTTGTTTCTTGACATATATCTACAACATCCCATTTAGTTACTACAAAGTTTTTTGAATTGGTTACGTCAAACAAGCAGAAAGCAAGATTTTTCATTCCGACATCGATACTTAATATTTTCATATAGTTATTATAACTATTTTATTAAATAGTTATAATATTATTATTAATTACTTACCTGGTAATTCAATTACAGGTGCTGTTAATTGTGATTGTAACTGTTCACGTGTTAAATACTTTTTCTTCAAATCACTATCATTATATCCAACAGGTCTGCTAGGATCAGATTTAGATTTAAAAAGATATGGAACATTAGAACTTAGTTCGTTTTGAAAAATAACAGGTTTGAAGCCTGTTTGGTGGTAGGATTCTACCTGATTATAGCTAATTATACTATCTGCGTTATTTGCTAAATATTTTCTGTAATCAGCATTCGTTTTAATAGAATTATTCTTAATCATATTCTCATGCATAATTTGACTTTCTGTTTTGCGTTCGTCAAAGACTCTACCATCTTCCATCATTGGAGGTAGATCAAAATATACATTATTTGATGATGAATAAGATGTTGCCCAACTCATATTATATATAATTGATATATAAAATAAATTCAAATGAAAAATATTTACAAAGCAAGTTCGTCGCTTTTGGCCAACTCAGCGAAGTCATCAGTTTCAATAATGATTTCTACTTCTTTGGTTGCGTCTGTTTCTAAACTAATATTGATTGTATCGCTGGCATCGAGGTAAGTAATTTGTTTTTCCGGTTCAACTTCCTCAACATCATCCTCGTCATCTTCCTCAGCATCTTCCTCGTCATCTTCCTCGTCATCTTCCTCGTCATCTTCCTCGTCATCTCCCTCCTCGTCAGTTGTTACCTGTTCCATATCGAACTCAGTAAGCAACTTTACTAAATCTGCTTTTTTTAATTTGCTATATTCAGCACTAATACCCTTATCAATGCAAAAATCCTTTAATTTCTTCATATTAAATTTGCTATAATCAGTAACCGAAGTTGGTAATTTTGATGAAATCTTAATATTAACGGTTTTTTGTATTTCCGCCATCTCAACTTTAACGGTAGGGTCTTCACTTACAGTTATAACATTCAGATCATTATCGTTTTGATGAGATGTTTCTTCTTCGTCATCGTCAGATTCGTCTTCACTTTCACTTTCACTTTCACTTTCACTTTCACTTTCACCGTCGCTTTCACGTTCACTTTCACTTTCACTTTCACCGTATCCACCCTCATCATCACTAATTATCATCGTTTCATCAAGCTTTACAGTTTCCATTCCTACAACAGCCCCACCTCCACGTGAGTTCATAAATGCAACAGTTTTTAGATTAGATAGTTCCATACTAATCCCAGTAATAATCTCCATCATATTAGTTAGTTTCTTCTCCGTCTCGGTGATTTGTCGTTTAATAAAAAAGAATAACACCGCAATAACACATACCATTCCTAAATATAATGCTATATTGCTTCCAAATTCAAACATCGCCATAAAGTTCATATATAAATTATTATATATATATTTAAACTGATTAAACGAAATATATATTATTCTATTTCAAATACTCTAATGTAGCGTCTATAATATCTACGGGATAGTCTAACTCCTTTAACACTTTTACGGCTCCCTTTATTTTTGAAATTCCTTTTTCTAAAAGATAGGTATATTTAAAATCGTATTTATTCATAGGAATTGTTTTCATATTATAATTAATAATATTTGATTTTTTATCAATATTTTTACATAAATTAATTAGATGGGTTGTCATCATAAAGTCTACATTTTGTAATTGTGCTAAATAATGAATGAATGAATGCGAACTAGCCTCTGCCTCATAAGGATTAGTACCTGAATACAATTCGTCGAAAATACAAAAGTGTCTCTCTTTAGTATCTTTAGTTACTTCTATAATCTCTTTGCATCGTCGTGCTTCTGCTTGGAACAAACTATCTCTACCGGTGGTATCAGGAATATTTAAATAACAGTGAATATATTTATATGGATTAATGTTTGCCTTTTTATAGAAACCACACCCGATTTGTTGCGAAAGTAATATATTCAATAATGTAGTTTTTAATAGAGTTGTTTTACCAGATGCATTTGGGCCAGTAATAATATATTTTTTATTAATTTCATATGTGTTTTTTACAGGTTTGTCATTATTACAGAAAAATGCTTTTACAAATTTAGTATTTTTCTTTTTATTGTATGAGCAATAATTCATTTTTTTCGCTTTAATGTTATTTTGTATACCCATGATATTATCAATATAACCATGAAAACCGAATGAATACATTAATGAATTATGCAACTTCTCATCGTCATATATATTATAAAAGTTTTTTTGCACATATCCTAAATTTAAAAGTTCAGTTACATTCCAAGAGTATGCAGGTATTTTATTTATTTTATACAGATAGTCTTTTAGAGTTTGATTATGAGTTTCTAACGTAATCTTAAAATTTTGATATGTATCTAGATCTCTAATATAATTAATATAAATATCGATATTTTTTGTGGTATAGGTAATATAATCAGTCATTTCTAGCATAAAAGTATGTAATTTAGTTAAATGGTAATGAAAGCGTATACATGTTAATATATTAGAATAAATTTGAAATCCATACATAACAATAGTCATAATAAAATAACTAGCTTGCCTGAAATCCGTAAAATCACCAGTAATAAGTTTTCCCATAGATGTATTTCTAAACATGTTAGCGATTACCCCCATATAAACATCAATCGTAATGGGGTTACCCTGTATTATAAGTAATATATAAGGGAATATTAGAAAAAGGATTGGTATAATTAATGAAAAAATGGGACTAAGTATATGTATTACCGCAAATATTAGTAAAAAATATTCCATATGATTCAAAAATTCTAGATGTGACCAATCCATAAATCCATATTTTTCTTTGAAACCAGTATCTACTTTATATGAAGTATAATTATCATATATAGAGTTAAGATAGTCGTTATCTTTCACATCCGTAATTTTAAATGTTTTATATAAATTTTGAGATTCTTTTAAATGTTTAATATCTGTAGTTTGATATTTGCACCACATATTCTGCGTAATTTCAGCAAAAGAATTTGATGGATTAAAAATATACGAAAGAATATTTTTGTCTTCGTTGTTTTTTTCAATTAATTCTAAATCTGTAATGATATTTTTGTCAACACATACTTTATCTTTAATAGTAGATATTGGGATATCAAAAAAATTTGCAATTTCCATAAAATGTAGTTAAATAATTAATTAGATGTTTAAACCTATTAATTAATTATTAATTATTAAAATTGAAATAAATTTAAACAAATGACACTATAGATAACAAGGATGGCGATGACTATAAGTTATAATTTACTAGCAATAGAACAAGTTGATAATAATGGTTTTACGTTAGAGCTTCCACAGAGTGCTGTTGATATGATAAATAAGATATCTGATATAGTAGGAGCCACAAATTATGTAAAAACACCAGTTTTCCATAAAAAGGCCAAGAATAAGAAGTCAAATATTCCAGATGAACCACATGTACCCAGACCAGTAGTGGAGCGAACAAAGATAGCCGAATTAAAGGCCGACATGCAAGAGGCTTTAAATAAAATGACAGAAAAGTCATATAATACGTTCGAAATCAAAATATTAGATGCGGTAAGAGACCTTAAAATAGAATTAAATGATGATGAAACCTTTATGAATGATGTCACATTATGGATATTTGATATTGCATTAAAAAATCGATTTTCTTCAAAGGAGTATGTAAATATATTGATAAAATTACAAGAGAATTATTCAGAAATAAAAGTTGTATTTCAAAAAACGATTGCAGACTTTTTACAATCATTTAATGAAATAGAATCATTTAATCCAGATGTAGATTATGATAAATTTTGTAAGGCAAAGGCACAAGGCGAGAAGAGAAAAACATTAAGCCAGTTCTTAGTCAATTTATACAAGGCAGATTTATTTATGATAACGGATATTGAAAAAATAATTATAGATTTAATAGAAGTTTTATATACATTATATAAAACGGAAGATAATAAGGCAACGTGTGAAGATATTACAGATAATTTACATGTATTGATGTCTGGAATAGTACCTGAATTAAAAAATGGAAAATCGTATGATACTATAATCAGTAATCTACAAAGTATTAAAGGTTTGGATAAATCAGATATGCCCAGTTATAGCAATAAGACAAAGTTTAGATTAATGGATATTTTGGATTGTTTCAAGTAAATGAATATATTAAAAATATATATTAGAAAATATTTATAATATATATTATGGCATTATCAACATTAGATAGTCGAATAAAATATGACGAAAGTAGATTAGTGTATGATGAAGATATTGGAATGGATGCTAGTTTATATGAGATATTACCCGATTCATTAGAATACAAAATCCATGTAGCAATAGGCAAGGTTAAATATACATATGTAGAGAAAAATGTAGTTTTTTTTCCAATATATTTATTGAATGGCAACGATATAATAATGCGAATTGGGTTATTTGAGGTATTATCAAATAAAGTACAAGAATTACTTAATGAGTTAAATGAGATAGATTTGACAAAATTAACTAATACAGAACCAATCTTTTTTTCATATGCAAATAAAAAAACTCTTCGTGAATATAGTAGTAATAAATCAAAGGTCAATTTACAACCCACCGATGAAAACACTAGCGACGAAAGCGGTGAAGTATTTGAAACGGTAAAAGCAATTGGTAAACAAGAAATCGACTTTGAAACAGAAGAGAGTGCAAAGGCAGAGAGAGAGAAATATGTAGAAAGAGTAAATACAACATGGATAGAAAGATTTATGAAGAATAATAATTATAGTTTATTGGATAATGAGGGGGCAGGAGATTGTTTTTTTTATGTATTAAGAGATGCCTTTTTAGGAATAGGGAAAGAAACAAATATAACAAAGCTACGAAATATATTATCTTATGAAGCAGATGATGAAACGTATCAAGAATATAAAACAATATTTGATAATTATAAATCAGCATTAGTCTCTTCGAAAGATGAGTCTGAAAAAGTGAAGGGGGAATTAAAAACATTAAAAGACAAGTTTCAATTAACAAAAGATCGTAATACACAAGTAATGCTACAGAAACAGATGAAACATAAAGTAGACGATTTTAGTAGAATAAAGGCAGAAGTAGAATTAACAAAGGAAAATTTAAAAGAAGTAAAAATAATGTCAGGAGTAAAAAATGTAGAAGCGTTTAGAAAAAAAATACGAAGTTGTGAATTTTGGGCTGATACATGGGCATTAAGTACTATGGAAAGAGTCATGAATATAAAATTAATATTACTATCAAGCGACGCATTTGATGCAGACGACAAAGATAATGTATTGGTATGTGGCCAAATGAACGATGTTAAATTATCAACCATGGGTGTTTTTAATCCCGATTATTATGTAATTGTAGATTTTGTTGGTGATCATTATAAATTAATTACGTATAATGGAAAACGGATGTTAAATTTTCAAGAAATACCATATGATTTAAAACGATTAATATTGTTAAAATGCATGGAAGGAAATGACGGGTATTATAATTTAATTCCAGATTTTGCACAGTTAAAAGAACAATATAAACCGGCAGATGATAATGAAGCATCTCTTGTAATGGAAGAAGATAGTGAACAATTATTTAATGATAGTGTTATTTTACAGATATATCCTAATCAAATGATAAACCGTTACCTGGAAAAGGATCTGGTGAAACAATCCCGAAAGATGACAATCGATTTGCTGAGTTACATAAAAAATTGAGTTGGAGGAAAAAATTGGCGAATAGTTGGGAAGAACCGTTTGAATTAGATGGGGCTAATTGGACAACAATCGAACATTATATAAATGCAAACAAGTTTGTTTCAAATAATGAGTTTTATTCGATGTTCACGATTGAGAGTGGAAATAAAATTTCAAAGATTGTTGAATTAGCAATTGATGCTGGTGATGAAAAGAAAAGTAAAATACGACCCAAGGATCAAAAGATAGATGATGAATATGATATGAATAAATCAAATATTCTGGAAAAGGCATTATATGCTAAATTTAGTCAGAATGTCTCTCTTAAAGAAATATTGAAGTCTACAAAAGATGCAAAGATTGTACATTACAAACGTGGTAGTGATGCAATAGTTTTAACAGAACTAATGCGTGTAAGAGAGAAATTAAATAAGTAAATTATTATTATGTATTATGATATTGATATAATATATAATATAACAGATGCAAAAGATTATATGAATTTTAAAAAGCCGTACGTAATAAGAGGTGGGTGTAAAAAAATGAAAATTTTCGATGATAAAGATAAGATGAGTTATTTTAAAGATAGTATGAAAGAAATATTATTCCCAGTTGAAATATATGACAACGATAATGCGATGGGGGAAACGAATGTAAAAAAGAGAAGAAATATAGTATTTGAACAATTATATGAAAAAATACAAAACAATAATAATATAGATAAACAATATTATTTAGCAGAGGTTGATTTACTAGATTATGAAACAGAGTTACCGTCTGATTTTTTTAACAAAATTGAAATAGAAGCAGACGAACCACGATTAAATGACGGAATTTTAATATTTTTGGGTAAAAATGGTAAATCAGGATGTCACCTACATACAGGACATGACTATATATTAAATCAAATAATCGGGACAAAAACAGTATATATGTTTGATTATTATGATAATAATATGCAATTTCATGGGTTATTTTCAGATAGATCAAATTTTACAAAAGATAATTTTTTTACTATGGATAAAAGCAAAATGAAGATATATAAAGCCGTATTAGAAGAAGGAGATAGTTTAATGATACCACCTTGGTGGTGGCACGCAGTAGAAGGACATGGTGTAAATTTAAGTATAACAAAAACGTATGATAGAAGTGATCATATATATTTATTTGATAAACCATATCTTATGTTGCTAATATTAGTAGGTGGGTTATATGGGATTTTAGAAGAATATTTTATAATAATAGTATCAATATTATTGATATTATTAATATTTTATATTTATGTATTAACACATGATTTAACGTGTAGATTTACGCGTGTTCTTTGATTTGCGACAATAAAGCTTACCTTTTTTTGTCATCTTGCATCCTTTCATACGACGACAATTAGCAGTTCTCTTTTTGCGACAAAGTGATCTCTTTACACGAGAACGATATAGTTTACGTCTACTAAGACTGGTTTTCTTTTGACTGCGAGTTTTAACGGCCATTATATACTATATAATTATTTTATTTCTAAAAGAGACATTTTGGTTGAAGTATAAAACTTGCTTGTATTACTAAATTTATTGAATATTTTTTCATTCGCCTTTATTATTTTTATGAATTGTTTGTTATTATATTTTGAAACTATGAATTGTATAAAATTTTCTATATTAGTTGTGGTTTTAAAGAAATCAAGTGCATTAATATTATTATCTACACACCATAATATGAAATCTTCCAAATTGTACATAAGTATACACTTAATAATGTAATAAGAGAAAACATTAGTATTTTCGTGATAAAAAAAATTTCTTTTAAAAACACACATTTTATTATTTTTATATAAGTCTGTGTATTCTAAATTCATATACTTTAATATTTTTATAAGCTGTATAATAGAAAATGTTTTTTCATATGTAATCCAGTTTTTAACCGATTGTAGATACGTATCGATACTATCCGATGATTTTAAAGAAAAAAATGATATAATTAATATATTTAATGTTTCTGCCCAGAATTCACAATAAGATTCATTTAGATTTATATCGGAATTAATTGGAAATGTGGTTTTGATTTTATTTGATACAAAATCATTATCTAGTTTACAGAAATCTAGACCGAACGCATGCATAGTTTCATGTATTAATGTTTTAAACCATTCTTCTTTTCTAAAAATTACAATTTCATTCTTTGTTTTGGGATTTCTACAGCAATATGTATATGCCGAGTTTACATTAATAACATCTAGTATATCTAACTCATTTGATGGTAATTTTTTAGACTTATCGGTTAAGTAAATAAATATTGTAATATTTTTACTACATTTACTAGTAGCATAATTTAATACAATATGCAACCATGTAATGATAACTGATACATAATATTCAATATTAAATGTATTTAAGGCATAGACAAGAACAATTTTAAATTTATACCCTAAAATTTCAATATTATATGTTGCGTAAAAATTAGATTTGCTTTTAATATTATTTTCAATATCTTTGGGGAAGAATTTATCTGATATTGAAGATGGGAACGGAATTTTATTTACATTATTAATCTTTTTTGTTTCACTTTGAATAGTACTTTTAATATCGTTATAATAGTTAAACCCCAATAATATTTCGTTATATAGACATTTTATTAATTCGTCTATATCTACAGTATGTTTTACTAACTTATATTTATTTATTTCTTCAACAAATGTTTTTGTTGTATTAGAAATCTGCATATATAAAAATATATAGATTATATTTATATATATATATTATTTATTGTTGCTGTTGCTGAAACATCTTAATACATTCCCAAATTTTGGACGACTCATCGATACCGAATACTCCTCTCTTTTGCGCTAAATTCAAAAAGGATACAATAATGTTTAAAGCGGTATTGGGACTATCAACTGGTACATCGATAAGTTTAACCTCCTTTGTTTCACCTTCTGTAGAAGGGATAGGAGGTACAACCTCGTTAGTAGAAGGGGATTCAGAAATAGTAGGCTCCATTATACTATATAGTACATGTTAAGTTTTAAGTATTTTAATACAATACATATTATTATAGAATTTATAAATTAAATAATAAAAAATATCTGATATTTTTTATTATTATTTTTTATTTGATATTTTTATTAATAATGGATTAATAAGGGATTGATTATGCGCTAGCACCGGCGCTGGCAAGTGCGGCATCGGTGGCCTTCTTGACTGCGGCAGCGAGTGCAGCAGCGGCAGCGACGGCAGCAGGGGGCTTAGGGAAGTGAGGAGACATATATCTTTGAAGATTGAAGTAAGTGAGTACCTCTCCCTTGGGGATCTTAAGAAGCTTCTCGAGCTTGTTGTCAGGGTTAATCTTGCGACCATTCTCAGGATCCTGAAGCTTGTGTGCACGAATGTACTTGTTAATTTCACGAGTAACCTCGGTACGAGCCATCTCAGAACCGAGATCCTTTCCTAGAAAAGTAGCAAGCTCATCGGTGATAAGAGTGGGCTTGACAAATCCACTAGGGGATCTGTTGCCACTCTTGCGTTGACGCTGAGCAGACTTCTTGCGGGCATTCTTAAGCTCACGCATGGCCTTCTTCTCAAGGGCACGGAACTCGTTGCGAAGAGCAGAAAATTGGGTGGAAATACCCTGCATCTTAGTCATAAAAGAACCGAAATCATCAGCGATCGATTGCTCAATATCAATTTCCTCCTTGGGGGCGTCGGCAACAACGGCGTTGGTTGCCTTAACCTCGATGACCTCGACTGGGGTCTCAGTAACAGCGGTAGCTGTCTTCTTCTTAGTTGACACGGTCTTCTTGGCAGCGGCCTTAACGACAGGTGTAGTAGTGGTAGCAGTTGTGGTATCGGATTTCTTTCCCATTATACTATAACATAGTAGGTACCTTTAAGCTGTTTTGAGTCATAATATATATTTTATGCAATTTTATAAAACTTTTATTACCTATAATGGTTATAATTAATATTATTCATTAATTAAAAATAATATTAAGATATTTACGAATTATTTTAAATATGAACAACTGACTCAAATAACCATGGCAGTGCATCGGCTGCCCCCTGACTTACTAAAGTAAAAGCTCCTAAAACATACATAGACCCTAAATACTTAAATTCGGTTGTTCTCCCCTTTGTTATAAAATTTTCTATTATTTGTAATATTGTCTTTCTTAAATGGTTTATGTCTCTCGGATTATTCATTATACCATTAAATGGTGTTCCATTAGGATAATGTATATTTTGTTTAGTTTCTTCATCTAATTGTGCTCTATAATCCCATATGTCATGTAATTCTCTAATATATCGTAGTAATTTTCTTACATCTAAATTTAAAAACCAAGATGGATTTGTATAATGACCTAAACTATCCATATGTTGAAATAGATCTAACGTTTTATTTCTTATTATATCTTCCTCATTAAATACATGATCATCTAGTTCTAACTCTAAATCAATCGGATATTTAAATATTTTACTAAGGTGAATAAAGGAATAAAACTCCATTATTTTGTCATTGGGTATTACACTTCTATCGTATGGATTTTGTTGATCTTTACCATTTTGTATGTTAGTATCAATATATGTTTTTAATGATCCAACCTGGAACCCATATGTAATATCATCATTGGTATAACTGTAAAATGAATAATATGGTATATCGGTTAACGGTATAAGAGATACGAAATCAGTTTCATTTACACATAATTTCGTATTATGATGTGCAATACCTCTTAGTAATATATATTTATCGTATAGCTTACGTTTAAAAAGACGCTGTAATTTTATTATGTAATGACTATGTTTCAAATGATTATAAACTCTCTTTTTTAGTTCATCTTTATTTCCGCCTAATTTTTGGTTGTAATGTTTGCATATATCCTTTAATTGTTTAACATTATAATTAAGGATCATAATTATTTCATATTGTTTTATTTCTGGTATGAAATAATCACTATCGTCAACCTTGTTTATATTTTTTCGTCCTTTTTTTTTCATAAGTGAGGGGTTAGTTACAATAATATTTTCATTAAAATCATATTCTTCTGTTAAATCAGCTGAATTTTTTCGGTACATTATATATATATTAACTACATATTTAGTTTTAAATACATATTATATTTAAAATTAATTAATTAATATTATTACCTTCATTTATAGTCTAATTATAAAAAAAATTGATTTAAAGAATCCCACATATGTAGTAGTATATAAGATGTCAAGCATTACCGATATTAATACCGTGAACGTTGAAACTGCCTTTAAGTACTCGCCTGTCAAGGTGAATGGTGCTGGAGGCAAGTCAGTTGGAATTCAAAACAAGAGTCTAAATAAGAAGGTCGTTATTCGCACACCTCTCATGTTGTCATGGGGAGTTAGTGATTATGAGGGGAATGAAAAGTTTCAGTTTTCTCTTCAGTTTCCAGGAAATGATTTCCTAACGCCTAAGACCAAGAAGCTTCTTGATCAGATGACCGCATTTGAATCAAAGCTAAAGGCTGATGTTATTATTAATTGCAAGGAATGGCTTGGAAAGGCAAAGATGACCCCTGAAGTTCTTGACGCACTTTGGACTCCCATGTTGAAGTACCCCAAGACCGATGGAGAAGCTGATCCAACTAAGTCACCCACACTTTCTGTTAAGACCCCTCGTTATGATGGAAAGTGGGCTTCAGAAATTTATAATCAATCAGGCGAATGTGTATTTGATCCAAACGACACCGAAACCACTAAGGATCCTCGCAATTTTATCACTAAGGGATGTAATGTTGCTTGTGTTATCGAATGTGGTGGTCTTTGGGTCACCGGGGGTAAATGTGGTGTAACTTGGAGACTTGTTCAAGCAGCAGTTAAGCCACAGGAAACGTTGGCAGGTAAGTGTCATATTACTCTAGATGATGACGAGCTTGCTACTCTTGAAAAGGAAGCCCCCAAGGAGGAGGAGGAAGATCGACAAATTGTTTCTACCGAAGTCGAAAGTGACGAAGAAGAGGAACAAGAAGAGGAACAAGACGAGGAACAAGATGAGGAAGAGGAAACTGTCTTTGTAGCACCTGTAATTGAAGAGCCGGTTAAGAAGAAGAAGGTTGTCCGCAAGAAGACAACTGCGTAAATAATTTAAAAATAAATAATAATATTAAATAATAATGATTGAATTAATAATAGCTATAGTATTAATAATTGTGATAATAATTGTGTGTTGTTGTAGCAACAGTTAATCCTGTTGCTTTTTATATTTTTATTATATTTTTTATAATATAATAAAAATTATGCATTTTTATGCAAATTCTGGGTTCCATTTTTTATAACCATTACAAATATTTTGTATATGAATATTATTAACTTCTCGTGACGTCATCATACTAGAGTGTTCAAAATCAATTATCCATACTTTTCCATCGCCATCTTCTATAAAATTATATCCAGTTAAATCGGGATATTCTATATTGTGTAACACTAAAGTACGTACTATTTTAATTACTTTGTCAAATACTTTGTCTGGAACATCGGTCGCTTTATCGCCGTAATGATCAGATAAATTATTATTATCAACTTTTTTCATAACCATAATCATAGCTTTATCATCATATTCTATGATTTCGGGTACATTTACAATATTTAATTGGTATATATATTTTTGCATAAAATATTCTTTATGGGTTACCTTATGCTTTACAAATACTGTAGGATCTGAGAGATATGATTCCATTATTATAGTATTTACATATTTATTATATGATTCCATTATTATAGTATTTACATATTATTTATATGATTTATATGATTTATAAAATAAAATTGATTTAATAATTAATAATATATATTATTAAATCATGCCGAGCGAGGAATATTTACGTAGCAAATTTATTTTCAGTAAAGATCAATGGATATATGCACCATTCAAGGGAGAATATCACGAGATAAATACTTTTGACGATGGGTTCGCAGAATATATTAACCATGAAAATAAATGGGTTATTTTTGGGAAATGGAATGGCAAATTGGCTCTTTATAATTTATTATCTCCTGTTATTATCATACCTATAATTAGTAGATGGAAAGTTAATAACGCAAAACCTTTAGATGCCGATCTAAAATGGAGAGTAAACATTATAGAACAAGTGTTTCAAGAAGCCGATGTCCCGATCCCAAATTCAATAGATTTATGATTGAGTAGAACCAACGCCATATAAAAAACGTCGTGCTTCAGTTAAAGTTATACCTTTCGTATCAGAAATAACCTGTAATTCAGATCTCATCTCACGTATAGCCCTTTGATACGATTTGCCACTCCACCATAATTCATCTTTTAAATTACTAGGTATCGAATCATAAATGTGAATTTTATCTCCACAATAAAATCTTAATTTTTTATCAAAAGAAAGTATATTTAATGAATAATCCATATTAATATATTTAAAATATTTTTATATTAATGAAATAATAATATTTAAATTTCCTTTATCGCTGTTATCAAATATATCTTTGTTATTTATCTTAGAAATTCCTTCATTTGTGAATTGAATTGTTTGTTCCTTTATAATTTTTAAATCTTCTATTTTTATTTTATATGTTTTATTATTAATCAATATGTCTAATACTTTCTTGTTTAATAAATCGTCACATACTTTTATGTTAAAATAAAAAGAAATATTGTTATTATTATCAATAAAACAATTATCGGGTAAATCTGGGTTTATTTGTACAATAATTGTTTTTCCATTTAATTCATATGTTAATTCATTATGCCACATAGGTATTAATAAATTACTATTATCATGTATTTTTAAACTAAAAACATTATCAATAAATAAATCATTTATTGATGGGGTTATTTCATGTATATCAACATTTTTTAGTTTTTG
>Ga0114994_10001460_pt1 | contig 17010 bp, 18 predicted proteins | sample ArcticOcean_MG_C_9_FD_87043 | JGI IMG/M metagenome (GOLD analysis project Ga0114994, IMG submission 87043) | Marine microbial communities from western Arctic Ocean - ArcticOcean_MG_CB2_152 | ecosystem: Environmental > Aquatic > Marine > Oceanic | place: Arctic Ocean: Canada Basin | collected...
ACTGTGAGTTAAACTGATCGAAGCTGACCGTTGTTGCATTTAATTTCCTACTCAGTCGTAAAACACTCTCAAAGGTATTTGCATGATTGGTTCAGTAACGCTAACGAGCATTTCTGAAATTAACCAGCCAGCTTTCTTAACACGCTCGGCTTTATGTAAACTCGCTCTAACAGCAAGTCTTACATTAGGCGTGGCATGTACACCGCAGCAGCAAGCCACCGAAACTGCTCCACGTTTTGCAACCACAAGCTACGCACCGCAGAATCGACCTGATGTCAGGGGAATGCAAGGCGCGGTGTCGTCGGATCACCCGTTAGCGACTCAAGCGGGTCTGCGCGTTTTACATGAGGGCGGCAATGCAACCGATGCGATCATCGCCATGGCCGGTGTCTTAGCGGTTGTCAGACCGCATATGAATGGTATTGGGGGCGATGCCTTCGGTATTTTTTATGACGGCGAAACAAAAGAAGTTACCGCGCTTAACGCAAGCGGTAGAGCGGGCGAAGTTGCGACGCCGGAATTTTTCAAAGCGGCAGGGGTAAATCGAATCCCTGGAAGTGGGCCTCTTTCGGTATCTGTTCCCGGAGCAGTAGCCGGCTGGGTGGATGCGCATGCACGCTACGGCACAAAGAACTTTCAATCCCTGCTGGAACCTGCCGTCAATTACGCAAGATACGGCTTCCCCGTATCGACCCGACTAGCAATGGATTTCGAAGAACAAGGCGGCTCTCTCAACGAGGCTGGAAAAGCCCTCTATCTTCCAGGCGGTTCCCCTCCCGTGGTGGGCTCACTGCTTATTAATAAAAAATTGGCAGACTCGCTGGAGACAGTTGCACGTGAGGGCAAGACCGGCTACTACAATGGCGCTATTGGAGAACAACTCGCTGCCTTTATTACCGAACAGGGTGGCCACCTGCGAGAAAATGATTTTTCTAGTCATACATCTACCTGGGTAGAACCACTGCGTGGGAATTATCTCGATTACACGTTCCTGGTCATGCCACCTAATACCCAAGGCATGACGCAGCTTGCGCTGATGGAAATGTCGAAGCATCACTCGCTTGAATCAATGGGGCATAACAGCGCCGAATACCTGCACACACTGATTGAGCTGAAGAAACTCGCCTTCGCTGATCGCGACAGGTGGGTAGCCGATCCGGAGCATGCCGACGTGCCTGTTGCAGAGCTACTCGATGAACAATACCTGCGTGAGCGTTCCGATCTAGTGAATTCGAATCAGGCTGCGGAATCGGCTGAACCAGGATTCAGTAACCCCGATTTCTCCAACTTTGATAAAGACAGAGACGATACCGGCGATACTGTTTACCTGACAGCGGTAGACCAATGGGGAAACGCGGTAAGTTGGATTCAAAGTAATTTCGCAGGGTTCGGCTCTGGTCTACTCGAAAGTCAGACTGGAATCCTGCTACACAATCGAGGCGCCTTGTTTTCGCTCGATACTGGACATCCCAATGAAGTGGCACCCGGAAAACGCCCCTATCACACGCTTTCACCACTCATGGCGCTCTACCCAGATGGCGGTTTCGCATTAACCATGGGTACACCAGGAGGTGACAGTCAGACGCAGTCATTGTTGCAGATCGCGCACAACATGATGCTGTTTGGAATGACACCGCAGCAAGCTATCGAAGCGCCGCGCTTTCGATCATTGCGTGGTGTTTCAGTTGCCATAGAGGATCGCGTTAAGCACGAAGTGCTCATCGAACTTGACTCATTAGGACACTCTGTGCAGGTAATCCCGGGCTGGACCGCCACCTTCGGTGGGGCACAAATGATCTTCTATGACCCACACACGAAAGTCCTAACAGCAGCTGCAGACCCCAGACGTGAGGCCTATTCACTGGCCTATTAAGTGCGAACTACTAGCAAGCCAATCGCAAAATTAAAGTCGTGTCTCTATCAGCTGTCTGAACTTAGATCGAAGATCACTTCTCGCACGCCTGCTACGGCTCTTACTACCGCGCCTAGGCTCTGCTGCACAGTGCCAAAATTACCGGGGGTGCGCATGCCACCGCAGCCTTCACAATCTAATGTCCCGGAGATTGTTACCACCCCCTCGCGTACTTGCACGCCTATCTGCTGGGGCAGATCTGCGGAGCGAGCGATTGAAGATTCGATCTGAGACTTAATCTGTTCGTCGTTGAAAACAGACGCGCTTTCATTGACGAAGGCGTCGCCTACTTCAGGTGCAGGAGAACAACCTGCTAGCAAAAAAAGAGCGAACAAAAGAACGACGTACTGCTTAACGTTTCGACCTATAAGTAAAATATTCAAACTTGCAATTACTCCATGCACTAAGCTGTGCTTTCGAAACTCGATTTTGATGGTTCTAAATTTTGCTGTGGCGGTTTTGTCTCATTGGGTTGGAATACCACTTCAACACCCCTCGCCCTAACCGCTGCTAATAAGGTCTCTACTCTAATCCGGAAGTCGCCCTGCGCCACCCACTCCATGTCTAGCACTGTTAAGGAGTCCACGCCTTTCAAGTCTTGCATCACGCTGCTAAAAAATTCATCGGGGTCGATACTGTGAATTAATAGTGGCGGTTCGCCTGCCCACCAATCCGCATCGTCAATGGTGCCCTGCTCTGCCTCGGCTTCATGGAAACCAGAGTTAAGGTCACAGTAGTGAACGAATAATTTCTCGCAGGACAGCTCGGCGAGTTGCTGCTCCTCTTCGTGGCGCAGCAACAGGAAGTCTCTTCTATTCATTCGCCACTCACCCCTTTATCCGTTAGCCAAGGCAAGCAGCGTGCGCTCAACAGCGGCACTGGTCATGGGGACTTTGTGAGCGTTCTTGGCCAGCGGCCTAGCACCTGCAATAGCCATCTGGCCCGCCATGGTGACTACATCGGCGCTTAGTTGGCGGCCTACTAGGTAGCTTTCAACCGCAGTAAGTTTCCAAGGCACAGTGGCGACTCCGCCCAAGACTATGCTCGCAGACTCGACAATCTCGCCGCTCATAGTTAGCACCGCAGCCACACTTACCTCGGCGTGGGTCCAAGCTTCGCGGTCCATGATTTTATGGTAGTGGCTTACGCTGTTCGCCGCAGGTGTGGGCAAGCTAACCCCTACTAGCAATTCGCCAGAGGCTAAGGAGTTTTCCCTCGCCGGATCTTGGCTTGGCATAACAAAGAAGTCATTGGCATTAACGTTTCGCTCGCCATCTGGACCGGCCACGATGAAGCTCGCACCAAGGGCAGCCAACGCAGGCGCCAGATCGGATGGATGGACGATGTAGCTTGGACCACCACCATAGATCGCATGTTGTTGATTTTCGCCGGTCACTGAAAAACATTCATCACCACCGGCCTTGTAACAATTAAAACCATTGCGGTAGTACCAACACCAAGGGCGTTGAGTGACATTGCCTGACAGAGTTGCCACGTTACGAATCTGTGGTGTCCCAACGCTGGCCGCAGCCTGTGTCAACACATCGTTGAGACCGCTGTTGCTTAATTCGTCGAGTGTGATTAGGCCGCCAATTCTGGTTGTGCCACTGGCGCTGCTAATTTCTTTCGCACCATCTACGTTACGTAGGTTGATGACGACATCACTCGTGTCGGTGCCGTCTTTGAGCTGCTGCAAAAGATCGGTGCCTCCGCCTGAGAAAGCGACGGACTGGCCGTTGCTGCTAGCCTGTGTGGCTGCGCTAACCGCCTCGTCGATAGAACTCACATTGATATTAGTAAAAGCCTTCATGCCATGGCCTCCAGTATCTTATCGCGCGAGATAGGCAGCGAAGTCATACGCACACCGATGGCATTGCTGATGGCATTAGCCATGGCCGCTGGAGCAAGAATAATGCCTGCCTCGCCTGCCGTTTTAGCGCCGAAGGGGCCATAGCCGTCATCAACTTCGATGAAGGTGACATCGATTTCCGGGATATCTAGATGGGTTAGGTGTCGCGCACGGTAGTAGCCGGTGGTTAATGGCTGGCCGCTAGCAGGGTCATACAACAAGTCCTCGTGTAACGCCTGGCCGATGCCTTGAAGAGTCGCCCCGCGGATCTGATCGCGAGCGGTAGTCGGGTTAATAATGCGGCCTGACTCGTGCACCGTTGTGTATTTTACGATTCGCGTGGTGCCAATGCGAGTGTCCACCTCCACCTCCACAAAGTGGGCGCCGAAGCACTGTCGGGTCTTGCCGTCGGTGCTGGGGTTGGGCGTGGCGGAGGCGATTAATACATCGCTGCCGGTGGGCATGCCGCTATCGGCGATCTGTTGGTTAAGGTCTTTAGCAGCTTGCATCACGGCATAGCCGGTTTGAATAGTGGTGCGACTCCCGGACTCACCTACTGAATAGGGGCAGCGGTCGGTATCACCAGCCACAACCTCTACTTGGTCGAGCGGGACGCCAAGTTCTTCGGCGGCGATCATGCCCATGGTGGTCTTAGCACCGGGACCAATGTCGGTAACGCCGACGAACAAAGTATATTGCCGCTGGGCGTCAACTCGCACGATGGCGCTGCTGGTCCCAACACCGGCGCGGAACATCATGAAAGAGAAGCCGGAGCCGCGCTTGATGGGTCCTTCGTCGGAGCCGGGGGTGGTTTTCCTGCGCGAAGCCCAGTCGAACTGTTCGGCACCTGTGGTGATGACTTCGTCTAGGGAATAATTGGTAAATGGCTGATCGTCGGTAGGTCTGCGCATGTTTTTTAGAGTGAACTCCACCGGGTCTACACCAAGCTTATAGGCCACCTCGTCCATCATAGACTCCACACCATAGAAGCCATGTGGTTCAGATGGCGCACGGAAGTTACCGGAGGTAGTCCGGTTGGTATAGACAGGAGAGATGCTGCGCAGTCTATTCGGACAGGCATAGACATCCATGCCACTTATGCCGCCGGAGTTCTTGCGGTATGGACCCATGCCACTATAGCCGCGCATCTGAATGGCGGTGACGGTGCCGTCGTTCTTCGCACCGATCTTGTAATACTGCACTGTAGGCCAGCGGCCGTGTACGCCAAGCCAATCGTCGCGCCTTGAAAACTCCAGCATCACTGGCGCACCGGCTTGCTTGGAAAGAGTTGCGGCAACTAGGTCCGCATCCTGGTTCTGATTCTTGTTACCGAAGCCGCCACCCATGTAGTTGCAGATGATGCGCACCTGATGGTCTTGCAGACCAAGGTCGCGGGCGGTGTCGTGGCGACAATTAGAGATGCCCTGAGTTGGCGAGTATAACGTGAGTTTGTCTGCCTCCCAGTGCGCTAAGGCGGCGCGGGGCTCCATCTGAGCGTTGTGAATAAAGCTTGTCTCATAACGCTCTTCATATATTTTGTCGGCCTCGGCAAAGCCTGCCTCAACATCACCTAAGTTCGACACCATAGGCTCGAAGTTATTGCGGAAGTCGGGGCACAGATTACCATCGGGCCATACCTGTGGCGCGCCCGGCTCCAAGGCTGCTTCGGGCTCTAATACGAAGGGCAACTCTTCGTAGTCTACTTTGATGAGCGCCAGCGCCTCTTCGGCGGTGTGTCTATCGATAGCGGCAACCGCCGCGACAGAATCGCCGACGAAGCGCACCGGGTTGTTGAATATATAACGCCGATGCAGCGTGGCGTCCTTGGTCGGGTCGTTGTACTGACGGCCACCAGAGACGGATCCTGCGCCCCACACTACGGACGCGTTGTCGCCGGTGATAACCGCTCGCACGCCAGGCAACGCCTCGGCGGCCGAGGTATCGATTGAGCGAATGCGGGCATGGGGATGGGGGCTTCTCAGTATCTGTGCATAGAGCATGCCGGGGAGTTTGAAGTCGCGGCTGTATTTGGCTTCACCGGTAACCCTCTCTACCGCGTCTACGCGGGCGGTGGCGTTGCCGATGGTGTTTAGCGGATCGAGACCGATGTGAATAGCTTCGCTCATACGGCACTCCCGCTACGTTCGCCGGCCATGACTACGGCCTCGACGATGGCATTGTAATTGGAGCAGCGGCAGAGGTTGCCCACCAAGGCCTGCTTAACCTCGTCGGCATTGGGCGTCGCGTTGTTGCTAAGTAAGGCGGTAGCGGTCATGAGTTGACCAGGAGTGCAGAAGCCGCATTGGGGGCCGTTGTTCTCGACAAAAGCTTGTTGCACTGGCGAGAGTTGACCACCACTTGCAAGTCCTTCCACTGTAGTTACTTGCGCGCCATCAGCCCACACCGCTAACTGACTGCAGGAATACACGGGCTTGCCATTCATAATCACCGTGCAAGCACCGCACTCGCTGCGGTCGCAGCCGATCTTGGTGCCGGTGAGGTCGAGTTGATCGCGCAATACTTCAACCAGGGTCCAACGATCTTCCACATCCACCGAATGGCGGCTGCCATTGACTGTTAGTTGGATGCGGGTCTTAGCAGCTGTGCTCTCAATGTCTGATTGTGCCTGCGCGGTGGAGATGCCGAGTACCGGCACAGCACTGGCGAGCGCCGCGGTGGTGCCGGCGCTCTCAAGGAATTCACGTCGTGATCGTTGCTTCGGGTTGAGGCTAGTATCGGCTTTGTTTTTATCACCCATGGACTCTCTCCTGTGGCTATGGCAGCGGCTGTCTTTTATTTCAAAGCTTCTTTTTATGCTCGCTTTATGTGCGCTACTTACATAACAGCTGCACCAAGACTATAGCTTTGGGGCCGAGGGCTCGCAACTAAAAAGCGATGCGGCAACAGGAATTTTTCCCACTACTGAGCTACAAGCTGCTCCTATTCAACAGAAATGAAACGTAAAGTAGAGCACTGTAAGAAGATCAGGGCTAGCCATTCAAAAATATCCGCGGACTCGACCATCTTCACCCAGAGCCCCGAGCATCACTTAAAGGCAGCGGCGATGGCGTGCTAAGTAAGAGCCCTACGCAAATCGTCATAGAAGCCAACGGCGTGGCACGCCAGGATTAAAGGAGACGGAACGCCTCAAATTCGAACCGCAGCGTCACCTCGTCACCAACTAGGTTATCTGCCACACCGTAGTCCATGCCCCACTGGCTGCGGGTGATCATAGTATGGGCGGAGATACCAAGCGTCTCGCGCCGGTGTCCAAATGGATACTTTGCTTGCTTATTGATTGTCACTTCCAGAACGACTGGATGGGTTTGGCCCAGAAGAGTCAGATTGCCGGCCAGTGTTCCAGGCACAGCATCATTGCCTGGAACATAGTCGGTGGCCTCAAAGACAATCACCGGATTGCGCCTGGTATTCAGGAAGTCTCTGCCGCGCAGATGGTTATCACGAGCAATGAGATTGGTGAAGATACTGCCTGCCTGAATCTCGACACGCCCTGCAGTAAACTCCCGAGCATCAGGGTCATAATGGAAACTTCCCGACCCCTCAAGGAATAGGCCGAGTTGCTTCTGATAGCCAACATGGCCAGCTTCAAAGGCAATTGAGAAATGTTCGGAATCTATTTCCCAATCCGCCGGCTGCGACTGAGCCAATCCGGCAACCAGCAGCAAGGGGGTCAACAGGGCCAAACTTAACTGGACTGGGCTTGAGTAGAATTTCTGCATGGAGTCTCCTCATCATTAGCAATCAACGTTGTTTACTGCGGCTGTCCGCTGATCAATTTAGCATAGTGCTATACCGTTACTGGATAAAGTACGATAGAAAGAGTCTACTGGTTTTCCAGCGCATTCAAACCGTATCTGGCAGGGCTAATAGATCCGTGTGCCCTACTTCGCAGGTGCCGGTTCTCAAGTGTGCTTTTCTGAACCGAATCCAGCCTAGAAGATCAGGCACAGCCAGCGGCGAACCTTGTGCTATCGCATCACCTATCCCACTGATTAGTGCATCCACCAACTGGTTGTCGGCCCCGTCCAGCATCCAGGGACTATTGGCGGAAAACACCTTGAAGCCTAAACTGCTAAACATTCGTTCCATATAGAGGCCAGCATCCGGCCCCAGCGCTACACCGAAACCCTTATTGCTGCGCTGATCGCGATTGAAAGCGTCAAGCACCACTTGGTCCAAAGGGTGAGTGGGCGTCCAACGAGTAATGCCATCGTAGTTCAGTGCCGCGTAGAGGCCAACCGGCTTTTGCTGACAGCGGCTTTGTAACGCGGCAGCTAGGGTGTCGATAAAATCGGCAGAAACTAGGTCCAATAGCGCCGAGGCAGTAATGAGGTCAGCACCTTCCAGTGGCAATGCGGGAACGTCGGTAAGGTCGAGCTCATAGGTTTGTAGCCGGTGCGAAGCACCATGGCGAGACGTGGCTTCTGCAAGCAACCCTGCATCTTGATCCAGCAGACGCCAGGACAGCGACTTTTGATCAGGTTCGACGGCGGTGGAGAAGGCACGCAGAGTAGAACCGGTGCCGGCACCAAGGTCCACAACACTCAGTTCTGCTGTTTGCTCCCTAGCGCTTTCCAGCCAAAGTATTGCCTGTTGCAGCAATTTATCATTGCGCGCGCGCCGGTCCGCCGCTTCGCGCAAGTCCAGCCAGTCGATGCTGAAACCAGTCATGAATTACTAACCTCTTTGAGCTTTCGGGCAACAACGGTTGCCGTGTCAGACCAGGTAGGCAATGTCGCTGCCGCTTGCCTAGCACCGGCTTGCAGGCGCCGACGTAATGCCTCGCTGGTCAATATCTGCCGCAGCGCTTCTGTCAATGCCTGGGTATCGTCCGGAGCCACCAGCAGGCCAGCCGTTTCAGGCACCACGTCCGGCACGGCACCCGAGCGTGCCGCGAGCACCGGCAACCCGGCCGCCAGGGCTTCGGCGAACACCATGCCATAGCCCTCGAAGCGTGAAGGCAAGACAAACACATCGGCCTGTTGATATTCAACTTGCGTATCCTCTACCGCGCCAGCGAATTCGACCCGCTGCGACAAGCCCAGCGCGTTTACCCGTTCCTGCAAACTCGAGGCCCAGGCCGGGTCGAAGTCCTGGCCACCTACAAAGCGTGCCTGCCAGTGCAGGGATTTAAGCGGGGAAAGCGCATCGATAAGTACATCGTGCGCCTTGCGTCGGGTCAATGATGCCACGGTTAGCAATCGAATCGGATCACCGTCGCAGGGCGCGAAGGGAGTCCAGTCGGTGCCCGGGAGCGCTACGATTATGCTTTCCGCTGGCACCGCAAACTGGTCGATGAGGATCTGCCGGGTATGCCCGCTAGTCACCACCGTAGCTCGCGCACAACTCAACGCGCGTTGCTCCGAGACCTGCAAGACCTGCCTCTCCCACTCGTCGAGCCCAGTTTCCAGCGCCAACGGGTGGTGGCATAGCGCAACCAGTCGCAGTCGCTTTGCCTCTGCAGCTGCCACCTCATCCAGAACCCCGAAGGCCAGCCCATCAATCACGACAATTGCCTGATCCGGTATAGCCGCCAATATCTGCTGGACGCTCGCTAGAATCTGTTGATTCGGCACGCTAGAGCAGTGCGGCAGCGCTACGGTTTCCACCCTGACGCCCATGCTGCGTAGTTCTTCAATTAAACGGCGATCGTAATGATAGCCGCCGGTTGGGGTGTCGAGATCACCTGGGTATGCGAAATAGATCATTTAAAGGGGACGGAGGGATTTATTTTTAACCAATTTAGCACAAGGCCGACCGCGGTGCGAAAACCCTATCTTGTGACCTGTTCGGCTCTCAATCTGAGAAATAAATTCCTCGCAACCCAGTGGCATCGAAAAGTGGACTGCCTTGCCAATCGCCTGGCAATCTTCAGGAGACAGGGCTTCACTAAAAAGCTTTTGATAATTCAAACATCTTTGTTGTTGATTTTGACCAAGAGCCAGATAGGATTGATGGACTGAGATTAGCGAATCCGGATCTCCCCAAGCGTTACAGTGGTGGCTTGTCCATGCATATTCTTCAGGTCGGTTTACTATGTGAGCCGCCACTGGATTAAGTTCAATATAGCGATAGCATTTCAGCAGATAGCCTTCAGTGTCAATTGCACTGGCCTTATGCCGCCCTTCCCAGAGTGTTCCAGTGCGAGCATATTTCTTATTAATGTATTGTGCATAGCGACTGCATACCACTTTCATGAAATTGGAAATACTGTCTACACAGTCAGGCGTAATTAATAAATGAACATGGTTTGTCATTAAGCAATAGGCATGGAGACAACTGCCATAACGAGGCAGTACCTCGTCCATGTACCTTATGTAAACACGGTAGTTTTCCTCCTCAAAGAAACAAGCCTCTCGGTTATTGCCTCGTTGCACAATATGGTAGGCGTACCCGGGTATATACATCCTGGCTCGGCGTGGCACTGTATTTCCTTATGCGGTCTTGATGGAGGGAGAGTAAAAGTCTAGATGATTTTGATTGCAAAGGCGCAAAACTGATCAAAAATAAATCCCTCCGTCCCCTTTGGTTTGGTATTGTTGTCTTATGCCAGACACTTTGAATACCGATGCTCAACAACCGATTGATGAATTACTTAGGCGCGAGCTCACTCGCCTTGGATGGTTGGGCGTGGCTGGATTCGCAGGCGGGTGCTTTCTTTTAGAGCTGACTTGGGGGTGGCAAAGCGCACTGCAATGGTTGGTGCAAGCGGGACTGGTTTGGGCTTTTCTGTGTTATCAGACTAAGCAACGCCTGCCTCTTAATCGGGCAGACCCGAAAGCACCACTCTATAAAGACCTTGGCTGGGCAAACCGGGTCACCTTGCTGCGTGCCTGGTTGATCGCTGCCGTGGCGGGTTTCCTGTTTCAACCCTGGCCCGAAGGACCTGCGCTGGCCTGGTTGCCAGGCATGCTGTATTTGCTCGCTGCAGTGCTGGACCGGGTCGACGGCTATGTGGCACGCCGCACTGGGCAGAGTAGCCTGCTTGGCATTGAACTGGATACCCTCTTTGATGCGCTCGGCCTGGCGATCGCCTCCTTGCTGGCCTTGGGTTATGACCAGGTACATTGGAGTTACCTATTAATGGGCACTGCCTATTATCTATTCCATGCTGGGATCCTCTGGCGCAACTTCCGCGGCTTAGCTGTCTATCCCCTTCCGCCAGCACTTCATAGGCGTACTTGGGCCGGCTTTCAGATGGGCTTCTTGGCGGTGGTGCTGTGGCCAATGATTTATCCACCTTTATCAACGCTTGCCGGCTTTGCCTTCATGTTGCCTGCAGTGCTCGGCTTCTTGATCGACTGGCTGATCGTTAGCGGGCGTATTAATCGACAGGCCGACAGTGTCGACCGGCGCTTTGCGCAGATTACGCAGTTCAGTCAGGCCGTATTGCAACCTGCGTTGCGCGTTATCGTGGTGGTGACTCTGGTAATGTCCCTACTACAATCCGGACTCCCGCCTCTGCCTGCGGGCAACCTTGGCTGGATGAACAATGTGATGATCGGTGGTTTTATTCTGGCATCGCTCATGGTGTTGCTGGGAATTGCCGGGCGCTACTTCAGTCTCATCCTCGTCAGTCTGCTGGGTTGGTATTACATGACTAATCCACTGCTGCCGGTGGACTATGTTTTATTCTGCAGCGTGGTCTGGTTGCTGCTGCTGGGTACCGGGCGCTTTAGCCTGTGGACAGAAGATGACCACTGGCTCAATGGGTACGATGGCGCTTGAGATCATCAACTAACTTTTGGGGTTACCTGACTTGGTTAACGGCACTGGGACTCGCAGGGTGGATACTGTCCAGGCTACCCTTCACGGAGCTCGTGCAGACCATTACGGATCTACATCTCTCCCAGTGGATGGCCTGGATTGGCTTCAACCTGCTCGTCATCATACTGCTTGTCGGACGTTGGCTGGTGCTGACCCGAGCTATGACATTGCCTTGCAGATTCTTGCAGTTACTTCGCGTGCGTCAGGCGGGCCAGGTAATCAGTTTTGTAACACCTGGCCCCCAGTTCGGTGGCGAACCCCTACAGGTTTACTGGTTATGGCGAAGATATAGTGTGCCTGGCCATGCCGCCTTTCTCGCTGTTGGTCTCGATCGCTTCTATGAGCTGTGGATTAATTTTGCGGTTCTGTTATTGGCAGTGCTTGCGCTGCTGACTACGCGCTCCATCGCTTTTGTGGACTGGCAAATCATAGCGTTCATTCTATTGGGATTGATTCTGTTGACGGGCCTGCTTGGTTGGTTTTTTTTACAGAAACCGCTGAACATCCGCAATTGGATAAAACGGTTGGCCAGCCGCTGGAAAAACCATGATCGCCTGCGCAATCTGGATACTCATCTCTCACAATTGACTGAATCACTGCAGCAGGTAGTTACCAAGCAGCGCCAAGCCCTTGGAGTGGCTCTGGGTCTATCACTGCTGGCATGGGCTGGCATGATTGCGGAATTCTGGCTGTTGCTCAGTTTTGTCGATGTACCTCTGAATCTGACGACCTTTGTTTTCCTGTTTACTGTGGTGCGCCTTGCTTTTCTGCTTCCCCTGCCCGGCGGTGTTGGCAGTGTCGAGGCGGGTTTGTTCTGGGCGTTTCAGGCGCTGGCTTTGCCACTGCCGGCGGCGGCCGGTCTGATCGTACTGATGCGTTTACGGGATGTGGTTATTCTATTAGCCAGCGCAGCGATATTGCCGGGCCTGCAGTCACCTTTACCCCACCCGGTAGCAACGGAGTCTTGAAATGGCGGTATGAGTCTCTTGCCTAATAGTCCATGACATAGGCTGCCCAGCAGCTGTCGTTCTCCCAGATCCTAACTGTAAAACGGCCTGAACCCGGCGGTTTTACACCCTCTAGCAGCTTGCCGCAGACAATACGGCTGAAATGTTCGATACTCGGGTTGAGCCCCTCGAACTCAGGCAGGTCATTGAGCATGCTCTCACCAAAATAATCGACGACAGCCTGCAATTCTTCCTCAATTTTCACGATATCTACAAGATAGCCGTGCTGATCTAATTCAGCGGCTTCAAGCCGGACTTCAATGACGTAAGGATGGGAATGGGGGTCGTTCTCGGCACCCCAGTCACCGCCGATGAGATAATGCCTGGCGATCAGGTCACGTCTTACTGAAACTGTGTACATTCTGTAAACCTCTAATCAAAGCACTGATTACCTGACGCTAGTCTTGATAATCGAAAATTATCTGAGTTGTGTCTTGTGGTGAATTGTCCAGCAACCGGTAGGCTTCACCCGCTTTAGCGAAATCTAGGCTATGGCTAATAAACTGTGCGGGGTGGCACTTTTTAATCATGTCCCATGCCACACAGAAGCGCCTCGCTTTGTCCCATCGACCACTTAACTCAGGAGCTATGGTGCTGACCTGACTGCTAACGATTGTCATGCGGTTACGATGAAATCTCTCGCCCAGATTAATCTCGGCACTCTTCGTACCATACCAACTGCCAACGACAATGCGCCCAGAGTAAGCGCTTAGGTCTACTGCCAAATTCAACGCTGCTGGAGAGCCGGTTAGTTCGTATACCACATCGGCGCCACCGCAAACCTCATTAAGCTCTAGCTTCTCCTGAAGGGCGCTAATTTCGCTCTCCGCTTGGGGACTGAACGTCGCCTGCACTCCTGCCTGGGCTGCCAATGTCCGGCGGCCGTCGATTGATTCCACAGCATAGAGGTCAGCAAGAGGAAATTTGGCCAGGACACTGGACACCAACAGCCCGACGATGCCTTGGCCCAGCACTACCACACGCTCACCGAGGCGCGGATTGCCATCGTGCACCAAATTCACGGCTGTTTCCATATTAGCCAGAAACACAGCATCTTTTGGATCTACTCCCTCGGGCAAAGGAATAATTTCATCCAAAGCACCTACGTAGTGACTTGCATGAGGTTGAAACGAGAAGACCACTTTACCGACCCAGTCGGCTCCCACGCCCTGACCAACCTCGACTATGCGGCCGACACAGGCATAGCCATATTGCGTGGGATAGTTAATTGTCTGCGCTTGGGAAGCCGTTGGACTTTTGTCGAGAGACATAGCAACGGGAAGCTGGCCGCGATAGACCAGCATCTCGGTACCTGCACTGATAGCCGAATACAGGCTCTTGACCAGCACTTGATCGGGCTGCAAAGGCGGCAGTTGTTGTTCGCGGATTTCGACCTGATGAGGCTCTATGAAATAGAGTTGCTGCGCTTTCACCGGTCGGTCCCACCGTATTGAAAATCTCCCCACACGATAAGATCGCTACCTGCAGACGCGCAGTGTAGCGGGTGAATTCTCAGCTGATCATCACAGCCCTCGGCCTGCAAATCGCCAACTGCCTTGTAGCCACCGACAATCCGCGGGGCCACGGTCAATACCAGAGCATCGGCCAGGCGCGCTTTCAGAAAGGCCGTTATAACAGTGGCTCCGCCTTCCACCATTAGGCTTTTGATTCCCCGCTCCTTGAGCAGGCTCATTGCGGCCTCTAACGGCACCTGTTGTTGATCTACGTTCGCGCTATCCACGGCCAAAATATCAACCTGCTCACCATGAGATTCGACGCCAGAGCGTACTGTTAAAATCCAACATTGTTTATCAGGGTGATGACAAATTTTTGCAGCACGCGGCGTGCGTAAACTACTGTCCAATACGATTGGCTGAGGGTTCGATCCGGACCACTGCCTGACCGTAAGTTGCGGATCATCACTTAGCACGGTCCCAATGCCAACCAAAATGCCGTCGTGCAGGCTGCGCAATTGGTGAGTCAGTTGCGTGGATTCCTCTCCGCTGAAACTCAATGATTCTCCAGAGCGGGTCGTAATGCTGCCGTCCCAACTTTGCGCATAGCAAAGCGTAATGAAGGGCCTGTTGCTGGTTTGAAAAGACGAGACTCGTGAGCACAGCCACTTTTCGATCTGCTGATTGATAGTTGGGGAAGTCACTATCAGTTGTCAGGGGGCGTATTTGCCATACGCAGCAAATGATTCATGCGCTGGGCCTTGGTCGCCAGATACTGAGAATTTTCCGGATTGACGAAATTCTCTAGCTCAACGCGCTCGCTTACCTTAATCCCCGCCTCTTCCAGTGAACTGATTTTTAGTGGGTTATTCGTGATAAGCCGGACCGACTTAATGCCGATGTCTTCCAGAATACGGACGGCCACCGTGTAGTCGCGCTCATCGGCCTGGTGCCCCAGCAGTAGGTTGGCATCGACAGTGTCGTGACCCGCATCCTGAAGGTTGTAGGCGTGAATTTTTTGCTGCAAGCCAATACCCCGACCTTCTTGGCGCAGATAAACAATCAATCCCTGACCCTCCTCAGCAATGAGTTGCATCGACCGGTCCAGCTGCTCGCCGCAGTCACACCTAAGGGAACCAAAGATATCGCCGGTGAGGCATTCAGAGTGCAGTCGAACCAGAATATTCTCTCCCCCGCTGAGATCTCCCATACAGAAGGCGAGATGCTCCTTGTCATCTTGAGTATTGTTGTAATAGGCGAGTTCGAATTCGCCGTACTCGGTTGGAATACGGGCGCTGACAGCACGGTTTACGGAAAGATTAGACATAACCACCTATCTTACGATTTTCAGCTGAAGCGGTAAAGCTTAGCACCGATAACTCATTGTAGGCACCGGCGCTGGTTTAGACGCCTAGCAGCACAGATGACTTTATCTAGTAAACGGCCATATAGGGAAACCAGATCTATTGTGCTTGCTAGGTTGTGTAGAAACTAGCTTGAAGCGCCCTAATCCTTTTGCATCAGCTGGGCAGGAAGCCGCAGCACGCTAGAGGCCAGATATAAAGGCTGATCCGATTCACCGATTCCAGCGTTGGAAGAGTATCGATCCTCGATACGAAGCAGTAAAACAACAATATTAGTTCACCGTGGAGAACCCCATGAACAGAAATTTTTATCCGCCCCTTCTCGTTTTAACGCTACTTACAGTGCTTTCATCCTGCGCAGCTAACCCGAGCTCGTCCCCGGTGGATGGAAGCTGGGATTTCACCATGAGCAGTCCATTTGGCGCACTTACCGCCACGGTTATTATGGCAGCTGACGGCGAGACGCTGACCGGTTCCTTTGATCTGGGTGACGGCCGCATCTGGCCGATCGAAGGCGGCGTGGCCGACGGCGACGAGATCTCCTTCCGTCTTGACCGCGACGGCTCGCCGATGGTTTACGCTATGTCGGCCACAGTCGAGGGCGATAGCGTTAACGGCAGCGCAAGCGCTATGGGTACCGAGGTCCCCTGGGAAATGACTCGCCGCAACTAGTTTGAGCGTTAAAGGGCAGTAGCTTAACGGGGACGCAGGGATTAACATTAAAGTCCTGTGCCCCCTCTAAGCTACTTACCCTGACACTCTAGGCGCTAATCAATGACAGTCTTACTATCGATACTCGCTATTCTCTTTTTGGTACTAGCCGTCGGCCTTCCATTGATTGAAAAACACAGCACGGAGAAGTCCGATGAGGAACTGGGAAAGATGACTCGCTACATGCCCGCATTAATGGCTGTCCTCATTATCGGCATGGCTATGCGTTATTTCATGGGCTAGCGTGCCCGTCTCAATCTTCAGATTTAGCTATTCACTGACATCCGATTGAGAAGTGAACTCAGCCTAGGACTGGTGTAGCATTGGCAGCGCCAGCGCCCTACTCACTAAAAAATGACAATAATATGTTCTCAAAAGTAACCGGCCCGACCAAAAATTTCTTAGTCCTCTCTACAACCCTATTAATCAGCAATTCCCTGCTTGCCGCCGATGGCCCCTGGACCCTATCTGATGCGCTCGGGCTAGATGACGGCTTCACGCTAAGTGGCGAGCATCAATCTCGCTTCGAGCATTACGATGGCAACGTCTTTGTCGGCGCCAGCCCAAATGATGGCGCCTTCTTTCTACGTACGACTCTGGATGCCCAATACAAACAAGACGGCTTTAGCGCTCAGGTCGAGCTGATGGATGCTAGACAGGGTCAAGCCGATAGAGACACGCGGCTTACCACCTCACAAGTGAGCACGCTCGATTTACTGCAGGCAAATGTCGCCTACAAATTTGGCACCGACAACTCTAGCGAGGTTCGAGTAGGTCGTTTCACGCAGGATTGGGGCAGCCGTACTCTGATTGCTAGAAACCGATACCGCAATACTATTAATACACTTGATGGCATCTCCTTCAGTCACAAACAGGCAAATGGCAACGAATTTAAATTCTTGTCGGCTCAGCCCATACGGCGAAC
>Ga0114994_10001461_pt1 | contig 17008 bp, 12 predicted proteins | sample ArcticOcean_MG_C_9_FD_87043 | JGI IMG/M metagenome (GOLD analysis project Ga0114994, IMG submission 87043) | Marine microbial communities from western Arctic Ocean - ArcticOcean_MG_CB2_152 | ecosystem: Environmental > Aquatic > Marine > Oceanic | place: Arctic Ocean: Canada Basin | collected...
AAGGTTTACTTGAGTCTGAGCTGTTGTTTAAAATAGCTTAACGGAACAAGATTGGAACACCCTTTGTCTCTGTTGATGAACTTGGTCGTGCTTACAAATTCTCGAACCTTCAAGAGTTTTTAGATATTTATTATCAATGGATGAGAATTCTTTAAACCGAAGAAGAATATTTCGATCAAACCATGGCTTATTTGGACCAATACGCCGCTGATAACTTTAAGCATCTCAAATTTTTTTTGATTCACAAGGACACACGGCCCGTGGCGTTGAGTTCGGAATTGTTTTGAAGGGGATTGTCGCAGGCTTAGATGCGGGTATCGTTAAGCACAGAATTAGCTCATTTTCGATTATGAGCTTTCTGTGTCATTTACCTGAACCTGTTGGTTTTGATGTCTTGAAACAAGCCGAGCCGTGGCTGGATCATGTCATTGGTGTTGGATTGGACAGCTCAGAACAAGGCCATCCTACTTACAAATTTCAAGAAACAAGACGCACGGCAAAATAGTAAGCTCGGACGCTAAAAATATAGCAGCGCGACTTATATCGTTGTTCAGCAAAAGGCCTGAATGCCGGTTTGAGCCCGCCCTAAAATCAGGGAATGAATATCGTGGGTACCTTCTAAGGTATTTAAGACTTCCATATTTAGCATATGACGAATGACATGAAACTCATCAGATATACCATTGCCGCCGTGCATGTCGCGGGACGTGCGGGCTATCTCTAATGCTTTCCCTGCGTTATTGCGCTTTACCAATGAAATCATTTCGGGCGTTGCTTTTCCTTCGTCTTGAAGGCGGCTGACCCTGAGCACGGCTTGAAGACCTAAGGTGATTTCTGTTTGCATATCGGCAAGCTTTTTTTGGATCAACTGATTGGCGGCTAAAGGCCGACCAAACTGCTTTCTATCTATTGTATAACTTCGCGCCGCATGCCAACAAAACTCTGCTGCTCCCATCGCCCCCCAACCAATGCCAAAACGCGCACGGCTCAGGCACGATAATGGTGCGCTAAGGCCTTTTGCTCCAGGTAAACGATTGTTTTCTGGAACAAAAACATCAGCCAAACTGATTTCACCGGTTGGAGATGCACGGACGCCGAACTTGCCTTGGATTTTTGGAGTCTCAAAGCCATTCATATGCCGTTCAACAATAAACCCACCGACTTTTCCTTCTTCGTCTTTTGCCCAAACAACACATAAATCTGCAATTGGTGAATGGGTGATCCAGACTTTGTTTCCAGAAAGTTTATAACCTCCATCAACATTTTTAGCCCGTGTCCCCATGCCCGATGGGTCGGACCCATGATCAGGTTCTGTTAAACCGAAACATCCCAAAATTTCACCTTTAGCCATACCAGGCAAAAAACGTTGTTTTTGCTCCCTGCTGCCGTAGCTGTGAATGGCCCCCATGGCGAGCCCGGATTGGGTGCCAACAGCAGAGCGAAATGCTGTATCGACCCGTTCCAGTTCACGGCACATCAATCCGTAAGAGACATGACTTAATCCGGGGCAACCGTAACCTTCTAAGGTTCCGCCCAGAAAACCCATCTTGCCAAATTCTAACATAATATTTCTATCGAATTTTTCGTTTCGATTCCAATCAAGAACCAATGGCATTAATCGATCTTGCGCAAAGCCATGGACGGTATCACGCATCATGCGTTCTTCTACGTTCAATTGACCATCTAGTAACAAAGGGTCTTCCCAAACGAAATTGGATTGAGATTTAGCCATGCTTATACCCTTTCGATAACAATCGCGATGCCTTGGCCTAAGCCGATGCACATGCTGACCAAAGCATAGCGACCACCTTGACGTTCCAGCTGACGCGCTGCTGTTAATGCAATCCGTGGGCCGGAAGCACCTAATGGGTGACCGACTGTTATCGCCCCGCCGTTGGGGTTGATGCGGCTATCGTCAAAGCTTAATTTCATGCCTTTTGCGCACGCGAGAACTTGTGCAGCAAAAGCTTCGTTGATCTCAATAACATCCATATCTGCCAAAGTCAGGCCAGCCCGTTTCAATGCGATTTCCGCCGCTGGGACCGGTCCATACCCCATGATCCTGGGCTCTACACCCGCAACACCACTTGATAAAATACGTGCCATCGGTTTCGCACCTGCAGCATCACCAGCGGCCCGGCTTGCAACTATCATAGCAACCGCACCATCGTTGATGCCAGATGCATTTGCGGCTGTTGTTACGCCGCCTTGGTTTAAGGCGCGAATGGTAGCAAGCTTTTCAAGTTCTGTTCCGGGGCGGGGGAATTCGTCTTGATCAAAAATCGTGTCAGGTTTTTTGCGTTTACCTGGGATTGTGACGGCGGTAATTTCACCGTCAAAAAAACTATCCGCTTTCGCCGCTGCGTATTTGCTTTGAGATTGATAAGCAAAGGTATCGCATTCTAGACGGCTCAGCTGATATTTTTCAGCTAAGTTGTCTGCTGTTTGTGGCATGTTATCTGAGCCGAACTCTTTTTCAATTTCGGGGTTTGGGAAACGTGCACCCAATGCAGAATCAAAAGATACAAATTGTTTACCGAACGCTTGTTCTGATTTGCCAACAACGAACGGGGCGCGGGTCATGCTTTCAACACCACCAGCAATAATCACATCGCCTTCACCACATGTGATCGCGTGCGCAGCTGAAATGATAGCGCCCAATCCACTACCACAATTGCGTTGCAATACAGTGCCCGGTGTCTCAATCGGTAAGCCTGCACGCAATAGGGCATGACGTGCCACACAACGGCTGTCTTCACCCGCTTGGTTGCCGCATCCAATTATGACATCATCGATAGCAGATTCTGAAAAAGACGAGGTATCAATAGCAGCGCGGATAACGCCGCCTAACATGTCGTCTGGGCGAACTGTTGCTAATGCGCCTGCATTGCGACCAAAAGGTGTGCGAAGGCCATTGTATAAATAAGCGTCGAGCATGAGTAATAACTCCTTAAAAAATATTTAGTTGTCGAGGATTAAGTTTCTGTGGTGAGTAAAGAAAGGCCTAATAGAGCGCGTCGGCGTAACCAAGGTGTTGGCCGGTAGCGGGGGTCGCCAGTCATTTCGAATATAGAAATTAGAATTTCTAATATACGGTCTGCGCCAACTGTATCACCGAAACCTAAAGGCCCATGAGGATAACCAAGTCCTAACATCACAGCTTTGTCGATATCTTCCGGCGTCGCGGCACCCGATTGCGCAATGGAGCACCCTATATTAACTATCATTGCAACAATGCGTTGCGATACAAACCCAGTGCTGTCGCGGACGACAGTAACGGGTGTGTCGTCACTAGCAAAAAGGCCGTGTGCTGATTTCGTGTATGCAGGGTCTGTGACGGGGGTTTTCATCAACGTGCGTCGCAAGCTTAAATTAAACAATGTATCAATGGCAATTGTGTGTTCAGGGTTTAAGCCTTCTTCGATGGCTGCTGTTGTTGCGTCAATTCCTAAGGGAGACACAATGCATAAAGAATTATCGTCAGGCTCTTCGCCCTCATCGATTGTCGCGTTGAGCTTGTTTAAAATGCCTATGATTTGCTCATAAGCATGAACATGAACTTGGCTAACCCATACAGCACGGCCATCATAGTTCGGGGCCTTTTTTTCTTCAGGCGCTTGTTGTTTTCCGCCCTCGTACACATAAAAGCCTTCCCCTGTTTTACGGCCGAGAAAACCCGCTTCCATCCGCGTGTTCATTAATGTTGAGGGCCGGTAGCGCGCTTCATGGTAAAACTGTTGGTAGATTAAATCAGTTGCGGGGTGGGTTACGTCAATGGCAGTTAAATCCATGAGCTCGAATGGCCCCATTCGAAATCCTGCTGCGTCGCGCATAATCCGGTCAACCTCAACAAAACTGGCAACACCTTCACTGAATAAATGTGCAGCTTCGATTGTATACCCACGACCCACCTGATTAACCAAAAATCCGGGGGCATCTGCAACACGAACGGGAACCCGGCCCATGCGTTTTCCCAATTCAAACAAAAAGTCAGTTACTTTTGGGTTGGTCCGGATGCCGTTTATTACTTCAACAAGTTTCATCAAGGGAACCGGATTAAAGAAATGAAAACCCGCGACCCGTTCTGGATTTTTACATTTAGATGCAATAGTGGTGATGGAAAGCGATGATGTATTTGATGCCAAAACTACATCGTCGGCGACAATGCTTTCAAGTTCAGCAAAAATTTTACGTTTGATATCTAAGTTTTCAACAGCCGCTTCTATGATGACGTGGCAATCTGAAAAGTCAGACATCGAACTAGTTGCATGTAAATGACCCACGGCTGATTTCGCTTCATCAATCGTCATCCGTTCTTTTTCGACGGCGCGATTGAACATGCCTTCAATAAAGCCAATGGCTTCTTTTGTTGCTTCTTTGCGGGTATCGAATAGCTTTACACTGCAACCGCCTGTTGCTGCAACTTGTGCTATGCCACGACCCATAGCCCCAGCACCAATTACACCTACGATTAAATTGTCTTGAGTTGCATCTAACGTCATATTCATTTTCCTTTAAACGTGGGTTTGCGTTTTTCAATGAAGGCTTGCATGCCTTCTTTTTGATCTTTTGTATCGAATAAAATATCGAAGGCTTTGCGTTCTAGGTTTAGGCCTGCTTCTAAAGAGCTGTCTGCACCTGAAAGGATAACTTCTTTTGTTTGGCGGATCGCTAGTGGTGGTAGCGCTGCAATCGTTGCTGCCATTTCTAAGGCGCGACCTAATACTTGATTATCTTCGACAACTTCACTAGCAAGGCCCATTTCAAAGGCTTCTTCACCACTAAAATGCTCGCCAGTTAAAAGTATTTTCATTGCTTTAAATTTGCCAACGGCACGGGTTAAGCGTTGTGTGCCGCCGCCGCCTGCCATAATGCCAACGCGCACTTCGGGTTGGCCAAACTTAGCGCCTTTTCCGGCGATAATAATATCGGCATGCATGGCTAATTCGCACCCGCCGCCTAAAGCAAAGCCGTTGACTGCAGCAATGATTGGGATGGGGCAACTTGTGATGACTCGCCACATTTGACGGGTTTTGCCCAATGTCATTTGGGACGCGCTCATGCTCGCCATTTCTTTTAAATCGGCACCAGCCACGAAAACTTTTTCGTTTCCCGTAATAACAATGCATCTAACTTCGCTGTCATCGTTTAAATTTTTAAAATGCGCATCGAGTTCAACTCGGGTTGCTAAGCTTAAAGCATTCATCGCTTCAGGGCGGTTCATACGAAGCAAAACAACGCCATTATCTAAATTTTCGCGAAGGACAAGTGACATTATATTTTCCTTTAAATATTGAAAATGCTTTGGTGTTAGGCTTGATCTAACATCATTAACCAATCAACGGCGATAATAGTATCCCCGTCTGCAAACACAGGGTTGAGATCTAATTCTACGATTTCGGGATGATTGGCTGCAAATTGTGATAAATTGCAAATCAATTTAATAAGCGCAGTGAGATTAACAGGGGCCTTACCCCGTGTGCCATCTAATACGGCTTTTCCTTGAAGGCCGTCGAGCATTAACTCTGCTTGAGCAGGGTTAATAGGGGCAGCAGCAAATGTGACGTCTTCTAAAATTTCGATAAAAATACCACCCAGACCGACCATGACTACGGGTCCAAATGTGGCGTCGCGTCTGACGCCTAAAACCAATTCAGTTGCAGGTTTTATCATCTTTTGAACCAATAATCCATCGATTTTGGCTTTCGGATTATAGGCTTTGGCAGCTTTTAAAATTTCAGTTGCTGCATCGGCAACGCTTGATGCGTCAGCTATGTTTAAACAAACCCCACCAGCTTCCGTTTTATGAAGAATGTCAGGAGATTCGATTTTGAGTGTAACAGGGTATCCCATTGTTTCTGCAATCACTTGCGCGCTCTGTGCACCTGTCGCTAAGGCTGTTGGTGCTAAAGAAATACCTGCTTCATGCAAAAGCTCAGCCGCCATAATTGAAGGGACAGGTGAGGGCTGCCCACGGCCATTGCCATAATTGGGATCTGCTAAAGCCGGCAATTCTTTGACGTGGTGAGCACGCGATTGTCCGTATTGGACTAATCCAGCAACCACATCAATGGACCGTTCCGTTGCTCCAATAACATATATCCCCGCTTCACGAAGTTCTAGTAAAGCTTTTGTAGGGGCTTCCAGCCAACAGATAACAAGCGGTTTTGTTGATTTTTCATTGGCTTCTTTAAATACGCTGACTAGAAGGTCTGAATAAGCATGCATCAATTGCAACCAAACAACACAGCTATCTATGCCGGGGTCGTTGAGTGCTATTTTGATGGAATCGATGAGAATTTTTGGCTCAGCAACAAATTGGCCAGTAACGTCAATTGGGTTTTGGGTTGATCCAAACGATGGAATAACTATTTCTAGCTTTTTGCGGGTTTCAGCTGTTGGTTCTGCAACTTCTAGCCCAAGCTCTTCGCAGCGATCTGCCATTAATACACCAGCCCCGCCCGATTGGGTGATCAAAGCTACACCTTTGCCTGTTGGGATGTGACAACAGGTGAAGGCCGCGACCAAATCGAGCATATGCTCTTCATTGCGGGCCCGAATGACACCGTATTGACGTAGCACTCCATCAAAAACCCGATCTTCACCAGCCAATGATCCGGTATGTGATGCGGCAGCACGCGCACCCGCGGCTTTCCGCCCAACTTTCGTAATAATCAACGGCTTGCCAACTACCATGGCTTTATGGGCCAGTCGGATCAATTCAGGGCCATTGCGAATGCCTTCGATATAAGCGCTTAAAACGGTAATTCTAGGATCATCAGCAATTTCGATTAAAGCGTCGACCAGGGTGATATCTGCTTGGTTGCCGGTGTTTACAAAATAACCCAATCCTATTCCTCGGGATCGTGCTAAGGCTGAAATTCCGGTTCCAAATGCGCCAGATTGACTGGCAAAGCCAACGGGGCCCGCAATCGGCGGCTTGTCGGCGTATTGACTGAAAGTTGCCGTAATGTTTTCAAAGGCGTTGATCAGGCCTAGATTGTTTGGCCCACAAATACGGATGCCATGGCGCTGTGCGGTCTCTAATAATTCTTGCTCAAGCTTTACCCCTTCAGGCCCGATTTCGGAATAGCCTGAGCTAAAGATGACACAAACTGGAGTGCCAATTTTACCAAGTTCAGCTACAACGGCACAAACAAGTTTCTGGGATACGATAATGACTGCTAATTCAGGGGCTCCAGGTAAAGAGGCAACATTTGGATAGCAGGTAATGCCGTCGATTTCGGTATACTTAGGATTTACTGGATACAATCTACCTGCATATCCGTCGCGCCTTAAAAAATGGAAGGGCCGCCCGTTCAGCTTGTTCGCATCTGGAGATGCACCAATTATCGCAATGGACTTTGGATTAAGCATTTTGGCTAAAACGTTCGACAATTATAAGTCTCCTCGGGAGATTTTTGTGGCTAAATATTAATTAATGTTTTGCATTGCAAAATAGTGTTTTGAAAGATAGCGTTCAATATTCCCCATGACCTATGCTTTTGTCAAGGGTGTGTCGAATGCCTATAAATTTTATGAAGGAACGAACATTGGGATCTCGTAAAAACACAGAATTAGCCTCAACTTCTGAGGCGCAAAATGATCGTCAGTATATTACATCTCTAGCACGAGGGTTTGAAGTTCTTCGGGCTTTTCGGTCAGAAGACCGTGGTATCAGTAATGCTGAACTGGCGCGTAGAACTGGGTTTCCAAAGCCAACACTGTCGCGATTAACGTTTACGTTAATGTCGTTAGGTTATTTGCATCTAGATAGCGATACAGGTCGATACTTCTTACACCCCCATATTTTAACGTTGGGGTATCCAGTGCTAAGACAGCTCTCTATTAGAGAATTGGCACACCCGCTTATGCAAGAATTAGCCGATTCTGTTCGTGGGGCAGTCGTTTTGGGCGTTCGCGATGGCTTGAGCATGATCATTGTTGAACGAGCCCGCCACCGAACAATGGCAACTTGGCCGCTCGATATTGGTGTTGCTCGTGATATTTCAACGACTGCAATCGGGCGTGCGTACATTGTTGCTTTGGATGAGGAGGAACGGCAAAAATTGTTGAATGATGTTCGAATTGATGAAGAAACTAGGTGGCCGGTGATTGAACAGGGAATTAATAGTGCGCTTAAATGCTATTCTGAACATGGTTATACGGAATCTGCCGGTGATTGGGTGCCTGAGTATCGTGCGGTTGGGGTTCCTTTGAAATTAATAGACGGAACGATCCTCTCTTTTAACTGTGGCGGATACGCAGATCGTGTAACACCTGAACTTCTTGAGCAAATGGGTCAAAAATTGAAACTTATGACTACGCAACTTTTGCGAGCTCATGGGGAGATTGTTGACTAATTAACGATTGTGTTGTTTTGCAGTGCGTAACAGTGTTTTTCTATTTTACAGTCCTTTGTTAGTTGTGCCATAGTTTTTATAAGATAACAAAAAGGACACAGGTTTACTGTGCAAAATATGTCTGTCAAAAAATATTTTGACTGAATTCTTATAAACAGGAGATGCTTCAAATGACATCTAATACTAAATTTATGAGTACCGTAGCCACAGGCGCTGCAGCACTTGCTGTTATGGGCTCTGTCTCTATGGCAATGGCTGCAGATTACCCGTCTAAGCCTATTACACTTGTTGCTCCATATGGTGCCGGCGGTGCCTCTGATATGGCTTCACGTACAATGGCTTCTGTATTACCTAGCTATCTTGGTCAACCGGTTATGGTTGTTAACCGCACAGGTGCAGGCGGCGTGACTGGTTCTGCATATGTCAGCAAATCAAAGCCTGATGGTTACACATTATTGTTAGCACGGATTGGTTCACAAACCGTATCCCCAGCGATGAAGAAGAATATTCCTTACAAATATGATGACTTCACAATGTTGGGTGTTATTGAACTTAACCCTGTAATTTGCGCAACGGCATCAAGCAAGCCTTACAAATCCATGAAGGAATTCATTGCTGCAGTTAAAGCCAATCCTGGTAAAATGAGCTTCAGCTCTGCTGGTGTTGGATCAATGTTGCACGTTGCTGTTCCTTTGGTTCTTAAGTTAATGGGTGTTCCAAATCCTAAAGACGCGATGAACCACATTCCCTACAAAGGTGGTGGGGCTGCTGCTACGGCTGCTGTTGGTGGACACGTTGATTTGGTTTGCACCAACTCATCTGCTCTAACAAGCCACATTGCGGGCGGTAAATTGCGTCCGCTTATGATCACGACCAAAGAACGTCAAGCGGTTGCTAAAGAAGCGCCAACAGCGCGTGAACTTGGTTTCCCCGAAGTTGAGGTTCTTGTTGGCTGGAGTGGTATTTACGGTCCGCCAAATATGGATCCAAAAATTGCTGCTAAGATTCGTGGTGCTTTGCAAAAAGTGAAGAAAGACAAAGCATGGAATAAGTTTACTAAAGCTTTGGGCTCTGTTCCTTATATCTTAGATGGCCCTTCTACCAAAAAGTTCGTTGATGATCAGTTCGGTGCATTCAGCACTTTAGTAAAAGAACTCGATATGATTATCGAATAGGTTTCCTCCTTGGCTGGTAACAGCATAAATAGTCGGAAGAGCGCATTGCTCTTCCGACTATACGTTTTTCTGCTATATCCATTTGAAAGGAGCGGAGATGTTCTTTGCCCGGTTTTCTGACGCCATTCTTGGTGCTATTCTGTGTATAGGGTCATTGGTGATGATCTTGGTTATTATTCCAATCAGTGTGCAGGTACCAAAAAGTAATAAAGTTTTGGCTTTATCTCCTGATTTCTGGATCAAAATCATTGTATGGATAAGCTTAGCTCTAGGGGCTTATTTGATCTATTCGGGCCTGAAATCAGCAAAAGAACAGCTGTCAGAAGAAAAAATAGCAGACATTAAATACCAAAGAACACTTCATCACTCCCCCAGCCGTTCAGTCACAATGGCTGTAATCGTAGTCATAAACTTTTTTGTATATTACCTATTGATCGATTTGCTTGGAATGGTTCTGGCTTCCGTCATTGCGGTTATAGTCTTCGTCTTAATGTGTGGGGAACGGCGTTATAAGATCATGCTCCCCGTCGCTATGTTACTTCCCGTCGGGCTATATTATTTCTTTCTCAAGGTGGCTAGCATTCCAATGCCCCTTGGTATTTTCTATTAAAAGGATGGCCTTATGATTGAGAACCTATCAATTGCATTCCAATTATTTGCGACTTTTGATAATGTCGCCTTTTTGTTCGTTGGCGTGCTTGTTGGCTGTATTGTTGGCGCAATCCCCGGCATGACAGCAACCATGGGCGTAGCCCTAACCCTTCCCTTTACTTTTTACCTGCCGCCTGTAACCGGTATTCTGTTGTTAATCGGCGTATATAAGGGCGGTATTTATGGTGGCTCTATTCCGGCCATTTTGATAAAAACACCGGGAACCCCAGCAGCCGCATGTACGGTTTTAGACGGTTTTCCTTTGGCACAAAAAGGCCAAGCAAATAAAGCCTTACATATGGCGTTATATTCTTCGTGCTTTGCCGATTTTGTCTCTAACATCGCGTTGATTTTCTTCACCGGTTTCATTGCTTCATTTGCTCTTAAATTTGGGCCTCCAGAATTCTTTGCGCTCATCCTCTTTTCATTGACCATTATTGCTGGTGTTGCTGGTGATAATTTAGCTCGTGGATTGATTGCAGCATGCTTTGGATTGTTGTTGGCAACCGTTGGCCTTGATTTGATTTATGGCACAGAGCGGATGATTTTTGGTGAGACTGAATTGATGGGTGGGGTTAAATTTATTCCGGTCTTAATCGGACTATTTGCTTTGCCTGAAATTATTGATCACTTCACCCGTAAGCTTGAAACACATAAACAGTTAGCAGGCTTAGGTGATGAAGGCGTCACCATGGCTGAATGGAAACGATGCTTTAAAAGCGTTGTTCGTGGAAGCTTCATTGGCGTTATCATGGGTGCAATTCCTGGTATTGGTGGGGCACCGTCTGCGTTTCTCTCCTACAGTGAAGCAAAACGGACATCACCAAATGCTGATAATTTCGGCAAGGGTGAGCTAGAAGGCATTGCAGCTGCGGAAGCCGGCAATAATGGCGTTTGTGGCGCAACCATGATCCCGCTACTGGCATTGGGTGTTCCCGGCGACGTTATTACGGCCGTTATTTTGGGTGCGTTTATGATCCACGGTTTGCAGCCGGGCCCTATTTTGTTCGAACAAAACATAACGATTGTTTATGCCATCTTCATGGGGATTATGCTGAGCTCTATGTATTTATTAATTGTTGGCAAGGTCGGTATTCGTTTTTTTGCTCGGATATCGGACGTTCCAAACAGTTTTCTGTACCCAATTGTTTTAGTGTTATGTGTTTTTGGTTGTTACGCGGTTGGTAACACAATGTTCGATTTGATGGTTATGTTTTTGATGGGATTGATTGGCTATTTCATGTTGAAATTCAATATTCCAGCAGCTCCGTTTTTGATTGCCTTCATTTTAGGACCTTTATTGGAAGATAGCTTCCGCCAATCGTTACAGCTCAGCCGTGGGTCGTTTGATATCTTCCTTCGTAATCCAATCTGTTGGGTGTTCCTGTCTTTGGCTATTCTATCCGTTGTGATGATCATTCGCAGAAACATAAAGCTTAAAAAAGACAAGGGCTTGGCTGCGATGATTTTGGAATAGGGCGAACTCAAATAATTAAACAAACCCACCTCAATCACGTAACGACTCTTGTCATCAGCCGCCTTAAGCGTCGAAATGCTCTGAATTGGGCAACTATTCGGGAATTGGCCGATGGCATATCGAATGCTGAGGCCGACCCGGATTGCCGTTGTTTGGTCATTACCGGCGATGGAGACCATTTTGTTGCTGGACGGGATTTGGATGAGGCCAAGTCAGACGCCAGCTTGAAAGAAACGCTAGCCAATGATGAAGCTTATACCCGTATTTTTACAGCCCTACGCAGCATGTCAAAACCCTCTGTATCGGTTGTCCGTGGATATGCGGTTGCTGGTGGGTTCACGTTGGCCATGGGTTGTGATTTTGTTTTGGCTGATCGAACTGCAAAATTTGGGGCGCTAGAGATGCGGGGCGGATTCCCCGCCGCTGTAAATACGGCGATCCTTGGTAACCTGCTTGGGCCAAGACAATCGCTTGAATTGCTTCTATCTGCTGACATGTTTGATGCTGACCATTTGCATCTAGTCGGGTTGATAAATCAAATTTTTGATACCGCTGATGAATTGGAAGCAGGGGCCCAAAAGTTTGTGGCTAATCTAGCCGCACTGGACCCAATTGCTGTTCAAATGACGAAAGAAACACAGCGGGCTACAACGGGGATGCCAATTGCGGATGCGCTGGTTATGTCGAAGCATCTGAATGCGTTGCTGATGTCGTCAGGCCGTATAAATGAAGCGGCCGAGTTCTTCGAGCAGAATAAAAAAAGAAAATAATAGTGGCTCGCTGTATTGAACTGAGGCAGCTATTTGTGACAGTTTGAGTTTTCAGAAATTTGATTTACTCTTCAGTGGAGTATTCGTCATAACTCCCTAATTTTTTTATAATGAGTGTAGAGTTCTGAAAGCCTGTAATTACTGGACGAGGCTATCTAATTAGTACAGTGTGTAAAATATGTATATAATAAATTATTTAAATTGGGAGAAAAATGATGAAAAGACGTGATTTCATTAAAAAAGCAGGAACAGCTGCTGTAGTTGGGGGCGTTGCTGCGTCCACAACTTTAGCTGCTCCAGCTATCGCACAAAAGCGAATTGATATGGTTATTGTTGCTTCTTGGGGACGTGATTTTCCTGGTCTTGGTACAGGTGCACAACGCTTTGCAAAGCGTGTTGCAGACATGACCGATGGCCGGATTAATGTTCAGTATTTTGCTGCTGGCGAACGAGTTGGTGCTTTCGACGTTTTTGATGAGGTTGCTTCAGGCAACGCACAGGCATATCACTCAGCTGATTATTACTGGAAAGGAAAGAACCCAGGTTGGGCTTTCTTCACATCGGAGCCTTTTGGTTTAACCTATACAGAGCGTGCAGCTTGGATCCATCACATGGGTGGCCAGCAGCTTTGGGACGAAATGGCTGATGGATATGGCCTGAAGTGTCTTCCTTGTGGCAACACGGGCGTTCAAATGGGCGGTTGGTTTAAAAATGAAATTGAGACAGCAGACGACCTTAAAGGTCTGAAAATGCGTATTCCTGGCCTTGGCGGTGACGTTATGGCGAAATTGGGTGCATCTCCTGTTTCTCTTCCAGGTGGTCAAATCTATGAAAACCTGGTTTCTGGTGCTATTGACGCTACGGAATGGGTAGGCCCATGGAACGATTATTTCATGAAGTTCTATGAAGCTGCAAAATACTATTATTACCCAGGTATGCATGAGCCAGGTGGGTTTAACTCTTTGGGCATGAATAAGAAATGGTGGATGAGCCTATCTAACTCTGACCAAATGATCATTCAGGCTGCTGCAAGTACGGCAAATGATGTTATGATGGCCGAATTTAATGCCAATAATGGAACATATCTAGCTAAATTGGTCAGTGAGCATGGTGTGCAGTTGCGTCCGTTCAGTGATGAAATTTATGATAGTTTCGGAACTGCCAGCCAAGAAGTGTATGACGAAACCCGTCAGCATAGCGCTCTAGTTGGTCGTATTTATGACAGTTGGTTAAAAGCACGGACAGAAGTTGGTGCCTGGAAGAACCTATCAGAGGCAACCTATTATACACAGCGTAACCGCGTTCTGGGTATTTAATAGCTGGCTTTTTATATAACTAAAGACGGGGCATAATGCCCCGTCTTTTAATTATGAGGTACGTGCTTTGCCAACATCAGTGTGGCGTATAATTGGTTGGACCATTGTGTCCACCTTATTTGCTTTTTTACTTAATAACTACCTCGTCAACTGGCTAAATTGGCCGGGACTGATGGCTCTATTTGAGGCTACATCAACACAGGTTTCTGATCAAATAGGTTTAGCTTGGGCCCAAGCCGCTATCTATCTTTCAGCTTTTATTGGCTCTGTTGCTTTTGTCATGAAAAGCCCTGATCGTGTTTTACGGGATGATAGCGAACAATTTACCAAAATTGGGTCGTTTATCGTCCGCGCAGCCTTCTGGAGCGTCTTACTCATTGGTTTTGTTGACGCTACCATTTCATTTCTTCGGGTCGAGGGGTTCTTGGTTTCTCTTTTTGGAGACGAGATCGCCACCAGCTTAGGGCGTCCCCAATACCGCTCCCCCGTTATTCATATGCCGCTTATGGTGCTTTCAATTGTTATCGCTTGTTTCGTGCGTTCACTTGGGTTCACTTGGCTCGCATTGTTGGTCGTTGTTGCTGAATTGCTGATTGTATTTTCTCGCTTCGTGTTTTCATATGAACAAGCTTTTATGGGCGATCTCGTCCGATTTTGGTACGCAGCCCTGTTCTTATTTGCCAGTGCATACACCCTGTTGGAAGAAGGCCATGTGCGTGTTGACGTTATGTATGCAGGCTTTACCGAAAAGAAAAAAGGTTTGATTAACGCTGTTGGCAGCATCTTTTTAGGCGCAACATTATGCATCGTCATTTTAGTTTTAGGTATGGAAGGGAAGGCAAATATAATTAACGCGCCCTTGTTGAGCTATGAAGTATCTCAATCTGGCTTCGGTATGTATGTGAAGTACATGATGGCTGGGTTTTTAGCCATATTTGCTATATCGATGCTAATCCAATTTGCCGCCAGCTTTTTATCGGGTATCGCTGATTATAGGGGAGAACCTGGTGCCCGCAAAATTGACGATGTACTAACTCATTGAAATTAAATAAAGACTGACATCTAAATGGAACTCCTATTTCTAACCATCTTGGTCGTAATTATGATTAGCGCCTTAGGGTCCGGATTCCCGGTCGCGTTTGCATTGCCAGGTTCAGCCATCCTAACCATTGGCCTTGCAGCAGGGTGCGGCTATTTATTTGCCGGTGACCCCAGTGCTTATTTTGCTCAAGGCGGGCCTATCCAATGGTTAAGCGCGGGTGTTACTAATTTCCGTGGGGTCTATTGGGAGGTTGAGCGTGATACACTGATCGCCATTCCGTTGTTTGTCTTCATGGGAATTATGCTTCAGCGGTCAAAAATTGCAGAAGACCTTTTGGTGACCATGGCTCAGCTTTTTGGTCCTGTTCCGGGGGGGCTTGGTATTTCTGTGGTCTTTGTTGGCGCTCTTTTAGCTGCAACAACGGGTATTGTCGGGGCAACGGTTGTAGCCATGGGCTTGATCTCGTTACCCGCCATGTTACGTAATAACTACTCGAAAGCCCTTGCAACGGGAACGATTGCTGCATCTGGAACTTTGGGGCAAATTATTCCGCCGTCTATTGTTTTGATTATTCTGGCAGATCAATTAACCAGTGCTGTTGATCAAGCAGGAACGGCCCGGAAAGCTCTTTATAAGGTGGCGACGGGTGAGTTTTCTATGCCATCGGAATTCGCTGTTCTCTCAACCAGCGCTGGCGACATGTTCTTAGGCGCTTTTATTCCTGGAATCTTATTGGTTCTTTTGTATATGGCGTTCATTCAAGTTATTGCTTTATTGCGCCCTAGTCTTGCACCTGCAGTGCCTTTTGCAGGGAGTATGAATTTTAAATTCCTTGGTCGGGTTCTGCTGGTACTTGTGCCACCGTTGACATTGATCTTTGTTGTTTTGGGCTCCATCATTATGGGCGTTGCTACTGTTAATCAAGCTGGCGCGATTGGTGCCATTGGTGCGATGATGATGGCAGGGTACCGCTTGCGGGAAGGCCATCCACGCCAATATATCCCAGTAATCATAGCGATTGTATCGATGGTCGCAATTATGATTATCACCAGTAACTACGATACAAATATAAAAAAAATCCGCACATCAGACGATGTCATAGGTGTGACAATGGCATTGATCGCCGTTACGATGTTGGTCATATCTATTATTTGGAGCGGTTGGCGAACCTACAAAATAGAAAACACCTTAACAGGCGTAATGGTTGAGACGGCAAAAACTTCATCCTTAGTGTTCATTATCTTATTGGGTGCTGCAATGTTGACGTCTGCATTCCGTGGCTTTGGCGGTGAAGAACTTGTGAAGGAATTTTTGACCGGGTTACCTGGTGGGTTCTGGGTTCAGTTTGTGATCGTTATGGGCGTTATTTTCGTCCTTGGTTTCTTCCTTGATTTTATTGAAATCGCAGTTGTTGTTGTTCCTATTGTAGCGCCAATTCTTCTTATGGACCCATCGGCAAATGTAACTGCTGTTTGGTTAGGTGTTATGATTGGCCTAAATATCCAAACCTCGTTCTTAACTCCACCTTTTGGTTTTGCGCTTTTCTACCTGCGTGGTGTCGCTCCAGCTATCGTTAAAACGATACAAATATACAAAGGTGTTATTGCGTTTATATGCCTGCAATTGGTCGCCCTTTTCATCGTAGCTGTGTTCCCACCTTTGGTAAATTATTTACCGAATCGTGTGTCATTAACGTCTGAAACGGCCCCGCCACCCATAAATCCACGCCTTCAATATTGCATTGAAGAAATTACATTTGCCGCTTTGACACGAAATAGCGATCAGTTGCGAAGTGCAATTACGACGGCAAGCAAACTTGATTATAGTTACGTTCCGACCAGGCTAAAAAAATCAATGGAAAGGAGCTTTATTAATGCGTTGTCGGTGTTTGATCTACGTGATGAAGCGAACACACGGTCCGCTGCTGTGGATGCAAAATCAGATGCATACCGTCCTCTACACCGTGAAGTCCGTTCCATTGAAAAACGCATTCGTCGAAATGATATTGCTATTAAAGCATTAGGAATTCAGATCAACCGTATGGATCCTGCAGATACAGAAACAAAGGGTGAATTGCTTGCTGAGGTTGAAGAGCGCAAACGTGACCGTTCATATTTAGTGACAACAATCCCAGAGAACTGGAAAGTCGAAAACACTAAGTTTGTAACACTTCAAAAAGCCTATGATGAAGCTCGAAAAAACTATCGAAGTGCA
>Ga0114994_10001462_pt1 | contig 16990 bp, 15 predicted proteins | sample ArcticOcean_MG_C_9_FD_87043 | JGI IMG/M metagenome (GOLD analysis project Ga0114994, IMG submission 87043) | Marine microbial communities from western Arctic Ocean - ArcticOcean_MG_CB2_152 | ecosystem: Environmental > Aquatic > Marine > Oceanic | place: Arctic Ocean: Canada Basin | collected...
AATGGGCACAGCCAAATCCATTTGATGGACCCGTTTACCGGTGAAGATCATTCGCTAACACGTGGACGTTACAAATCGGAACAACCTGCCTGGTCTCCGGACGGACGTCAAATCGCTTTTGTGTCTTCCTCAACCGGCAGGGATAAATTGTATGTTATGTTTGTGGACGGAACCGGACGGCGGCGTTTAACACGTACACCCAAAGACTTTGAAGAAGGTTCCCCGACTTGGACTGCAAGGAAATTTTAATGCAACAAAATGAAAGGCAGACTGAACTGGACGCTAAAGTTATCCGGCAGGAAAGACAAAAAGCAAGAGATCTGCGAAAAACGCAATGGTGGAAAAATAGAAGAGCAGGCAACATTTGTTATTACTGTGAAGCACCGACTCCCGCACTTCAACTGACAATGGATCATCTGGTGCCTTTAGCACGCGGAGGCCGCAGCGTGAAATCAAACCTCGTTCCTTGCTGTAAATCCTGTAATACGCAGAAAAAAAACTTGCTGACCATTGAATGGAGCGAATTTATGGATAATATTAAAAAAAATAAGTAGCTTTTTTGACGTATAAAAATATTTGTCTTAAGCTCTGAATTTTCTGCCATTTATATTTTATCCTCATTATTTTAATATTTTTCAGCTTTAAAAACTTTACAAACGTGTTGGTTGATGTTAGCGTCACGACCATATTACGGACGGTGTTTTTTCAGTTGCATGTCCCGCAAAAAAACTGATGTTGATCTCAATAAATTTTTTTCTGAAAAATTAAGATGGCCAACAAATTTAATCGACAGGGTAAGGGCTTTGGAGCGAACAGAAAAGCAAAAGCGAAAACTGGTAAAAACTCAGTAAAAGGCAAACTTTCCAGTGAAGATATTGAACTTGCCACCAAGGAATTTCTCAAGAAAGGTGGAGAAATTGAACGGGTTGCACAGAATCCCGCGGTTTCACAAAATGAAGTCTTTCGAGCAAATCTGGAACCTGACTCCAGATTGGGTATGGGTACTCTAGTGGACGATTCATGGGACTGTTGGGAAAACAAGGATTATGATACTAACCCAAGCGGATCAACACTCTAATCTTTGAAGTCGCCCTTTAATGCTTTAACAAACCGCTGCTTGCGGGTCGTGTATTGCTGTTGTTACCCTGTTCTTGCTGAACGGTGCTGGTAGTTGGCCTTTCTGCGGTAATATTACGCGGAAGATCTTTTCCCCCTTTTCTTGACTAATCTTAAATTTTTCTAAAAAAGCACCTACAGTACCAAATTCAACCTGTTTGTGGCGGATAAAAATTACTTTTCTATCCATAAACTCTGTTCACAACATTAAGTTTTTTATCATTGTTTTTTTGTTTTATTATGGGTAATTAATCATGGATATTTTATCAGCAGGTCTGACCCTGCTGCTGATCATGGATCCTCTGGGAAACGTTCCCTTGTTCCTCTCAGTCTTAAAAACTGTCGAAGATGAGTCTCGCAGGCAAAAAATATTAATCCGCGAATTATTTTTTGCTTTACTGGTTTTACTGCTGTTTTTATTTGCTGGTGAATATCTATTGCAATGGTTAAACCTGCGACAGGAAGCGGTGAGCATAGCCGGCGGGATAGTGCTGTTTTTGATTTCACTACGAATGATCTTTCCCACTGAAAAGGGAATTATGGGTGAAATGCCTGAAGGTGAGCCATTTTTTGTTCCTCTTGCAGTTCCTTTACTAGCGGGACCTTCCACGTTAGCAATGCTGATTTTACTAGCCAGATCTCAACCTGAGCGAATTTTTGAGTGGTTGGCTGCAGTTTTAGGTGCTTGGGCTGTAACTTGCCTGATCATGCTCTCTTCAAATAAACTCAACAAACTATTCGGTAAAAGAGGACTCATTGCCGTAGAACGTCTGATGGGTATGGTTCTGGTGGCAATTTCTGTGCAGATGCTGATGGATGGAATTACGACTTACTTGAATGTATTGATAATCCGCTGATTAATCCTGCGCAAGTCTTTGTCGACTGCAAAAATTTCATTCATTTCCCCTTTGAACTCCTTAATTTTCTTTTCCAATTTCTCCTTTATCTCTTCTTTTTTCTGCAGTTGAGTCTACTGGCACAGTTTTTGTTGTATTTAAGGAAGAACATTCGTTTATCAGCTTTAGTTTCAAGGATCGAATTCAGTTAAGAATAAACCTCGATCACGTAGAAGACACCAAACGATACTAAAAGTTATGTCCTTCAAATTTCACCTGACCGCAGTAATTGCGGCTCTGTGTTTTTTCAACACCCAGGCTACTGCAACCTCATTTTCTGCGGTCTCAAAGGCAGTTGCAACTGAAACACTTCCGCTGGCATCATTTTTATTTGTGCAGCGTGATCCGATGCGCGTGGGCTGGTATGACAATTCGAACAAACTGGAGCAGAAAGATTTGCTTCTGGAAAGTGCTAAAGTGGTCGGTTCTTTATTTGTGCAGCTGCGTCCACGAAAATATGAAGGTGAATATCAGCTTGCGCTCCGTGTTTTAAGGGACGGTTCGCATCAGTTTCAACTCATACGTGAATTTACGAACGGTCTGCCGCTGAATCACAAACGTTATTTAACGATTCCTTTTGAACATCTGATTGGCGCAATTCAGGGTGAAGCCCTGCGCGTACTGTTCCCGAATGATCGTGTTGAATTTGGAGGATGGCGTCATCAAACGACTTACGATTGGGAAACTACGGATTTGATTGCGAAATCTTTTACCAAATCCGCAAAATCCACTTTTCCTCAGCAAATTTACAAACAAGGTGAAACATTTACTATTCCATGGAACATTTTACGTGCAGATTTGGAACTGCAGCCTTTAGCTGTGCGTGAACCCCTTTTCATTAAAAAAGACGAATCCGGACTGCGCTATGCGTTTTACCGGATTCAACCTGGAGATACACTTTATTCCTCAGTAGTAATCCGTTTCATTGGTGAAACCAAACATTACGTGCGCAGTCAAAATGCTGGTGATTTACTGGTTTTGAACGGACTTGATGACGCGCACCAGCTTTCAGAAGGTCAATTAATAAAAATACCGCTGGAATGGATCCGTTCTGAATATTTACATCAGGTGCCTGGAATCTACAGAATTTCTAAAGATTTAAATGCCGAGGCAAAAGAGCCAGAGCCTCAACACCGAATATCAACTGAGATCGGCCTGCCTCAAGCAGAAAAGCTCAACCAAATTAGCATCATCAGCCAACGTTAATATAATGAAACTAAAGTTCGCCATCTTCGCGTTCGTCCTTTCTTCTTTGTTGGGACTGACAGAGAAGACATTTGCAAAGTCGCCTAAAAGTTCAAACTGGAAGGATTTCCGTTTAGAGTATCAAAGTACGGGAAACTCCGAAATGAAGGTCGGCTGGAATGGTAAGCGGCTAGTTGTAAAACTCAAGCCTCAAAGCGGAGAAGGTGGTTACAATCTGGCCAAGAGAGTTCTCGAACCAAAATATAGAAGCATAAAAACTATCCGTAAATACAGTAAATCACGCCGCCTGTACAGAAATCGTTTCATCACATTTCCGTTCAAGGTCATAAACAATGTCATCCGTAGTTCTGCGCTTAAAGCCACATTTTTCAAAGACAAAGCTGAAAAAGACTATTGGAAGCATCGGGTAACCTACGGCTGGGAAACCACCACGCTGATTGCGGGTCTCTTTACCAAAAAAGGTATAAAGTCAGGGCATTTGGTACGTTACAATAAAATGCGTAAAAATGGCAATATCCTCATAAAAGGTGATGTTATTAAAATTCCTTGGAAGTGGATCAGTCCGCAGCTAGCGCTGCGACAAGTTGCTGTTAAACTGCCTCTGAAGCTCAAGCAGGAATCTTCCGGAAAATTTTTCGCGCATTATCAGATGAAACCTGGTGAGACACTTTATTCTTCGGTTGTGATCCGTTTTACCGGTCGGCTGTTAAATGATGAGGTAAATCAGGTAGCAAACAATATTTTAAAATTAAATAATATACCTGACGCAAAGCTAATTCAGAATCGGCAAAATATCAAAATCCCACTTGAATGGTTAAGTGAAGAATTCCTTGGTAACCAGGCAATGGAGAAGATTTCTGTAAAAAATTCTGCTGTAGCCAGGAAAACAACTAAAACAACTAAAACAAAAAGTAAAAAAAGCAAAAAAGAAAAATCGATTTCTACTAAAAAGAACGTTAAAAAAAGCAAAAAGAGGGTAGTTGCTAAAAAGACAAAAACAAAAACCAATGCCCATAAAATTCATGTCATTCTTGATTCAGGTCATGGTGGTGGCGATCCCGGAACTTCCGGCGGCTCCAGAAAAACTAAAGATCTGATTTACGAAGATGAGGTCGTTTATGATGTCAGCAAGCGCATGGCTGAGATACTCAAAAAGGAAGGTGTGATAGTACATCCCACCCTTGCTGATCCTAACCAGAAAAAACCGGTACGATTTTTATCTCATCGACACGACAAAGATGAACTACTTTTAGTCACACCTCGTTATTCTACCCGTAATTCACGTGTTGGGGTAAATATGCGTGTTTATCTTGTCAATCACATATATCAAGAGTTGAGGAAACAAAAAGTACCTCCTGAAAACATTTTATTTATCAGTCTTCATGGTGACTCGCTTCACTCATCGCTGAGTGGTGTAATGGTCTATTATCCTGATCGGCGCTTACGTCGCGGAAGTTTTCGGTTGAAAAGTAAAATATACCGCAGGATTAAAGAATATAATTCAAAATTGACTTTTCAATCAAAGGATAATCGTTATTCTGAAAAACTGAGTAAATCATTTGGAAAAGTTGTTATTAATCAGTTCCGTAAAACAAAGCTGCGTACACATCGGGTTTCCTCAGCAGTCAGGGGTTATCTCTACCGTAAAGGTAAAAAGACTCTGCCGGCGGTTCTTCGTTACAGCAAGGTGCCGACTTCTGTTTTAATAGAAATAGCAAACCTTAATAATAGACGTGATCGACAGGATTTGCTAAAATCAAAGTACCGTCAACGAATAGCTAAAGCCATTTCAAATTCAGTTTATGCCCATTTTGGCCGTGCAAGCGGTCTAGTCGCAAAACGTTAGTCCCAAAAATCCAATTTATGTCTTCAACAAAAACCGTAGTTTTTGACCTCGGAAACGTCTTAATTGACTGGAATCCCCGCTATCTTTACAGTAAAATATTTCCCACTGAAACAGAAGTTGAATGGTTTTTAGAAAATATCTGTGATGATGAATGGAACGCAAAACATGACGCAGGTCAGCCTTTTTCAACAGGCATCTCAGAACTCTCCAGTTTACATCCGCAATTTTCTGCACAGATCAGCAACTGGTATGATCGCTGGGAAGAAATGCTGGGTGGCCCTCTGGATGATACAGTTGAAGTTTTAGCAGAGCTGAAAAAAAAACAGGTGCCGCTTTTCATTCTAAGTAACTGGTCTGCGGAGACTTATCCCAAAGCAGAAGCTATCTATGATTTTCTGCACTGGTTTGATGGAAAAATCATTTCAGGTGAAATCGGAAAAATCAAACCTGATCCGGATATCTACAAATTACTCCTAGAGACTTATGATTTGTCACCAAACGATACCGTTTTCATTGATGACAAACTTATCAATGTTGAAGCCGCCGAGGACTTAGGTATCCACGGAATTCATTTCCAAAATGCAACTGCACTCCGGAGTGATTTAGAGAAACTGGAGTTACTCTGACTTGTATTGCCTACGCCAAAAGTTGCGTTTATTACACATTTGAGCTACGCTGATGCGCATATCGTTCCGTACTTGGAATTGCCAATCTACTCATTTTTTTATCCGGAAGTCTTGCGAAAACTGATTGTTTTAAGCTGTGTTTTTTTGATTCTATCCGGCATACTGTTGGCTTATCCAAAGCTGTTTCCATGGGCCGTAGAGTCTTCAGCTACTTCCTTATTACATATCTGGGCGGGATTTTTCTTTTTGGTTATTTTTCCCATGTATTCTTGGGATCATATAAGGGGACATGCTGAGCGGCTTAAAAAATTTTCACTGGTTACAGCATCCGGAATTATCCAATTTTTCAGCGGTTTGGGGTTAATTGCTTCCGGAATACCTTTACTACTTTATGGGGCAGATGTGCTTGATTTACCGCGGGAAATACATCTAGGTTTGACTTTTGTATTAGCGGGTAGTTTGGTTTTGCATAAATTATCCAGGAAATAAACGACAGCGTTTCAGCACTCCTATTCAAACAACAATACACACAGCATGTCTTCTTCAGCAAATAAAATCAAATTGATGGACACCACCCTGAGGGATGGCGAGCAGACACAAGGTGTCTCATTCACACCACCAGAAAAGGCAAATATCGCTAAGACTCTGCTGAAAAAACTGCGTGTTGATCGAATTGAAGTAACTTCAGCAAGGATTTCAGCAGGTGAGTTAGGTTCAGTTCAAAATATCACGGCATGGGCTGCAGAAAATGGGTTTTTGGATTGTATCGAAGTTTTAGGATTCATTGACCAGAAACGCAGTGTAGATTGGATTACAGAATCTGGTTGTACTGTAATGAATTTACTGACTAAAGGCAGTGAAAACCACTGTAAAAACCAACTCAGAAAGACCCTAAAAGAGCATGTTGCTGACATCATACAGACGCTGAAATATGCGCATTCAAAGAATCTCGATGTCAACGTTTATCTTGAGGACTGGTCGAACGGATATCACAACAGCCCGGAATATGTTTTCGAAATGATGTCAGCACTCAAGGATGAAGGCATCAAGCATTTCATGCTTCCGGACACTCTCGGAGTTTTGTCTCCGGACGAAGTTTATTCCAGTCTTTCGGATATGCTAGCTCGTTTTCCATGGGCAACTTTTGATTTTCATCCGCACAACGATTACGGTTTAGGTGTAGCAAATGTACTCTATGCGGTCAAGGCCGGGGTGAGAAACATTCACTGTACTATGAACTGCCTTGGCGAACGCGCTGGAAATGCCTCGCTGGCAGAAATCGCGGTTGTGCTGCATGACAAAATGGGAATGGAACTCTCGATTGACGAATCGCATCTTTCGCCTGTGAGTGAAATGATAGAGAGCTTTTCCGGAAAAAGGCTTGCAGACAACGCGCCGATTGTTGGTGAAAATGTTTTTACTCAAACCAGTGGAATCCATGCGGATGGTGACAAAAAAGCGAAATTGTATCACAACCCCATTGTACCGGAACGTTTTGGACGTAAAAGAAGTTATGCCCTTGGTAAAATGAGTGGTAAAGCATCTCTCACAAAAAACCTGGAATTACTTGGCATTCAGTTGGTTGATGAAAATTTACAGAAAGTTCTAAAACGAGTAGTTGAGCTCGGTGACTCAAAAAAATCATTGACCGCTGCGGACTTGCCAATCATCATTACTGATGTACTTGAAACCAGCGATACTCAACGAATTGAACTGCTGAACTGCTCAATTTCAAGTGGTCTTAATTTAAGAGCAACTGCTACAATTCAACTTAAAATTGATTCAAAAGAATACCTTGAAGCAGGCAGCGGAAACGGCGGCTATGACGCGTTTATGAGTGCAATAAAAAAAATCTTAAAACGGGTGCATCTCGAGGCTCCGGAACTTGTTGATTATCAAATCCGGATTCCGCGTGGAGGTAAAACTAATGCTCTCACAGAAGCGATTATCACTTGGCAGGTTAACGGTAAACGTCTGCAGACTATCGGCATTGATTCTGATCAAGTTATTGCCGCAGTCAATTCAACGCTCAAGATGCTCAACTTGCAGCTCTTACAAAAAGAAGTTGCTGAACAGTAAGGTAACAGTTTGTTGAATTGCCTCGATTCAGCCTTTACAATAGTGAGCATCAACGACTTCTACTGTGCTGTGGAGAGTTAAATCATGAGTAGCCCAACTTCCGAGGCAAAACTGCCCACTATATATTTCCCTTTAACAGCAGATCCCGTTGGTCATAATCATCTGTTATTGGCGGAATCCGTTCTCTGGCAATTTCCGGAAACTCAGTTGGTCGTATTTATACTTTCCAACGGCATGCATCCGGATCCTCTAAAATACCGGAAAATCCCAGCAGCGACTGTGCGAGCAGAAATATTGAGGAGTGCGTTAAATGATTGGGCTGATCCTGAAAAATCACTAGCTGCACATATTGCAGAAGAATCCGGAATTGAGCTTAAATTAGCAAATAATAATTCCGCTGTTTCACGCAGAGAGTTGTCTTACAATCGCCCCCAGCGTCTTGCAGAGCATATCCGAGCTTTCTCTACAGGAGAGAAAGTGCACATGATCTTCGGTGCGGATTTGCTTGAACGTATGCTAAATCCGCAAATATTCACGAATCAGGATCTTGCTGAAATTTCACGTGGCTGTCACTTGCTGCTGGCACCTCGAAATGACGTTGAAATTGAAAATGTTTTAAAACAATTAAGGCAAAAACGCGGAATAACTTTAAGTGTTACCTTGATAAATACTGAGTTCTTTCCGCAAAATCTGCAAAGATTTTTGTTGATTTCATCAACACTTATTCGCAGGGCAGCTCAAGCTGGCCATGAGCTTAATGCTTTTCTACCAGCAACGGCCACACGACAGATATCATGTTACGGTTTATACGAAAAACAAAAAAATTGTCTTCAAATACAATCTTCAAACTTAACTGAATTGCAGCTGCGTTTACATGAATTGATGGAGCAACTTGAAGAATCCGCAAAAAAGCTGCAAAAATTTCTCATTCAGTGCGAACTGCAAAAAAAACCACACCGTTTTTCTGTACTGGAAACCAGTACCGGTGGACAAATTGCGGAAGCTTTTACCAGTCTTTCCGGAGCATCAAAGCATTTTTTGGATGGCCGGATTCTTTACAGCCAGGAAGCGCAGGCACAATTTTTAGGCAGCTCTTTAACCGCTGATTCAAGTGTGTCACAGAAACGGGTACGAGATCTTGCGGAAGCAATGCTCAGACAATCCGGAACTGAGTGGGCACTCGCTGAAACAGGAATGGCAGGTCCGCCTACAAGTGAAAGAAGAAGCAGGAAAAATGGGCAATGTCATCTTGGACTGGCATTATCGTCAGAAGTCAAGTATAAGTGTCTGGAGTTTAATCCATTTCTAACACGTAAAGAGCATCAACTGCTGTTTGCGATTGAAGCCCTTAACTGGGCTGAAGAAGCGCTTCAAAATTAAAAAAATAACAAACAAATGAAAGAATTACTGCAAAAATTATTGGCGGCCAGGGAACTGAGTTTTGAGGAAGCCCGTCAAATGATTCTTTGGATTATGAGTGAAGAAGCGGTTTCGGTTCAGGCAGCAGCTTTGTTGGCCCTCTTGCAGGCAAAGGGGGTGACAGTTGATGAAATGGCGGGTGCTGCCCTGGCCATGCGTGAGCGTGCGTCAGGCATTGCGGCACCAGAAAACGCGATTGACACTTGCAGTACAGGTGGAAACGGGATCAGCACTTTTAATATCTCCACCTGTGCGGCCATTATTGCTGCGGCAGCAGGTGCAGTGGTTGCAAAACACGGTAACCGCAGCAACACACGTAAAAGCGGCAGCGCGGAAGCTCTTGAAGCTTTAGGTGTAAATATAACCTTGGAATTAAGCGAGGTTGAACGTTGCCTGAGCGAATTGGATATATGTTTTTGCTATGCGATCAATCATCACCCTGCAATGCGCTTTGCAGGACCCATTCGTAAAGATTTGGGAGTACCGACTATTTTCAATTTGCTCGGTCCACTTACAAATCCGGCCGGAGCAAAAAGCCAACTGATCGGTGTGCCCAACAAGGAACTAACTTTGAAAATCGCACAGGTACTCCAGCGCCTTGGCAGTTCCCGTGTTATGGTGGTGCATGGACATGACGGTCTTTGTGAATTAACCGTTACAACACCTACTCATGTGGCTGAACTGCGTGACGGCAAGATCACTGAATATGACGTAAATCCGGAGGAACTGGGATTCAAAATCGGTAATCTGGATGAGATCAGGATTGAAAGTCCGGAAGAAAGCGCAAAGATTATTGAACGTATTTTTTCCTGTCAGGAGCAAGGTACTGCACGTGATATCGCCCTGTTGAATGCAGCAGGCGCTCTCGTTGTTGCAGGAATCTCGGATGACTTGAAGGAAGCAGTTGAGTTAGCAACAAAAACCGTAGACAGTGGTAAAGCCGCAGAAAAGATGGCGCAGCTGATAAAATTTACCCTGCCAGTATAGCAAAATCCAGCATAATCAGTAAAACCCTCATCCTCAAATCTGCAGCCTGCGGATTACTTCCCACAAGATTTCCGGCTCATCGCTGATTATTCCGCTGACACCCCACTTAATCAACTGTTCCATCCTTTTTTCATCATTGATAGTGTAGGGAAAAATTCGAAAACCATCTGTATGTAAATGCTGAATCAATTCAGGAGTTACCAGACATTCATCAGGATGATAGGAATATGTGCTATGCCTTTGACAAAGAGCTGCTGCTAAATTATCCGCAAGAGGAGCTTCTTGTAAAGGAGCCGTTCGGATTACAGTTGATTTATTTTGCTCACGATACCAGCACTGTATTCTGGCAAAAAAGGAATGTTCAAAACTTGAAATCAGCACTGAATCTGCCATCTCAAGCTTTTCCACCATTTCACAGATCTGCACTTCAATTGCGTCTGGAGGAGACGGTTCTTCAAAACTTTCCGGTTTTATTTCAATATTTACGGTAATCCTGCCTTTGATTTTCAGCAGCAGTTCCTCAAGCGTGGGAATAGCTTCGCCTTTAAACTCTGCACCAAACCAGCTTCCTGCATCGAGTGTTTTTAATTCTGAGAGAGTATGCGCTGAAACCAGTCCTTTACCGGTAGTGGTTCTTTCCAGAGTTTTATCATGGATCACCACTGGAATCCGGTCAAGTGTCAGGCAGACATCCAGTTCAATCATATCCGCTTCTACAGCAATTGCTGCTTCAAAAGACGCAAGTGTGTTTTCAGGATACTTTGCACGATAACCTCTGTGTGCCACAACCCAGGGACGTTTATTTAGTTCAATTGTCGTAATATTTTCCATAGTTTGACACATCGATGGAGTTGGTATAGAATTGTGAATAAAAGTTAAGTAGCAGGAGGCCAAGCTCCAAGCATACCTTTCCTAGTGAAAAACTCAATTCCAATAAAGGTTTCGATGTTTAAATTCAACAATATATCCGAAGATAATGATTTCAATCTCGCTGAATACCGCCTGAGTCCTCGGGAGTTTTTTGAGAAACGTCGTACTTCCAAACGGCCTTATGTTTTCGATCTGCGCAGTGCAGAAGCACATGAAGAGGAGAATATCCCGGGTTCACATAGTTTGCCGATCGAGCATTTTGAAACTTCCATCTACCAAATGCCTTTTGCTGGAGATATCTTGCTTTACGGCGGTGAAGAAGGTGAGGTATTGACTGCGGCAGAAATTCTTTATGACAATGGCTTCGAATCTTTTAGCTTTACAGAGTCCTTCGAAGCTCTTTTCAGCAGTGCCGAAGCTGAATATTTGTCCATCACAGATTCGGCAGGGAAGCAGATAAATGATGAACTGCAAAGCGGAGATGCCCTGAAAGGTGTACAGGTTATAGTTGAACCGACTTCACCTTTAAAAGCAAATTATCGTCTTGAATTAGTTAAATCACCTCTGGAAGGCAGCATTCAGTTCGAGGTTGCAGGAATTGCAGTCTTTAGTGAACGCAAAAATGTTTCTTATCTTGAAGGTACTATCATTGAAATCAACGAAGAAGGTGACCTGGAAGCCAGAAACCCACAACTGTCAATTAGTAAACTTAGTGGTTCACTGGAAGATCAGATACAACTTATGCTAGATGAGCAGGTCAATCCTATGCTGGCCTCACATGGTGGAAATGTCATGCTGGAAGGTATCAAGGACAGCGCTGCTTATGTACGTTTTGGAGGCGGATGTCAAGGTTGCAGTATGATTGACACAACTGTCAAACAAGGTGTAGAAGTAATGCTCAAAGAGGCCATTCCAGAGCTGGTTGGAGTTTTTGATATCACCGATCACTCTGAGGGTGAATCACCGTTTTTTACAGGTTAATAACTATTTTAGTCAATGTTTCTAAATTGAGCGCTTTCCCCTAATCCGTATTTAAACAACTCCAGCAAACCCCGACCTTTTTATGTCATCTTCCCCAGAAGATAATTTGAGTGACTCTCCACTTCCGATCATCGAAAGAGATGATGAATTTACACAGGTGGTATTTGACGGCAGGAACTTGCTTAAAAACAGAAAAGAATTCCAGACTGACGAATGGGCATGGACCGCTGAGCTGGATGATGGAGGTGTCTTTATCTTCAGCTATCTCTTGTATGACTACAAACAGCAGGTACTAAGCTTAACACGATTAAAAGAAAGTGTTTATATGCTGAACCTCTTGCGTCACAAGATGCTGCCGACACAGGAAAAATCTAGGTTGACGTTGCTGGATGAGTTTCAGGTGATTTTCACGCTTTATGAGAGATTAAAACTTGAAGAAATGTCCTGGGATGCGTGTGAGGAATATTTAAAAGAGCAAATTACAGAGCACCGTAAAACCAACTAACTTAGATTGGTTTCAACGTTCAATTTTTTTGCGCGCTTGATGACTTCCAGGTTTTCAGAAACTTCAGCCGCAATTTTATCATTCAGTTTTTGTTCGGCACATTCCTGAGCATGTCTGATTGCATTGCGTAAGGTATGCACTTTTGAACTTCCGTGACAGATAATTACGACTCCGTTTACGCCCAGTAAAGGCGCACCTCCAACTTCGGAATAATCCGCCCTTTTTCTCAACTGCTTGAAAGGGCCTTTCATCGCAAGGTAACCTAACTTTGAAAGCCAGGAACTCTGAACTTCTTCACGTAGAATACTGCGCACAAAATCGAAAGTTCCTTCTGCGACTTTAAGCGCGATATTGCCGATGAAACCGTCACAGACAACCACATCTACCCTGTCTTTGAACATGGCCTTACCCTCAATGTTACCTGCAAAATTAAGGGTACTCTGTTTTAGCAAATCGAAGGTTTCTTTCAGATCCAGATAACCCTTACCCTCTTCCTCACCAACGTTTAATAAAGCGACACGCGGGTTTTTCAGGTGCAGATACGTACGTGCGTATGCATCACCCATTAAGGCAAACTGAAAGAGATAAAGTGGTTTGCAATCCGTGTTTGCGCCAACGTCGAGGAGGACGAAGGGATGATTGCGGTGAACTGAGGGCATGAGTGAAGCAATTGCGGGACGCTCTATTCCCTCGACAGACTTGAGGACAAACTTTGCGGTTGCCATTGAGGCACCGGTATTTCCTGCGCTGACAATAGCATCTGCTTCACCTGCTTTCACAAGATCAACAGCAACCCTGATTGAGGAATCTTTTTTTTGCCGCAGAGCGGTAGCGGGAGACTCGTTCATTTCCACAATTTCTGTGGAATTGACAACACGTAATTTTTGCTGATCGTAACTGTATAGTTTCAGCTGCTGATTTATTTGAGCTTCCGCTCCAACAATTATGACTTCAATTCCGAAGTCTTTTACGGCATGTACAGCCGCCTCCACCTGAACAGTTAAAGGTCGGTCTCCTCCCATTGCGTCAACTGCAATTGCCATGCGTTTCCCCGGTATGCTGTTGATGAGTGAAAGAGCAGAACAAACGGCTTAAGATGCTTTAACTGCAATTACTTCAACACCCTTATAAAATCCGCATTCAGGGCAGACTCGATGAGGACGAATCAATGAGTTACAGTTGGTACATTCTGAAAGCGCAGATTCTGTTATTTTTATATGTCCCCGTCTGTGGTCACGTTGACTACGCGAGGTTTTACTTCTTGGTACGGCCATGGGTCGTCTGTGTTTGAGTTATAATTTGTTGATGTGCAACGTTCTTTAAAAAATGCTGATTTCGGATTATTGTTAAACCAGTTTAATTTGCGGCTCCACCTGACTGTTGCTTCGGCTCAAAAAATAAATCAGCAGGAACTGTTAGGATTCAACCTTCAGCAGCTTGTATTTCTTCAAGAGTTCGTGCGTTTGGGAGAGGATCTTTTGCTTCGTCGATAACCGGATACTCTTCACATTTTTCTTCGTTTAACGCTGTGTAACTTGCCCATTTTTCAGGAACATCTACATCTGCGTAAATTGCTTCCACAGGACACTCCTCAACGCAGGCATTGCAGTCAATGCAGGTTTCCGGATTTATGTACAACATAGTCGGCCCTTCGTGAAATGCCTCCACAGGACAGACTTCTACACAGTCCGTATATTTACAATTATCGCAGTTTGGGGTTACAGTATAAGTCATCGACAACTCCTCAGTTGAAATTCAGTCTAGAGTTTTACACTCATTTTAAGTAAAAATAATTATCAGCTAATGACAACCTTTGATATTCACATAGAAACATCACAAAAACAAGTTTTTTTAACATACTCACTGATTCAAATTATTTATTCGTAACGCAAAGGATCTACCGGATTAATCCGAGATGCTTTTGAGGCAGGATAAAGCGTTACCAAAATACAAATTGTGAAGGAAGACACTGTCGCGAGCCCTACATCGAACCAGTCAATCAGCACCGGAATTCGGTTTCCACCGGGATAAACTCCAGCGGGAATATCAATTATATCAAAGCTCATTAAGATCCAGCAGATTGCTAGTCCCACCAATACTCCTCCGATCGTGCCCAGCGAACCAATCACTAATCCCTGAAAAAAGAAGATCCTCCGTATACCGGAATCTTTTGCACCGAGTGCCTTGAGGATCGCAATTTCACGGGATTTCTCCAGCACCAGCATAATCAGCGAACTGATGATGTTGAACGCAGCCACTACAATGATCAGTGAGAGGATCAGAAACAGGCCGATTTTTTCAATTCTCATAACCTGAAAGATACTTTTGTTTTCATCCGCCCAGTTCCCCACTATATAATCCTCACTCAGTTCACCAAAATCATCAGCAACATCCTGAGCATTTTCAGGATTACGGATACTTACACCCAAACCGGTAATCTTGTTTTGCATACGGTAAATTTTTTGCAACAGACGGTAATCGATAAAAGCCAGAACTTCATCATAACCGGAAATTCCTGATTCAAAGATTCCGATCACCTCCAGTTTTTTGATTCTCGGTACATCACCGATTGGGGTCAACCGCTGTTCAGAAGAAACCAGCTTGACCGAATCTCCAACATTTGTTTCCAGCTGACGGGCTAATTTTGCGCCTAAAATAATTCCGTCTTTCAAATGATTAGCTCTTGCTTCAGGATGTGAAAGTCGCTGTAGCAATCTCGCTGAAATTTGTTTTTGTTTTTCCGGAGATGGAGTGAAGCCGTAAACTTCGTCGCGTAGGTAAGAAGCTATTCTTGTCACATCTGCTTCCTGCTGTGGATCAATTCCACGCAGTAGCGCCCCTTTGGGCTTTTTGCGGCCGGTTAGCAGAGCCTGTTTAAAAATATACGGCGCGACACCTTTAACTTCCGGATGCCCTGCTAAACGTTTCTGGAGTCCTGAATAATTATCCATTGCGTCATCCCAGGCAAAAATAGTGATGTGCGGTAAGGAACCTGTCACCGCGTTACGCAAATTTGTACGGAAACCATTCATTACAGAAGTGGAAACGATGAGTGCAACCACACCTAAGGCGACACCGCCGATCGAAATCCAGGTGATGACTGAAATCGAACGATCCTGCCGAGGAGAAAAAAGATAACGTTTGCCTATAAATGTTTCGTAACGCATCAGTTAATTTGCCAGTTTTTCCCGTACTAAATCTGCTGCTGAGGCCAACGCTTCTGCAAGTTTTTCCGGAGCTTTTATGCCTGCCTGCGCCATATTCGGTTTTCCACCGCCTCGTCCGTCGGCGAGTAAAGCCACGGTATTTACCAGTTCACCGGCCTTTAAGCCTCGTTTAATCAAGTCATCTGTAACAACACAAAGCAGGGTGCTTTTCCCTGACATCGTTGCTGCCAGCCAGGCTACACCGGAGGTCATTTGTTCGCTGAGTGCCTGCCCAATCTTTCGGAGAGTGTCCGCGGAATCGACCTCAATTATTTTAGCTAAAACCAGCACACCTTCAATTTCTTCAGCCTGTGCGATCAAACCAGAGACACCTACAAGAGCATTCTCGTTGCGTAAATTTTGCAGTTCTCTTTCCAATTGTCTTTTTTCGTCTGCAAGCTTTTCGACCATTTCCGGAACTTGTGCTTCCGGCACATTCATAAATTGTCGCAAGTTGCGAGCGATCCGACCATGTTCCTGGTTCATCATCTCAGCTTGGCGTCCTGTAAAAGCAACAATCCTTCGCACTCCGGAAGCAATCGCTTCTTCAGAAGATATCCTGAACTGACCGATTTGACCGGTTGCACGTACATGACAACCACCGCAAAGTTCTTCTGAAAAATCAGACACTTTTACCACACGTACAACATCTCCGTATTTTTCGCCGAACAAGGCCGTGATTCCGGAATCAATTGCTTGCTGAAAAGGAGTTTCATAAATGTCGGTGGGGATGTTTTCGCGAATCACGGAGTTGACAATATTCTCAATTTCCTCCAGTTGTACCTCGCTGACTTTTTCAAAATGGGTGAAGTCGAAACGCAGTATTTCCGGATTAACCAAAGAACCGGCCTGATTCACATGTTCGCCCAGAACCTGCCTCAGAGCTTCGTGCATCAAATGCGCGGCAGTATGATTATTGGTTGTTGATAAGCGCAGTTCTTCGTTAACGACAGCGGTCAGTGGGGAGTTGTCCGGAGTGGATTCTGGAGAGTTGTTTTCAACTTCCGAACTGTGATATTCACAAAAATGAATGACTGAGTCGCCCTGTTTCTGGACATCAACCACATTCCATTTTTTACCGTTTTGCTCAAGCGTTCCTTGATCACCGACTTGACCTCCCGATTCCCCGTAGAAAGGAGTGACATCCAGAATGAACTGCAACTGACTTTGCTCATTGAGGCTGTACCTACGGATTTTTGACTCAGTATGGAAAACATCATAGCCCACAAATTTTGAATCCGGACCTGCGGAAA
>Ga0114994_10001463_pt1 | contig 16986 bp, 14 predicted proteins | sample ArcticOcean_MG_C_9_FD_87043 | JGI IMG/M metagenome (GOLD analysis project Ga0114994, IMG submission 87043) | Marine microbial communities from western Arctic Ocean - ArcticOcean_MG_CB2_152 | ecosystem: Environmental > Aquatic > Marine > Oceanic | place: Arctic Ocean: Canada Basin | collected...
ACAGAAGCAAAAAAAAATATTAATTTTTATAATGAAAAAAAATATGAGATAGTAATTAATCGATGTATACTTTTATTAAATAAATTTCCAAAGTCATCTTTTCTTTATAATTTAATCGGCATGTCTTATAAAGAGATGAAGAATAGTGTTGAGGCAAAAAAAAATTTTTTAATAAGTATAGATTTGGATCCAAAAAATCTTGCTGCAATTACTAATCTAGCTAATTTATATAGACTACTAAAAAAATTTATAACTGCAGAAAAATATTTTAAGGAAGTATTATTTGTAAATCCAAATTATGTAACTGCATTACTAAATTATGGAAATTTAAAAGCTGATCTTGATAAAAATGACGAAGCTCTTAATTTATACAAAAAAGCATCACAATTAGACAAAAATAATATAATTATTCATTATAATCTTGGTTTAATGTACCAAAGCTTAGGTGATTTTAATAATTCCAAAAAGTATTTTGAAAAAACTTTAAAAATAAATAAAAAATTCACAACTGCTGATAAATTAATTAGCACTTCTACAGATTATAATCTTAACAAAGATCATTTATTAAGTATGGAAAATAAAATTAACAATTTATCACTAAGAGATGATCAAAAAATAGATTTATATTTTGCAATTAGTAAAGCCTACGAAAGTCTTTCTAATTATAAAAATTCTTATTATAATTTTGAAAAAGGTAATAAAATTAAAAAAAAACTTGTTAAATATGATTTTCAAAAAGATAAAGCACAGTTTGATGCCATTCAAGAAGGTTTTAAAAATATTAATTTAGATAAAGAAACATCCCGCCACTTTTATGATCAAAAAATTATTTTTATTGTGGGTCTTCCAAGATCTGGAACCTCACTTATTGAACAAATAATTTCTAGCCATTCCAATGTTTATGGAGCAGGTGAACTTAGTTTTTTGGATGATATAATAAAAAAAAAAGAGTTCAAAAACTACAATTTTACAAATAATTCAAATTCATTTAATGAAATTAAGTCAATCGCAAATGATTATTATAATCTAATTAAAAATTTTAATATTAATGAAAAAAATATCACAGATAAAGCACCACTTAACTTTAGATGGATTGGATTCATCAAATTATTATTTCCAAATGCTAAAGTTATTCATTGTATGAGAAATGCTGAGGATAACCTTCTATCCTTATATAAAAATGTATTTGATGAAAATCTAAATTGGGTCTATGACCAAAAAAACTTAATTGATTTTTACAATAATTATTTAAATTTAATGAATTTTTGGGAAAAAACCCTCCCTAATTATATATACAATATTAAATATGAAAAACTAATCCAAAACCAAGATGCAGAAATAAAAAATTTAATAAATTTTTGTGGTCTTTCTTGGGAAGATAATTGTTTAAAATCTCACAATAACAAAAAAACAATTAAAACTGTTAGTTCTTTTCAAGCTAGAAAACCTATTTATAATAAATCAGTTAATATCAGTGAAAAATATAAACCTTATCTTAAAGACTTTTTTAGTAAAATTTAGTTTTAAAATAAAAAAAACGGCCTTTAAATTAATAAAGGCCGTTTTTTAAAATTATTTTCTCAATTATTAGAATGAGAAGCTTAAACCGATGTCCATGTTTTTGTCTTTTAGACCCGTAACACCACCATCGTTTTTAGATTCACCCCACTGAGCACCAATTTTAGCTGATCCCATAGTGTATGAAAGGTTGAATGCTGAAACTCCTTCAGTAACAGTTGCTCCGCCTGAAGTAGCTAAGTAGTCAGTATCAAACACACCATAAGAAACAGAAAAGTTCTCATTAACAACAAATGCTATAGATGCAGCAGTTATTTTAGTGTTTTTAGTTCCAACAGTACCACCGTTTGACTCACCATACATAACACCAAAAGAAAGTGGGCTACTTGGTATAGTAACATTAGCTTGCGCTAAAGTTTGTGTAACGTCAGCAGTTGTAGAAACACCAGAGTTATCTTTCGCTGAAAATCTACCAACACCAGCAGTTATCATATCGTTTGGTGTAATAGTGATATAAACGTCAGATGCAGAACCTGATGCACCGTCACCTGTACCGCCTTGATCACCTTGATTACCATTACCATTAGCAATTGCATAGCCCATAGAGACAGATGCAATACCAAAAGTATTTTGATAACCTATTACGTTGTTAGATGAGATACCTGATAAAGGTGCCGAAGTACCATTCCAAGTTTCTTCATAAGCCGTAGGTAATTTATCATCATTAGCTGATATACCAACATGATCTCCACCTGAACTGTCAAATGAAATAATACCAGCATCACCCATATCTAGTGTGTTCCACATAGATAAGAATCCTGCAAGACCATCATTTATAGTTCTAGTTAAATTCAAAGTTCCTATTCCAACATCTCCAGAACCTGAAAAACTAAGACTTGTATTCATTCCTAAAGGTGAACCCGTGTTGTTTGAACCTGAGTTACCATCTGTAGAAACGTACGTCATTTCAGTACTACCTGAAACAGACATGTCAACAGCATGAGCAGACAATGCAACCATTGAACCTGCTAGGGCTGTAAGACCTATTTTTCTTATATTCATAATTACTCCTTTATAAAATTAATATTAATTTTTATGAATTGAGCATAAAATATCAAAATGAGAGTGAATTTAGTTAATTTTTTAATAAAAACGCTGATTTGGAATCAAATTGTTGCAAAAATATCACAGTAAATAGTTTTATTTTTTTTTTTTTTTATTGAAATTTCACTTAATTATTAATCTTTGATCTAATTATAATTAATGTTTACATACAAGTCAAATGTTTAAAAATAAAGCAAATTTTAGCAATGAACTTAAAAAAAAACTAACCCTACTTTTAGTAGTGTTCTTAAGTTTAACATTATTTTCATGTGGATTATATAGAAAGCAGGATGACTATACAAAAGTTCCTGTAAGTGCAGATGATAAAGTAAAAAAAAACATGGAGGAAGGTCGTGGTTTTTCTATTTCCAAATTAGCCAAAAAAAATCGTGGTGGAAGTTTTGAGTTTACAACATCAAATGCTATGTGGCGTGCTAGTTTAGATATTTTAGATTTTGTACCTTTAACTAATGCTGACTATGGCGGAGGTATTATTATTACTGACTGGTACAATGACTCAAAAAAAACAAATGAATATATAAAAATATCACTGCAGTTTTTATCTAATGAAATTAGATCTGATGCCCTTAAAGTTATTATTCATAAAAAAGTTTGTGATAGCAATAATTCATGCAACGTTAAAAAAATTAATAGCAAATTAAACAATGAAGTAAAATTAGCCATTCTTAAAAAAGCATCATTGTTTAAAAATAGAGATCTAAAGAAAATAAGAAATGCTGAGGGACCTATTGTCTTACCCAAAAAAAAGAACTAAATCTTTAAAAATAATTAAAAAATTGTGTCCAGATATAATTTTAAAGTTGTAGAAAACAAATGGCAAAATTTTTGGGATAAAAATAAATATTTCAAAACAAAAATTGATAAAAATAAAAAAAAATTTTATTGCCTAGAAATGTTTCCTTACCCTTCTGGAAAAATTCACATGGGTCATGTTCGTAATTATACGATTGGTGATGTGTTAGCAAGATATAAAAAAATGCAAAATTTTAATGTTTTACATCCTATGGGATGGGATTCTTTTGGAATGCCAGCAGAAAATGCTGCTAGACAAAATAATTTAGATCCAAAATCTTGGACTGAAAAAAATATTCTAATTATGAAATCTCAATTAAAAAAACTGGGTTTGTCCATAGATTGGGATAGAGAAATTTCTACTTGTTCTCCAAAATATTATAAGCACCAACAACAATTTTTTTTAGAATTATATGATAAAGGTTTGGTATACAGAAAAGAAAATTATGTAAACTGGGATCCTGTTGATGAAACAGTTTTGGCTAATGAACAAGTTATTGACGGCAGAGGATGGAGATCAGGTGCAAATGTAGAAAGAAAAAAATTAAACCAATGGTTTTTTAATATTTCAAAATTTTCAAATGAGTTACTTAACCAACTAAACGACTTAGATGGTTGGCCTAATAAAGTTAAGATCATGCAAAAAAACTGGATAGGTAAATCGTTTGGAAGTAATATTAAATTTAAAATTGAAGGAACTGAATTATTTAAAGAAATTGAGTGTTTTTCAACTCGTCCCGATACCCTATTTGGAATGTCTTTTTTAGCTTTATCTATAGATCATCCTATTTCCAAAATTTATGAAAAAAATGAAGAGTTTATTAAATTTAAAAAAGAATGTTCCAAAACAGGAACTACTGAAGAGTCTATAGCTCAGGCTGAAAAAATTGGCTTTAAAACTAACTTAACAGCAATAAATCCATTTGATCAAAATATTAAAGTACCCATCTATTTTGCGAACTTTGTTTTGATGGATTATGGATTTGGATCAATTTTTGGATGTCCCGCACATGACCAAAGAGATTTAGATTTTGCAATAAAATATAAATTAAAAATAATACCTGTTGTAGAACCAATAGATAAAAAAGGTCATCTTTATAATAAAAATTTTTTTGTAGTTGATAAAGAGGCTTACACAGGACCAGGAAAAATATTTAATTCAAAATTTTTAAACGGTTTAAAAGCTCCAGATGAATCAATTCTAAAAGCAATCCAACTTCTTGAAGATAAAAAAGCAGGAGAGAGAAAAATTAACTTTAGACTAAAAGACTGGGGAATATCTAGACAAAGATATTGGGGGTGCCCAATACCCATTGCATATAGCTCAAACAATGAAATTATTAAAATTCCAGTTAAAAATTTACCAGTAAAACTTCCAGAAAATATTGAACTAAACACTAAGGGAAACCCTTTGGATCATCAAAATGAGTGGAAAAAAGTTAAAATTGATGGAAAAGAATGCACAAGAGAAACGGATACCCTAGATACATTTGTTGACTCTTCTTGGTACTTTTTAAGATTTTGCTCCCCTCATAATCAAAACTATGCATTTGATCAAAATGAAGTGAATTATTGGATGCCTGTGGACCAATATATTGGAGGAGTTGAGCATGCAATATTACATCTTCTATATTCTAGATTTTTTATGCAAGCAATTAAATATAAAAATAAAAAATTTAAAGTCACTGAACCATTTAAGGGATTGTTCACACAGGGGATGGTTTGTCACGAAACATATAAAGATAAAAATAATAATTGGCTATCTCCAGAGGAAGTTTTTACAAATGATGGAAAACAATTTTTTAATAAAAAGAATCCAAATGAAAAAGTTTTTGTTGGCGCCACAGAGTCAATGTCAAAATCAAAAAAAAATACAATTGACCCAGAAAATATTATTAATAATTATGGAGCAGATGCAGTAAGACTTTTTATTTTATCGGATAGCCCACCAGAAAAAGATGTGCAATGGTCAGAACAAGGAATGAATGCTTCATATAAATTTATTCAAAAATTTTGGTTAATGCATCAGTCAATAGAGGAAAAAATAAATAAAAAAAATACTGAGAAAAAGAATCAACATAATGAAATTTCAAAATTTACTAATCAGTTAATAAGTAAAATAACGTACAATTTAGAAAATTTTAATTACAATGTAATTGTTGCTAACTTACATGAAATGTATAATTATTTTACAAAAACACTAAAAACAGATGTAGATAGAGATGATTTACTAACAAACTATACTAAGATCTTAAAAGTTTTATCTCCAATATTGCCTCACATTTCATCAGAATGCTTTGAAAGATTAAATATTATAAATGATGAAAAATGGCCACAAATTGAAAAAAAATATCTGATACAAGATAAAACAAATATTGTGGTTCAAATTAACGGAAAAAAAAGGACTATTTTAGTGACAAAAAGAGATATTGTTGAGGAGGAATTAATAAAAATGATTAAAAAAGACAAAAAAGTCCAAAAATTTATTAAGAGTAAATCGATTAATAAAATTATTTATATAAAAAATAAATTAATAAATATAATTATTTAATGATTAAAAAAATTATATTATTCTTTTTAGTAATTTTTCTTTTAGAGAACTGCGGGTACACACCAATTTTTTATACTAACAATTCAGGTTTTAACATTTTGGAAATTAAAACAAGTGGTGAAAATCAAATTAACTTTAATATTAAAAATAATCTTAAAAATTATAAAAATTTAAGTAATAAGGAAAAGAATTATAGATTAGAAATAACTAGCACTAGAAATCTAATTGTATCATCAAAAGATAATAAAGGGAATCCAAAGATATTCACTCTTATTGTGGTAGTTCAACTTAATATTTTTAAAAATGATTTATCTATAGCAACAAAAACATTCACAGAAAACTTTAATTTTAAAAACACATCAAACAAATTTGATTTAAAAAAATACGAAAAAAATACTGAAAAAACTTTAGTAAGAAATATATCAGAGAAAATAATAAGCTACTTACATTCTCTCTAAATGATTATTAAATCCTTTGAAGCGGATAAAATTAATTTTGAAAAAAATAATTTTTTTTTATTATATGGAGAAAATCAAGGATCAAAAAATATTTTTATAAAAAAAAATTTCTATAACAAATTTTCTAAAAATACTTTCCGCTATGAAGAAAGGGAAATTCTAGTTAATAAAGAACATTTTTTTGCTACTGTTTTTTCTAGATCCTTCTTTGAAAAGGAAAAATTAATAATAATTTCCAGAGTAACTGAAAAAATAATAGAAATTATAGAAGAGATTAATGAAAAAAAAATAATAGATATAAATTTAATTTTAGTTGCAGATATTCTTGACAAAAAATCAAAGTTAAGGTCTTTATTTGAAAAAGGTAAAAACTTATTGATTATAGCTTTTTATGCAGATAATGCACAAACATTGAGTAATGTTGTAAATCTTTTTTTTAAACAAAAAAAAATATCTATATCACAAGAAACAATAAATATTTTAGTAGATAGGTCAAGAGGCGATAAAGAAAATTTACAAAATGAATTAGATAAAATAGAAAATTTTGTTAAAAATAAAAAAAAAATAGATTTAAATGACGTTCTTAAATTAACAAACCTTGCTGAAAATTATAATGTTTCAGAATTGACAGATAGCTGCCTAGCAAAAAATATTAGAAAAACAATTAATATTTTAAATGAAAATAATTACTCAACAGAAGATTGCATGTTAATTACAAGGACTCTTTTGATAAAATCAAAAAGATTATTTAAAATTATAAATGAAGCTAAAAATACGAAAAATATAAATCAAGTAATTTCATCATTTAAACCGCCAATATTTTGGAAAGATAAAGAAGTTGTTAAAAATCAAATAAAGTCGTGGAATTCAGAGACTGTTGAAAGATTGATTTATAAAACTAATGAAATTGAACTTTTAATAAAAAAAAACTCAAACAACTCGATTAATATTTTATCTGATTTTATTATTGAACAAGCAACAGTATCTAATAATTAGATTTTATAATTTCTATAATTTTATTTAATTGATCAGTATCTTTATATTCAAAAGCTATTGTTCCAGTATTATTTTTTCTATTTTTTATTAAAACACTTAATCCAATCTTGTCAGTAATAGAAGATTCAAGCGCTTGTAAATTTATATCCTTTGATCTTTTAAAAAATTGTTTTTTGATTTTAAAAATTTTTACAAAATTTTCTGCTTGTCTGACTGAAAGATTTTTTTCAATTATTTTTTTAGCTACAAAAACTGAATTATCCAATCCAACTAAAATCTTAGCGTGGCCTGATGTTAGTTTTTTTGTTTCAATTAATTTTAAAATTTCTTCGGGCAAAGTTAATAATCTCAAACAGTTTGTTATATGACTTCTGCTTTTAGCAATAAATTTAGCAACTTTTTCTTGATCATATGCAAAATCATCTATTAATCGTTTATACCCCTGGGCTTCTTCAATAGCGTTCAAGTCATGTCTTTGAACGTTCTCAATAATTGCAAACTCTAAAGACTTTAGATCATCAGCATCTGTTATAACAATTGGCACCTCATGTAAGCCTGCCTTTTGGGCTGCAAGCCACCTTCTCTCTCCTGCAATTATTTCATATTTAGATTTATCTTTATCAGATTTTCTAACTATTATTGGTTGAATTATACCATGTTCTTTAATTGAGTTTGCTAAATCATCTAAATTTTCTAGGTCAAAAACTTTTCTTGGTTGATGTTTGTTTCTAACTAAATCGCTTATCGATAATTTATTTATATTAGTATCTGTTTTTGTTTCACCAATTAGAGAAGACAATCCTCTACCCAACCCTTTTTTTATTTTATTTGTATCCATTATGCTGCGCTCCCTATTTTCCTTTCTTGATTAATAAACTCATCTGTAAAACTAAAATATGATTTACTTCCAAGGCATGATTTATCATAAATCAAAACTGGCATACCGTGGGATGGAGCTTCTGACAATCTAACGTTTCTTGGTATCACAGTCAGATAAACCTTTTCACTAAAATAATCTCTTGCCTCTTTTTCCACTTGAGAGGAAAGTTTGTTTCTTTTGTCATACATGGTTAAAAGAATTCCCCTAATTTTTAATTTTGGATTTAAACTTACTTTTATTCTTTCTATAGTTTTCATTAGCTGCGTTAGACCCTCTAAAGCAAAAAATTCTGTCTGAAGGGGTACCACAAGTGAATCAGAGGATACCAGAGCCATTACTGTGAGAAGGCTCAACGACGGAGGGCAATCTATAAGAACATAGTCATAAGATGCTCCAGAATCATTTAAATATGGCACTAATTGGCCCTTTAGTATAAAAGCTCTTTTACTATCGCCTGCTGTCTCTATCTCTAGGCCTGACAAGTCAACATTAGAGGTTACAATATCTAAATTATTAAACTTTGTTTTTTTTATAACCTCATCAATTTTTTTTGTACCATTCAAAACACCATAAATAGTTTCGTTTGAATTTTCCATATTTGATAAACCCAAGCCAGTTGTGGCATTGCCCTGTGGATCAAGATCTATTACTAAAATTTTTTTCCCTTGTTGAGATAATCCTGCAGCAAGATTAATAACCGTTGTAGTTTTTCCAACTCCTCCCTTTTGGTTTATTACAGAAATAATTTGCATCCTAATTTAAATTTTTTTTTTTTATATTTTTTATATTTAATAAAAAAGAATCCTTACTTGTAAGACTCATTTTTTCTTTATAATCAAAATTCCAATATCTTAATGTGTTATTCAAAACTTCTTTGCCATTTTTTCCCATAAATAAAATTAAATTTTTATATGTAGAAAAATTTTTATAAACTAAATCTAAAACTATTGGTAAAGGTTTAAATGCTCTAACCATTATTGTCCCTGATTTTAATTCTTTGCTTGAAAAAATATCCTTCTGAATTACTTCAGTTTCTAAATTTAATTCTTTTGAAACTTCTTTCAAAAATAAACTCTTATGGTAGCTTTTTTCGTATAGGTTAATTTTCATTTCTTTTTTTATATTCTTCATCATTATTGCTATTACAATGCCCGGCATTCCACCTCCAGTACCTATATCATAGGTTGTATTATAATTTAAATCAATAAAATCAAATATTTGCGCTGAATCTACTATGTGTCGCTCTCTAATTACATCAATACTTGAAGTTTTTTTACTAATTATATTAATTTCCTCGTTTTTTTGTATAATCATAGAAATAAATTTTTCAAAATCAATGTATGTTTCACGTGAAACATTTAGTCCATTTAATAGCGAATATTTTTTAAAAATTTTATTTTCCATTAAGCTATGTGCTTAATAGACTTTCTTTTGACATGTGACAACAAAATATATACCGCCGCAGGAGTAATACCCTCTATTCTAAGAGCCTGACCCATCGTTTTGGGTCTAATTTCTTTAAACTTAGCTTTTACTTCGTGTGAAAGGCCGGATAAGACATCATAGTTCACTTTATCTGGTATTACTAAATTTTCATCTCTTTTAAATGCTAAGATATCAGCTTTTTGTTTTTTTAAATAGCCACGATAATGGGCATTTATTTCGATTTGTTCGTCAATTTCCTTCGCAAAAAATGGAATATCTGCCCATATTTTTCGAATTTTTTGCATATCTACCCCTTTTTGCGTCAAAATTGTATTTGCTGATCTTAAAACACCATCTTTTGCAATTTTAATTCCGAATACGTCTAGTTTAGAAGGTGAAACTTTTAAATTATCCATTTTTGTTGATATTTTTTTAATCTTATTTAATTTATCCTGAAATAGTTCTTTTCTTTTTGCTGTTATTAAGCCAATTTCTATTCCCTTAATTGTTAATCTTTGATCTGCATTATCTGTTCTTAAACTTAGCCTATATTCAGCTCTGGATGTAAACATTCTGTAAGGTTCAGCAACTCCCTTAGTAACTAAATCATCAATCATAACTCCAATGTAAGCATCAGATCTATCTAATATAAATGGCTCGGCTTTTTTGAACGACAAAGCAGCGTTTATTCCGGCCATCAGACCTTGCGCTGCTGCCTCTTCATATCCTGTTGTACCATTTATTTGTCCTGCAAAGTAAAGATTTTGAATTTTTTTTGTTTCAAGCGTTAAAAATAACTCTGTGGGATCAATGTAATCATATTCTATAGCATATCCTGGTCTAATTATAGAAACATTTTCTAATCCCTTGATATTATTACATATTTCGATCTGAATATCGGCTGGAAGTGATGTAGATATGCCATTAGGATAAATTGTATTATCATTTAGTCCCTCTGGTTCCAAAAATATTTGGTGTCGACTCTTATCAACAAATTTTACAACTTTGTCTTCTATAGATGGACAGTATCTCGGTCCAACTCCCCGAATATTTCCAGAGTACATAGCACTCTTTGTTAGGTTTTTTTTTATGATTTTGTGAACTTTCTCGTTAGTATAGGTCATTCGACATGAAACTTGTTTATTTAAATTTTCATTAGTTAAGAAAGAAAAGAAGTATGGATCATCATCTGCAAACTGTTCTTCTAAATTATTAAAATTAATAGTTCTTGCATCAAGTCTTGGTGGTGTGCCTGTCTTAAGTCTTCCAATTTTAAAATCATACTTTTTAAGTTGTTCGCTTAAACCTGTTGAGGGCTTTTCTTCATATCTTCCAGCAGGTGTCTTCTCCTCTCCTATATGTATCAAACCATTCAAAAAAGTTCCTGTTGTGAGTATTAATTTCTTACATTCAACTTTTTTCCCTGACTTAGTTTCAAAAGCACTTATAGAGTTTTTGTTAAAAATAAACTTAGTCACTGGATCGGAAAAAACGCTTAAATTACAGTAGTTTAGTAATTTTTCCTGCATAAATTTACGGTATAATGATCTATCAGATTGAGTTCGAGGACCTCTTACTGCTGGCCCTCTACTTCTATTTAGTAATCTAAATTGTATTCCAGATTTATCTGCCATCTCCCCCATAACGCCATCTAGTGCATCTATTTCTCTTACGAGGTGACCTTTGCCTAGACCACCAATAGCAGGGTTACATGACATCTCACCAATAGTTTCAATTTTATGTGTGAATAAAGCTGTGTTAACTCCAAGACGAGCTGAGGCAGCAGCAGCTTCACATCCTGCATGCCCCCCTCCTACAACTACTACATCAAATGATAAATCTTTTTTCATACTATAAATTTATAACTGATTATAATATTTACAAGGTGAGATAATAAATTATAGATAAAGTTTCTTTATTTAATAAAAACAAAAAAAAAACAAAATTAACGATAAATAACCTATGTTTATCAACAAAAATTGCTTAAAAGAGTTAAAAAATCCCCATAAAATGACTTTATTTCCCAATACAAAAATCGTTGAAAATGCTACCTAATATCTCCTCCACATCGATTTTCCCGACTATCATTCCTAAATGTCTAGTCGCTAATCTTAAATCTTCAGCTGCTTTGTCAAAATCTTCAGCTTCATTTTTCTTACTAAAATTTTTTAAATTATCCAAACACTGTTCGAGATGATATCTATGTCTTTCTCTTGTAATTAAAATACTATCACTAGTAATAAATTTGTTTTTTAATTTATCTTTTATTTTTGAAATTAATTTTTCAATATTTAAATTGTTTTTGACTGAAATCAAAACGTGATCAAATTTTTTTAATTCTAAATTTAAATCTTCCCTCAATAAATCAGATTTATTTATTACTAATATTGCATTTTCATTCAACAAATCCTTTAAAATGCTATTAAAATCAACACTTTTAGCATCAACCACTACAAGTTTTAAATCCGAATCTTCGGCTCTGTTTAATGCCAATTTAATTCCTTTTTTTTCTATTTCATTTTTTGAATCTCTAATTCCAGCTGTATCGGAAACTACAACGGGGTATCCATCAATGTTTAAATGAGTTTCGATTACGTCTCTTGTTGTCCCTGCAATTTCAGAAACTATTGCAACGTCACGATTTGATAAATGATTTAACAAACTTGATTTACCCACATTGGTTGGTCCTACAATTGCAATTTTAAAACCTTCTCGAATTCTTTCTCCAACCTTTTGATCATCTAGGATCTTTATGATGTTTCCACAAACTTCATTAGAAATTTTTTTAATATTTTTCAAAATTTCTTTTGGTAAATCTTCATCTGGAAAATCTATTTTAGCCTCAACGTGTGATAAAATTTTTAAAAGCTTTTCTCTAAGCTCATTAAATTTACTGGCTGACCTTCCATTCATAATTTTTATTGCTTGTTGTCTTTGAATCTCGGTTTCAGATGAAATTAAATCACCAATACTTTCGGCTTTAAGTAAATTTATTTTTCCATTTTGAAATGCTAGTTTTGTAAACTCTCCAGGTTCTGCTAAACGGCAATTTTGTATTTCTGAAATTGATGTCTGTAGAGCTTCAATCACTGCTTTGCTCCCATGCACATGTAATTCGGCCATATCCTCGCCTGTGTAGCTCTCAGGACCAGGAAACCACAAAATAATGCCCTCATCTATTAGCTCAGAAGTGTTGATTTTACTAATTTTTCTTAATGTTGCCTGTCTTGGCTTTGGAACGGGCTTCCCTGTTAATAAATTAATTACTTTTTTAGCTTCGGTGCCTGACACCCTTATTATAGCTACACCCGAGACTCCAGAACCCGTTGATAAAGCATAAATAGTCATTGGAATATTATAACTTCAATTTTGTATATGTGTAAAACACTAAATATAAACAGTTGAAATAATTATGCAGGTTTATTCATTGAGCTAAAGAATTCATCATTACTTTTTGTATTCTTTAATTTGGAATTCAAAAACTCTATAGCATCCATGGTACCCATAGGAGCAAGTATTCTTCTTAGGACATTCATTTTTTGTAAATCATCTTTATCAAATATTAATTCTTCACGTCTTGTTCCAGATCTAGTAATGTCTATTGCTGGGTAAATTCTCTTTTCAGAAATTTTCCTGTCTAAAATAGTTTCGCTGTTTCCTGTGCCCTTAAATTCCTCAAAAATTACTTCATCCATTCTGCTACCTGTGTCAACCAGAGCGGTAGAGATAATTGTTAGTGAGCCACCTTCTTCAATATTTCTGGCTGCACCAAAAAATCTCTTTGGTCTTTGAAGTGCATTTGCGTCAACACCACCTGTTAAAACTTTACCCGAGCTAGGGATCACTGCATTGTATGCTCGACCCAGTCTTGTTATTGAGTCTAATAAAATTACAACATCTTTTTTATGTTCGGCTAATCTTTTAGCTTTCTCTATAACCATTTCTGCTACAGCAACATGCCTCTGTGCAGGTTCATCAAATGTTGAACTAATTACCTCACCCTTGACTGTTCTTTGCATGTCTGTAACTTCTTCTGGCCGCTCATCAATTAACAGAACCATTAAATAACATTCTGGATGATTTGCTGCTATAGAATTTGCTATACTCTGTAAAATCATTGTTTTACCAGCTTTTGGTGGAGATATTATTAGTGACCTTTGTCCTTTTCCAATTGGGCTTACAAGATCTATTAATCTTGCCGTCAAGTCGGGTTTTTTTTCTATTTTTATATTTTCTACCTCCATAAATAATTGTTTATTTGGATATAGAGGTGTTAAATTATCAAAAGCAATTTTATGACGCATTTTTTCCGGGTCTTCAAAATTTATTTTACTTACCTGAAGCAATGCAAAATATCTTTCTCCTTCCTTGGGCGCTCTTACTGGGCCCTCGACTGTATCACCTGTTCTTAAACCAAATCTTCTTATTTGACTTGGCCCTATGTATATATCATCAGGTCCAGGTAAATAATTAGACTCCATGGCTCTTAAAAAACCAAAACCATCTTGTAACATTTGAAGTACACCACTACCTGTTATTTCTTCTCCTTTTTCTGCAAGTTTTTTTAATATCGCAAATAATATTTCTTGTTTTCTTAGGGTACTAGCATTTTCAACACCTAGCTTTTCAGCTTGCGTGATGAGTTGCTCTGAACTATTTTTTTTTAATTCTTGTATATTCATGTTGTGGGATTTTTTTTAAGACGATATTAATATATATACTCTTTAAGATTTTTCAATACTAGATAGGCTTAAAAATTACTATAAAAACGATTAAAATTAGTAATATTGTCGGTACTTCATTGATAATCCTGTAAAATTTCGAACTTTTATTATTTTTATCTAATTTAAATTTATACAAACATTTTCCTAGATAAAAATGATAAATGGTTAACAATAAAATGAACAGTACTTTTAACTGCACCCAGAAAATAAACAAAAAATCAAAACCCAAAATAAAAAATAAAATTAAACCAAATAACCAAGTTAAGATCATTGCGGGCATCATAATATAAAAATATAATTTTTTTTCCATGGTTTTAAAGGTTGAGGAAATATTTTGATCTTTTAAATTTTCGACATGATAAACAAAAATCCTTGGTAAATATAAAAGGCCAGCCATCCAGGAAATTACAGCTATTAGGTGCAAGCTTTTAAATAATAAATAACTATTCATGATTCAAACAAGGGCATTTTTTTAAGTGTGGTGGGCATTTAATTTTTGGAGGATAAAGATGTTCGCTGTACTTGTGGTCTTCTTTTTTTATTATTAATTCTGACATGGCGTTTATAAAGTCTGAGTTTATACCAAGAGCGGGGACTCTTGTATATTGTTTGCATCCATTATCTTTTGCTAGTTTTTTATATTCTATATCTAGCTCCACTAGTGTCTCTGAGTGTTCGGACACAAAGGCTATTGGAACCAAAACAATATGTTTACCAATTTTAGAATTTTCAACAATTATATTATCTGTGGATGGACCTATCCATTTTAAAGGTCCAACTCTGCTCTGATAACTTAAGGTCCAATTCAAATTTTCGTAAGATAAATTTTTAACAATCTTATTTACAGATTGTTCTATTTGCCACTGGTAGGGATCACCTTTTTTAATATTTTTTTCAGGCAAACCGTGAGCTGAAAATATTAATTTAAAATTTTTTAGATTTTTTATTTTTTTTTTAATTAAATTTGTATGAGCATTGATAAAATTTATATCAGTTGGGTAACAACAAATAGTGCTGGTTTTAACGTTATAATTGTTTTTTTTACAAACATCCTTCCACTCTCTTATGGAAGATCCAGATGTTGCTGATGAATATTGAGGATAAAGAGGTAACAATATTACTTCGTTGGGGTTATATAGTTGTATATTTTTAATTACCTCTGATGCTCTTGGGTGCCAACACCTCATAACAACAAAACACTTGTATCGATCTATTATTTGGCTCTGGTTAAGTTTTTTTTCTAGGGCGCTAGATTGATCTTCTGTTAATTGTAAAATTGGAGAGGCTCCCCCTAATTCTTTGTAGATTTCTTTTGCGATAGGGGTTCTTTTTTTGGAAATTAATTTTGCTAAAGGATATCTAAAAAAAATTGGTAAATTTAAAATAGCAGGGTCATTAAATAAATTAAATAAAAATGGCTCTACGCTCTCTAGTTTGTCGGGCCCACCCAAATTAAATAAAATTACTGCTTTTTTCATTTAATAGTCTTTTACAAGCTTAACCAAATACTCAACCATATCGGGGTCTGTTTCTGGGATAACACCATGACCTAAATTAAATATATAAGGATGGTCTTTAAAAATATTTAGATATTTTAATGCTTCTTTTTTTAAATTTTCCTTATCTGTTAATAATATTTTTGGATCTAGCCCACCTTGTATCGGTATTTTTATTTCTTTAAATATAGAGGTTGGGTTAACATTATAATCAATATTAATTGCATCAGGTTTAACAATTTCGCAATAGCTTTTGTAATCTTTAATTCCTCTTGGAAAACAAATTATCGGTATATTTAATGTCTTAACATAATTAACTATGTTTAGTGTTGGGGTATAAACGTAATCAGGTAAGTCTTTTTCTTTTAATAAACCAGCCCAACTATCAAATATTTGTATAATTGTTGCACCGTTTTTAATTTGGTGTTCAATATGAACTTTTAAAAATTTTTCTAGTATTAATAAAACTTTATTTATTAAAAACTTATCCTTAAAAAAATCTTTTATTAATTTTTTTTTTGGAGAGTTTTTATTAATCATATAAACTAAAAGAGTCCAGGGAGCTCCCACAAAACCAATTATGTTTTTGTTTTTAACTATTTTGTTTTCACTTACTTTTTTGATAGACTTATAAATAGGATATAATTTTTCTAGAAAATCTATTTCATCTATTTGTGATATTTCTTCTAAATTTAAAGGACCAAGTTGAGGACCAAAATTTTTCTTAAATTCTACTTTTTGACTTAGTCCATAAGGCAACATTAAAATATCTGAAAAAATTATTGCTGCATCTAAATCAAATCTTTTTAGTGGTTGTAGTGTAATTTCAGAGGATAAATTTTCATTTAAACATAAATTAATAAAATTAGTGTTAACTTTTCTAATTTTTCTAAATTCTGGAAGATACCTTCCTGCCTGTCTCATTAACCATATGGGTGTATTGGTTGTTTTTTTATTTATTAAAGTTTCTTGAAGTGGTGTCATAATAATAAGTAATAATTAATTATAGTAGTAGTAATAT
>Ga0114994_10001465_pt1 | contig 16978 bp, 11 predicted proteins | sample ArcticOcean_MG_C_9_FD_87043 | JGI IMG/M metagenome (GOLD analysis project Ga0114994, IMG submission 87043) | Marine microbial communities from western Arctic Ocean - ArcticOcean_MG_CB2_152 | ecosystem: Environmental > Aquatic > Marine > Oceanic | place: Arctic Ocean: Canada Basin | collected...
CCCCCACGCCTTGCGGCACTTGGTTCTAAGCCAAGCATGTCTACCAGTTCCATCACATCCCCAGAAAGAAAAAGAATTATATTACAGAATTAGGAAATGTTAAGTGATTTATCGATATGAGGGTTTTTAAAAATAAGGAATCTCATTCTTTCTTTTTTTATGAGCTAACAAAAGAACAACTATTAAAAAGATTTCACCGAGAAATACATACATTCCAAACTCATTAAAGCCTTCATGATAGAAGCTGACTAACCTTCCAAAAGCAATAAAACCCATAATATAAGCAATGGTTACAGCGATTGAGAGGGGGTTGTACGAGAAGGTAAATCTAACTAAAAGGTAAGAATAAGCAAGAAAAGATCCAGCAAATAAAGATCTAAATTCTGATGCTGTTTCTGGATTTGTTGCTAAAACGGGAATGAAGCCAAGGTTTGATAAGTCAGGTTTAAACATAACAAAGCAGCCGATCACAAATAAGCACAGGGCTGAAAATAAAATAGAAATTTTTAACATTTAAAGTACCCCTAAAACAAACAAAGCTAAGAAGAATGCAACAACTCCCATTGCCAACCAAAAATAAAGCTCTTTGGTGTTTCCAAATCTATAAGCATTTATTGCAAGTCCCCAGCAATACAAAGGAGCCAGGGTAATAATGATTGAGCTGATAAGAATGGCTATGGGTATGAAAGCCAAAACTAAAAATAATTGCAGTGCTAACTTGTTCATTAAGTATAGGGGAACATATTTATCCCAGATATGTCAAACATGCTTAAGTGCTCTCCAGCCAAATGGGAGAGGTCCACGCTCTTTCTTGAATAAACTTTGGAGAAGAGTTTTGGTCCTTTTTTTCGCAATATTTTGGATTTTTTAGGCAAAGTTCTTGGGACCAGCGACAAGATTTATTGGCTAGGACTCGAACATAATAGTATGCATTCTCAGCACTATTAAAATTTGGATCCTTCCACACACTGCACATAGATTTTTTGCCACCTCCAGTAACCTGGCAGTTTGAAATATCAAGCTCAGAAGGAGAATCGGTAACTTGAACGTCGTGGACTGAGGTTTCTAGCTCACCATTTCTAACTACCCCCTTAATAACTTGAAGCCTCTCTATGTATTGAGTTGCTATGGTGTTGTCTGCACTGGCTGAAATAAAGATACTTGGATTAGATAAATTCTGAGACTTTAATGTTCCGCCCATAGGCGTTGCATTTGAATATGCATATGAAATATTGTCTGGGTTGCTGCATAAGTTTTGATCTAAGTCATCCCCCAGAAAAAATCTCACAATAAAGCGTGGTCCAGATGTTCCATAAACTTCTTTCCGCTTAAACGCTCCAAAGATTGAACTTCTAGAATTCTCTTCTGCCCAAGCCACTGCCAAACCACCGGGATTAAATTCAATATCGTCTGGCAACCCATCAGGGATTGAAGATCGAAAAGATTTACCAGCACCTCCGTGACCCTGAAAAGAATCTTCATCGACCGCGCCAGGTGTTCCAAGGTGAGTATCCGTGCTCGCAATCAGTCCAAACTTTAAAGGATTAATAGATAGCTCTTCTTGGAACTGCAAACCGTTGCCCAAAGCCTCTCTTACAAAGCTAGAATCAGGCGATGAGGAAAGATCTTTTTGAAACTTAGAGCGGAAATCTTTGTACGGAAGCTGCTCAAAGTTGCACAAGGGATCATTTGAGTTAATGTTGCATTCTGAGCTTCCTTTGTGTTGAAAAATTTCTACCAGCGGCTCTCGTATACTTTGAATAAGCAACTCGTCTTGATCTGGTTTTTCAAACATGTAGCCATTGCTAAGATTTGAATTATGCGGAATCACAACGTAGTCACAATTCTCATGGCAAGTTTCATCAAGCAAGCTCCAAAGCTTCTTTCTTGTTGGGGCTTCATAAAAACTGATGGGTTCCATTGGCACGTTTGAATTATCAAAAATAATATTGCGATGCAGATTGTTTCCTGAATAAGCAGCCCCAGTCCATTCATAACCAACAAAAGAAGTAAATTTACAATCACTGCTCCTATCGTAATGATCTTCAGCTGCCTGAATGGTCTCTTGCCATGGCTCTTGCGCAGCATCCAAACAAAATTCTCGTGAGTCACCACAGAAACCTAAGGGTTTTCTCATGCTGGCCTTTGCATTCATGTAAAAATACGAAAGCTTTGGGAAATTCCGGTAGGCAATGCACTGCAAGCTGCTGTACTTTGATGAGCCAACGTCGGAGCACATCCTTACCTCGCCAAGAAGCTCGGCATGATCTGTCACTGCGGCAAAGTCTAAAGGCTGATTAAGCTGAGATTTTCGCACACCAGTTCCATCTGCTTTATATGGTTGAAGGTACAAAGATTGCCCCTTAGCGTATCTGTAAGCATCATCTGGTGTATTTAAGGTGCCTTGAGTGTTTGCATCCAAAGACAAGGCAGTATGAACGTGCAAATCTCCAAAAAGAGGCATTCTGTCTTTAACAAAGACTTCGCATGGCATTCTATTTTCAGTCGCGTAAGGCTCTCTCTCTTCAGCATTTACAGGCTGAAAAGAAATAAAAATTGTCAGCAAAAAAAATATTTGTTTCATAAAATAATTGTCTAAAAAAAACGGCAACCTAAGTTGCCGTTTTAACATAAGTCTTATTAGACCAATCTATTAAAAGTTATAGACGATCTGAGCTCCCATTTGTCTGCCCATGTTTGTGTTACCTGCGTAAAACTTAGAAGCTAAACCGCTTCCACCGGGTAGAGCGTAATCAGAGTAGTAACCTTGAATGTTCGATAACGCAACGTCGTCTGTAATATTTTTTACAAAGAAACTTGCATCCCACACTTGATCAGCAGATCTCCATCCAACAATAATGTTAGCTAAGTACAAAGCCTTAATCTTGATGTCTGGATTGATAGCACTTGTTCTTTCGTCTCTCCAGCTAACATTGTACCGAGTGTATCTTTCGCCACCCCAGTATGATGCAGTAGTAGAATCTAAGTAGAAATTCAATGAGGACTCGGCAGCGTCGCTAACCGGTGTCCCGCTCACGTCCTGAGTTGCAACTGCAAAACCAGCGTACGCAGGATTATTTGCGTAACCTATAGATCCAGCAGCATATTCACTGTCAGTGGCTGTGTAACTTCCGCCTAAAACTAAGCCTTCATTTACAACGTAAGCATACTCAAGGTCTATTCCTGAGAGGGTTGCATCATTATTTGTAAAGATACCGCCTTGAACTTGAGTCACGTTGCCTGGGCCTGCTGCTGTGTATTCTCTAGCAGAAACGTTGTCCCATTTGGATTGGAAATTATCGATTGTGTAATCGTAATATGCAGCATTGAATCTTAGTCTGCCATCCATGAAGGTGCCTTTCATACCAATTTCTGTCATGTCACTTTCTTCTTCAACAAATGTTAAGACAGATGGATTAACAGCGATTGGAGAAATCGTAATACCAGGCCTTCTAAATCCACTTTCAGTAGAGACATAAAGCAACATATCCTCGTTGATGTAATGGCCAATTTTAAAACTTCCTGTAGTCGAATCGACATTAGAATTTTGATCCGCGGCGGCTATTCTTGGAATAGTCATCCCGCCACCTGAAGCTTGGGTTAGGAGAGCTGTCAATGGAAGATATAGATTTTGAGCCATATAACCAACGATTTCTTGTTCTCTAAAACCAAATTGGACAAAAGTTTTATCGGATAAGTTGTACTTAAAGTTAGCAAAATAAGCTTCCGTTTTATTGTCCACTGGAATACCCATGCATGTTAAAACAATACTAGTGGCAGCAAATTTACCTGGATTTGCGCGAGCATCGTTACAAGCATTGTTGGGAGTGTTATGAGTAAATCCAACAGCAGGCTTGTATAAATGAGGCGCAACCTCTGTGATAGAGAATGAGCGATCTAAATCAGCTGTTGTGAATGTCTGAGAATCTCTTGAAAAGAAACCGAGAGTATATTCAAGCTTGTCGCTGTCTTGATTTGAAATTCTGGCTTCAAAAGTTTGAATACCTGAATTGGTTCTAACCTCTTGAGGGTAACCGTAAACATAAGCTCCCGCATAATCTCTATCAATAAGACCCATGGCATCGTTTTGAGAATCTGAGAATCTCAAAGCAAGCGCATGACTTCCCATGTCGTAATCAATCATGAGGTTGTGCAATGTAGCAGAGTTATTTTGTCTTGGATCTTGGAAATGCAAAGCCACTCCGTCTTCAGGCTTAAGTCCGCCTGCAGGAATATCGCCATATGTCGGTCTGTTCAAGTATGAAAGCTGAGCTGCTGAACCGGCTGGTGCAAAGCCAAGAGATTCATACAAAGCTATTCCAGCAACATAACCATTGACTACTTGCTCGTATGAAGGAGTGCCATTAGAACCTGCAACTGGTTGCGGGTAAATTTGGTTGTTTTCTGTATTTTGATACTTAAATCTTACGCTTAGGTCATCGCTAGGCTGCCACGAAAGACTAATTCGACCTGATTCCAGGTTATGAGATTCGTTAACGTGCGTTCTGATGTTTCTTATTTCGTTTCCGTCGTTAGAATTCTTAACACCAGCAAACCTTAAAGAAAGAGTGTCTGAGATATGAAGATCGGAAGCAGCTTCAATAATTGAAGTCATGTTATCGGCCCAAGTTGTTTTGATGTAGCCATTGCTCTCGTCGCCACCTATTTGTGCATCACGAGTATAAATTTGCACCGCACCAGCAGAACTAACAACACCTTGAAGAGTTCCCTGGGAACCTTTAAGAATTTCTACACGCTCTGTATCGTACATTTGGTAAAACAAGTCTTGCGCTCTAACAGGCATCTCATCCATGTATCCCTGAATTGGCTGATCGTTTCCACCATCTGGATCAAGTCTTTGCCCACGCATAATAATGGTAGACCTTCTAGGATCAATTTGAGTAAATTCTACTCCTGAAACAAGCTGAGCCAATTCACTCAAATCTCTTATTTGATAATCGTCTAGTGTGCTGCCGCTAAGTGCGTTAACAGTTTGAGCAATGTCCTGAACATTCTCTTCTTTCTTAGTGGCTGTAACTACAACCTCTTCCAAAACTAAGTTTGAATCTTGTGCAAAAGAAACGTTAGGTATCGCAACAAAAGTTACAATTGTTAATAAGCTTAATAATCTCTTCATGGTTCCCCCCCCATAATTGAAGAATGGTTTTATGAAAATATACCTGTTTTTTAACGAAACCCCAAGCTTTTCAATCGAAAGTAAACTTAATTAAATTGCGTAGGTTCGAGATTAATGGTTGAGATTTTTAATTGAAGCTCTTGCATAAGCTCGTTGTTTTGTTTTCTGTAAGAATCAAAAGCTTGAACAGTTTCTTCAAGAAGCAAAAGGTTTTTATTCAGCTCATTAATTTTTGCCTCTGTCATGCTGTTGCTTTTATTTAACTGAGCAAGACTTTTGGCAGCTATGCCTAATTTTTTAAGCTGAGAATCAATTGATTTAATATTTTTCTGATCGTTGGTTTGAGTCGCTGCAATATCTTTCAGTAATTTTGATTGCTTGCTCACATCCAAGGTTAGCTTAGAAATATTTGCTTTGTTTCTTTTATTGCTGAGATCCCATAACTTTCTAATCTCTTTGTCTAAAAATTGTAATTGCGTATTGATGTCTGTTAAAAACTCAGTTGAAGTTGAATCGGCAAGTTGCAATTGCTCCTCAAGAATAGAAAGTCGAGATTCAACAAGCTCATTTATTTTATTGGATGAGCGAGACATTTCGCTGACCCACAGAGATAAAGCTAAAATGCCGCAAAGCAACAAAACAAAAACCACACCAAGAAACAACCCACTGGAATTTTTGTTTTCCATTCCTTTTTCTTCTTTGGATGCTGAAATTTTAATTGCCATAATGATCGGAGATTACTAGGTTAAATTGTATTTAATAATATGTTTTAATATGTCTTAAATTATAAGATGTAACTTTAAACTATTTAAAACTATTATGAATTTAGATTTCTCAGACGATCAAAAATACCTTCAAGAAGAAGCAAGAAAGTTCTTTGATAAAGAAGGTGGGCTTGGAAATGCTCGCAAAGTAATGGATGAGTCTCAAGATGCAGATCATGAGCTGTGGAATAAGATTGTTGAACTCGGATGGACCGCTATTAGAGTGCCCGAAGCTTACGATGGGCTTGGACTTGGTCACCTTGAGTTGTGTGTTGTGGCCGAGGAGCTTGGAAGATCTCTGGCACCAGTGCCCTTTTCATCCTCTGTATATTTTTTCACTGAAGCTTTAATTAAATACGGCAGCGAAGACATAAAAACAGAACTGCTTCCAAAATTAGTTTCTGGTGAAGTGGTAGGAACCTACGGAATTGCAGAAGACTCTCATCAGGCAACAGAAGCTAACCTGCAAGTCATCGCGTCCGGGGATAAATTAAATGGAACAAAAATTGCTGTTCCCGATGCTGGCATGGCAACCCATATGATTGTTGTCACTAAATCGAATTCAGGAACAGAATTAAGGCTTGTAAACCTAACAGATCCATCGGTCACCATCACGCCTCAAAAAAACATAGATACTTCTAGGGCATTTTTTAAGGTTGATTTTAAAGATACGCCTTCAAACTTACTCGGCCAATCGGGTCAGGGCTGGGGCTACATTCAACATCTACTAGATCAAGCTGCAGTGTTGTTTGCATTTGAACAAGTTGGCGGCTCTCAGGCTGCATTGGACATGGCAAAAGCCTACTCACTTGAAAGATTTGCTTTTGGTCGACAGATTGGATCTTATCAAGCAATAAAACATAAGCTTGCTGATATGTACATTGCAATTACGCTTGCAAAATCAAATTGCTACTTCGGCGCTTGGGCACTTTCCTCTGAATCTGCTGAACTCCCTTTAGCTTCTGCAACAGCAAGAGTCAGCGCAACTAAAGCCTTCCAATTATGCTCCAAAGAAAATATTCAAACGCATGGTGGTAATGGCTTTACTTGGGAATATGACTGCCATCTCTTCTACAAACGTTCAAAAGTTTTATCAGTGCTACTTGGCTCTGAAGCGACGTGGAAAGAGAAGCTTGTTACCAGTTTAGAAAAAACAAACACCCTAACTTAAGGAGTAATTTATGGATTTTAACGATACCCCAGAACAAGCAAAATTTAGAGCTGGATGCAGAGAATGGCTAGAGATTAATGCGGAACTAAAGGCAGATAAAAAAAATGTTAATGCGGAATCATCTCTTGAGAGTCATCTAAAAATAGCTAAGGAATGGCAACAAAAAAAATATGGTGCAGGTTGGGCTATGTTGCATTGGCCAAAAGAGTACGGTGGTGTTGAGGCCTCGCCAATTGAAAGAATTATTTGGGGTCAAGAAGAAGCAAAGTTTAATGTGCCCGGTGGAATTTTTGAGATTGGTCTAGGTATGTGCGGTCCTGTAATGATGCAATATGCCTCTGAAGAACAAAAAAATAGATACCTTGCACCCATGGCAGAAGGAAAAGAAATTTGGTGTCAACTTTTCTCCGAACCTGCCGCTGGATCGGATGTTGCCGGACTAAGAAGTAAAGCAGAAAAAGATGGGGACGATTGGATCATCAATGGCCAAAAGGTTTGGACCTCTGGAGCTCATTATTCAGATTTTGGGATCTTGGTTGTAAGACACGATCCAGATTTAGCTAAGCATAAGGGCTTAACTTTCTTTTTTGTAGACATGAAAACACCGGGAATTAGCGTCAAACCGATCAAACAAATTACAGGTCAAGCTGGCAGTGGTTCAGGTTTTAATGAGGTTTATTTTGACGATGTTCGCATTCCAGATTCTCAAAGGCTTGGCGAAATTGGGGACGGATGGAAAGTTGCAATTACAACTCTGATGAACGAAAGATTGGCAGTAGGCGATGCGCGTGGCTCTGACATAGAAGAAGCCCTAACTCTTTCAAAAACAAAAGATGATGCAGGCGAAGCTTTAATTAAAAATGATGCTGTTAGAGAAAGATTGGCAGACTGGTTCTGCGAAGCTAACGGATTAAAATATACTAAATTTAGAACTATTTCTGCTCTATCAAAAGGAGAGGCTCCCGGTCCAGAAGCATCAATTACTAAGATTGTCAGTGCAAATAAACTTCAATCCATTGGAAATTTTGGGATTGATTCAGGGGATATGGCTGGTATGTTAATCGACGATGATAATGGGATGAGTTCTTTTCAGGGAGCTTGGTTGGGAGCACCTGGACTTAGAATTGCTGGTGGAACAGACGAGATTCTTCGCAACGTTATTGCGGAGAGAGTTTTAGGACTTCCTCAAGACCCAAGAGCCGACAAAGGAATAGCGTTTAAAGACATCCCGACTAAGGCCTAAAATTAGTAAGAAATTTTAGAAATTCTACTTTTTTTTCAACTTGGATTTCTTGACCTGTAATCGCTGTAATAGGATTTTTTATTCCAGCCAATACTGCTTTCAACACTTCCTCTGAAGTGTTGACTGTAAAATCGCAAGAGCTGGGCGTGTAATCTATAATTTGCGCGATCTGATTTCTAATAATAATTGTTCTTATCTCCCCAGATGAAAATATAAAACACGCAGCAGTTAAATCAGATTCCTTTACCTTGTTAGGGTTTAAAGTAACGCTCAAAACATCAAAGAATAAATCAATTGGAATCTCGTTTAGCATCACCGTCTCTGGCTTAGCAATATTTCGATAATTTTTTTTACCAGCTAGATTTTGGGCTTCGGTTAAAAAGAAATTTCTTTTATTAGGATTGGCAGACATTTCGGCTAAAAAATATGCAGCCTTGGATCTTAAGGCGGTGACCTCCTCTGATTTATGGTTCATCTCTAGCAATAGGTCTGAAAGCTCTAGAGCCCATTGCATTTCTTCTTTGTTAACGGCTATTTTAAGTTGCTGAAAAAGATTTTCCAAGCCGCCGATCATCTCCGACATAAGTTCAGCTTTTTTGTATGTAGGGGTTGGATCAAGATCCGAAATATTTCCAGAGAACCAACCCAAATAACCATTAAAAATACTTCTGACCGACCACCTAACAGTTCCATAAAATTCATTAAAAAATGGGGATTCTGAAATAGCCTTAGGAAGCTGAATCTGATCAATGATCTCATCAGGGTAAAGTCCTTGGTTCATAAGGCGAATAGTTTGATCATGGACAAACTGAATACCGTCTCTGTATAAAGTTAAAGTCTCTAAAACTGCTGCCCCTGAGATCGGGAGCGTATGACTTGGATATAAGTGCTTGGGCTGAAATGAAATCATGTGGTCTAAACTGTCGACCCATGCCTTAACATCCCTATGCGAGGTTCCCCTGATGGTATAAAGATTTGGAAAAGTTTTGTATATGTTGTCACCGGGGAAAAGGGCTTCATATGCAGGTAGCCAAACAAACAACTGATCATTTGTTTCGCCAGGAGCATGGTAGAACTCAAAGGAAATACCACCAAGGGTAATTTTTAATTCCTTTTCAAAAGTAAGAGTTGGCTTTACGTAGCCTGGTGAACTTTTGCCAACACTTAAAAATGGGCCAATGCCAACATTGACAACTTCTGATTCTGGAAGCTCTGTTCCGAACATTTTTGCTGATCTAATGGAGATGATCGGATTTAAAATACCAACAATTTTTTCAACAGCTTCAGCGGTAGTTGAATGCGCAATTACTAAAGGTGGCTCTGATTGCTGATCTACAAAGTATCTCGCACCAAATGTGTGATCTCCATGATTGTGTGTGTATATGATTGCAGAGATTGGATTATCATTGATTGCCTGAAATTTTGAATAAACTTTTTTAGCTTGGTACACGCTGTCTGTTGCATCAATAATAATATTTGTGCCCTCACCCTCGATCAAGAAAGAATTTGCGATTCCAAACCCCACGGCTGAGTGAATACCATTTTTATGTGAGTAAACATTTTGAGTAAATTCCTTGGAATGTTTATATAAATTTTCAACGGAAGCGCTGCGATTAAGATCAGAGGTAACTATTGGGTCACTTTTCGAGCATGAGAGAATAAGACCACATATAATTAATGAATAAAAAATATTTAAATACAATTTCATGAGCCGCTCCTAAATGTCAATTCATCATAGCGTTTTTAAAAATCCATTTGAAGTTAAAACTCAAGATGTTAATTGGGTTGGTGGAATGCCCTGCTCGATTGATTACGACGATCGATTTTTTCAAGCAGATGCTATTAACGAAATACATGATGTTTTTATAGAGCCCAATAATCTTGAGAATCGATTGCAAGAAGCTCATCAATTTACTATTGGCGAACTTGGCTTTGGATTTGGTATGAACTTCTTGGTTACCGCCCTTCTTTGGAATAGCAGCAAGCATAAATCTGAAATGGAAACATTAGATTACGTTTCCATAGAAGAGGCATTGCCAACTAAGGATCAAATTTTGAAAGTAATTAAAGGTTTTCCAGAATTAGAAGAAATTGGAGGTTATTTTTTAAGCAGCTACTCGCCAATGCACAATGATATGCAAAGAATAGATTTACCCGAGCTAAATATTCGCCTGACAATAATTCAAAATAATGCAGAATCTGCCCTGCAAAATCTACTTGGCTTCTCAAATAATTTAATTGACGCATGGTATTTAGATGGCTTTGACCCTGCAAAGAACAAAAACATGTGGAGTAGCTCGATCTGTCAGTTAATTTCACTCTTATCCTCCAACGAGGCTACTTTCGGCACCTTTACCTCTGCCGGTTTTGTAAAAAGAAATTTAACAAAATTTGGTTTTGAAGTAAGCAAAGTTAGTGGCTTTGGAAAGAAAAGGCATAAGTTGATTGGCAAAATAATTCCCCGCAAGCATTTCGAGAACCCTTCTCATATACGCTCTCCTAAAATAGCAATAATTGGCTCTGGCATTGCAGGAAGCTGTGCTGCTTATGCTGCTGCAAATCATGGCATGCAAGTTGATGTCTTTGAGTATGGCCAGGAAGCTGGCTGTGGAACCTCCAGCAACCCAATTGCCGCTATGTATCCAAGATTTTCTGCAAGCAACAGCCCTTACGCTCACTTAATCGCACAAAGTTATTTTTTTGCTGATCGTATTTATTCTCAATTTCCAGATGAGTATAAAAGAACTGGATTGCTCTTTACTCACTTCAATAAATATCAAACAGAATGGTTGGAAGACATGATGAGTTTAAAGAGAGAGGATATTTTTCAATTACTTCAGAAAGTTGACATGAAAAATACATATGGACTCGATTCTAAGGGGTTAAAAGTTTTGCAAGGAGGGTATCTTTTTCCTCAAGAACTATGCAAGCGTTTGCTAGAAAATAAAAATATAGAAATTTATACAGACCATTGCTTTGAAAGTTCAGCTGAAAAAGATACAAAGCTGAGTCTTCATTTTTCTAATCAGGTTAATAAAAGCCAATACGATGCTTTGGTAATTGCAAATGGTGCAGGGTTGTTAAACAGCGTTCATGGATTAAAAATTTCAAAAGGTCAGCTGATAGGTCTAAATGGTAAACAGGATATTACCTCCAAACTTCCAATAAATTCTGAAGGTTACATTTTGCCTCCGGTGGATGGAGTTACTTGGATTGGCTCGACTCATCAAAAAGAGTTTGATGATCTCCAGCCTTCGGATGAGGTAAATCAAGAGTTGCTCAAAAGAACAGAGAATAATTTCAAAATTAAATTACATGCAGAGGGCGATTTATTAACTGAAGCGCGAGCAAGAGTTGGCAGCAAGGATAGGCTCCCGATTGCTGGAAGAGTATCAAGCGACCAAAATATCTATGCTTTGGGGGCTTTGGGTAGCAGAGGCTTTAGTTTGGCGCCGTTAATGGGTGAATACATCGCTTCTCAAATCAGCAACTCTCCGAATCCAATATCAACCGGCATAGCCCTATCCGTTAACCCGATGAGATTTAAAGATTAACCAGTAAGTTCTCTACTAATAATTCTGCTGAAGACATATCAGATGGAGAGTAGCTTGAGCCTTTTCTCCATTTTGTTAAACCCGTCCATAACGTCTTATCTTTAACAGTGTCTCTAATAGAAATTCTTAAATAAAACTCTGGGACAGTATTAATGCGATCTGTGTCATATAAAAATGCTCTATGCATTGGATAACCATAATAACGAAAATCATCAACCTTAATTTTGTCTTTGCTCGCAACGTTGACCTCGATAACTATTGAGGCATCGGAAGAGAATAGATGTCCAGTTCCTTCAAGGTAATTTTTAGCAGCGTCTCCTAGATTTTCAATTAAAATAGGGTCCATCTCCACAGGCAGATTGTCTTTATTTAAAGAAATTGAGAATGGGGTTGATGGCTCGAGCTGGAAATTATCCCTGCTATTCAATTCTAAAAATGGCGAGGATGCACAGGCAGAAAAGAAAAATAATATGCCAGCAATAAATGGATACTTTTTATATGTCATTGGTAATAGTAATCTGTCGTTAATATGACTAATATAATGCATTTACTTTCCATGAAAAGCTATGTTTGAACTAAAAGAATCAAAAGCAATCGAATTACTAAATGTTAATGCTCAGATCTATCAACATTCTAAGTTTGATACACAACACATTCATTTAGACTCTCCCAATGATGAGAAAGTTTTTATGGTGGCATTTCGAACCATCCCTGAAGATTCATCAGGTGTGGCGCATATTCTAGAACATACTTCTTTGTGTGGTTCAAATAAGTATCCTGTACGTGATCCATTTTTTATGATGATAAGACGCTCGTTGAATTCATTTATGAATGCTTTTACTTCAAGTGATTGGACGGCCTACCCTTTTGCCACTCAAAATAATAAAGATTTTAAAAACTTGCTAGATGTTTACGTAGATTCAGCATTTTTTCCTAAGTTAGATGCTCTGGACTTTGCTCAGGAAGGCCATAGATTAGAATTAGATGCCAATCAAAATCTTGAGATTAAAGGAGTAGTTTTTAATGAGATGAAAGGAGCAATGAGCTCGCCAACGGATCAATTGTGGCACGGGATGTCAAAACATCTTTTTGAAGAAACAACCTACCATCATAATAGCGGCGGAGATCCTGAAAAAATTATTGATTTGACGCACGAAGACTTGGTTGCCTTCCATAAAAAACATTATCACCCGAGCAATGCAACTTTTTTTACTTTCGGAAATGTTGCAATTGATGAGATTCACGATCATTTAGAAAAAAATGTGTTTGAAAAATTTACTCCGGCTTCTCAAAAATTGATCATTCAACCTGCAAAAATATTCACAGAACCAGTTCGTGCTCAAGGAACTTATCAGCCAATTCCAGGCGATGAAGAGAATCATCATGTTGTTCTCAGTTGGCTATTGGGAAACAGTCACGAGCCTCTTAACTTATTAGAAAAATATTTTATGTCTAATATTCTGCTTGATAATTCATCGTCGCCTCTGCGTAAAGCTCTAGAACTAACCTCTCTTGGTAAATCTCCCTCTCCGTTCCTTGGGCTGGAGCCAAGCAATAAAGAGATTGTATTCATGGCTGGATTGGAAGGTGTTAAAGCAGATAAGGCTGAGGAAATAGAAGAATTGATTCTCTTGACGCTTCGTAATTTAGTTGAGACAGGAGTGCCAAAAGAGCTAATCTCTTCTGCATTGCATCAATTAGAAATTGGTCAAAGGGAAATATCTGGTGGTGGAATGCCATATGGGTTGCAATTGATGCTTGGATGCATGAATGCTTGCGTACATTATGATAATCCAATATCCATGTTGGATTTAGATGCTAACTTTACAAAACTGAAAGCGAAGATTGCCAAAGAAGGTTACATAGAAGAATTAATTGAATCTTCCTTACTGAAAAATCCCCATCGCTTAACCTATGAATTAAAACCTGATCCAAAGTTCAATGATAATTTAGAGGAGTTTTTTTCTTCCACGCTGAAACAAAAAGAACAAACTTTGAGCGACTCTGATAGAGAGGAAATTATCAAGCTAGCAGATGATTTAAAATTAAGACAGGAAGCTGAAGATGATGCTGAGCTTCTTCCAAAGGTAACAATTGCTGATATTCCTCTCAAGAGAAAATATACAGAGCTTAGTTTGAAATCTGGCAATAGATCAATTTATGAGGTTGGAACAAACGGACTGATTTATTCTGATTTTCTCTTTCCATGTAGAAATTTAACGAATGAAGAGCTTCTATTTTCATCTCTTTACACCTTCATTATTACTGAGGTTGGCTTGCAAGATAAATCATATGAAGAAATTCAAGCGCATCAATCAAAAATTAGCGGTGGAATTGGGGCTGCTATTAGGCTTCAAACTGAATCATCATCAGAACCAGGAGCCCTATTTTTAAGTATTTCATCTAAGTGTCTTGAAGAAAATTTCAATCACATGGAAGATTTAATATTCAATACCATTAAGTCTGTCAGGTTTGATGAAGAGAAACGTGTGTTAGATTTATTGAATATATTTGTAGCTAGAAATGAAGAGTCGTTAAATCAAAATGGCCATTATCTAGCAATGAATTCAGCAGCTAGCTCTTTAAATGCATTGGCATCAACTGCTTTCCATTTATCTGGCTTGGAGATGCTACACCGCTCAAAAGAGATAATTTCTAAGGCTCAAGCTGAAAGAGATATTGATTATATTCTTGGGGTCCTTAAAAGTATTCACAGCAAAGTATCAGTCAAGCCCTATAAAGTTTTTACAGCGTGCTCGAAAGATGCTTTGAAAGATAAGGTTGAAGAGCTTGAATCATCTATTAATAAAAAAGAGCAGCAACTAATTGATTCCACTTCATCGCAAATTGCATGGATTACCGGTTCACAAGTCTGTTATTGCGCACAAGCATTTAATGGAGTCTCAAGGGAGCATCCTGATGCTGCACCATTATCGGTCCTTGCAACCGTGCTTAGGAATGGCTTTCTTCATACTGCAATTAGAGAAAAAGGTGGGGCCTATGGTGCAGGTGCAACAAATGATACTTCGACTAATACCTTCAAATTCTTCTCGTATCGAGATCCTAAGTGCTCAGAAACCTTTCAGGCATTTCAGGAGGCGATTTCTTGGGCAAAAACTTCTATCACCCCTCAACATCTAGAAGAAGCTATCTTGGGCGTTGTATCTTCTATAGATAAACCTATGTCTCCAGTTGGTGAGGCGAAAAATGATTTTAACTTCAACCTTGAAGAAATTAGTATTGAAGAAAGATTAGAGCTAAGACAAAAAATAATCAATTGCACGATAGATGACTTGGTTAGGGTGAATGAGGTTTATCTCACCAAAGACCACAAAAAATCAATTTTGGCAGGTGAAGGTTTCAAAGATCAAGCCTTGGAATTAAAAATGGAAATATTAGAGGTGTAGCTTAGAAAAAAAAGAATCTTTTCTTTTTCAGTTCCTTGGCACAACCCCAATACTGTTTTTGATACATTTCAGAACGCGCTTGAACCCTATCAGCTACCTTGATAAGCCATTGCTTCTTTCTATAGGTTTTCTTTTTAAAGCCACCATAGCCTTCGTGATAGGCAAGATAGAGTGAACGGGCATCGGTAGCAGAGAAGCCTTGATAAAAACCCTTACTTGCATACCAGCCAGCAAAATCTGCTGAATCAGCAAAATCAGTTCGACTCGACCATGAATTACCGGTTTCATTTTGATATTCTTCCCAAGTATTTTTTAGAGCCTGAGAGTAGCCTAGCGAAGATGAAGGACGAAACCATGGAATAAAGCCAAGAAGCTGCTTTCTTTCAGGCCTTATTTTTGCCTGAAAGCTAGATTCCTGATGAAAAAATGCCATCAAAACATAGGGGGGTAACTTCCATCGTTTTTCAGTTTTTATTGCTGCCTTGTACCAACTTTTCTTTTCTTTAAATATCTCGCAAATGTTATCTGGTTTTTCAGGCGGCGAACTCACACATGAAACAAGAAGCAAGGGCAGCAATAAAGCAGCTTTAAAAGAATTGTTTTGGATCATTTAAAAAAGTATTTATATCGTTTTCATCTAAGATTCTAACATTAAGCTCTTTGGCTTTTACTAGCTTTGATCCAGCATTTTCTCCAGCAATTAAATAGCTTGTATTTTTGGAAATAGAGGTTGTAACTTTGACGCCATTTTGGAGAAGTCTCTCCTTAAGATCATCGCGAGTCATCAAAGAAAGTTTTCCAGTAATTGCAATTTGTAATCCTACTAAATCGTTGTTATCAGAATTGCGAATCTTCGGTAAGACTAAATCTAAATGAGGCAGAAGAGCGTCAATGACTCGCTGGCTGCCTTCTTTGCAAAAATAATCTTTAATTTTTGAAGCAACTCTAGGTCCTATATCAGGGATTTTTATCAAGTCCTCAAAGGTTGCGCCAGATAGGACCTTAAAATCCTGAAAGTGGGCTGCAAGATTTCTGGCAGTTGTTTCCCCAACCTCCTCAATTCCAAGTGAATAAATGAATCTATAAAGATCAACTTCAGATGATGACCGTACAGAATTGATCAAATTTTCAACAGATTTTTTTCCAAATCGCTCTAATACTTCAAGCTCAGCTCGAAAATTTTCTAATAGATAAATATCAGCATACTCTTTGATAAAGTTATTCTTGATTAGAACATCAAGGATTTCTTGCCCTAACCCATCAATGTCCATAGCTTTTCTAGATACAAAGTGGGTAAATTGACCTTGTATAATTTCAGGACATAAATTGCCTCCAGAGCATTTAATAAATGGACTTTCAATTTTTATTTCCTCTGCCTTGAGGTCGTCAGATTGGTGGTCAGCAATATATTTATTAGCCTCGTAGAGACTAGAGAATTTCTTTAAAACCTCATTGCTTAAATTTAATATTGACCAGTCTGACTGAAAATTGTTCACCACCTTGGAATTGCAACTAGGGCATGATTTTGGAGTTTTAATTTTTAACCCCCTAGACTTTTTGGCAGGCACAACTCTTATCATCTTAGGAATTACGTCGCCAGCTCTTTTGATAACCGCTTCGTCTCCTATCCTAGGGTCCAGTCTTTTCAATTCATCAATATTATGAAGAGTGCATTTACTCGCATTAACTCCGCCTACGTTAA
>Ga0114994_10001466_pt1 | contig 16977 bp, 17 predicted proteins | sample ArcticOcean_MG_C_9_FD_87043 | JGI IMG/M metagenome (GOLD analysis project Ga0114994, IMG submission 87043) | Marine microbial communities from western Arctic Ocean - ArcticOcean_MG_CB2_152 | ecosystem: Environmental > Aquatic > Marine > Oceanic | place: Arctic Ocean: Canada Basin | collected...
ATACCTTCAAGTCGCTTGATCAAGTTCTTTGAAGGTCGTTCAATATCGATTTTCGGAATGGGAGTTTTGATAATCATCAGCAGCGGCTTTCACGTTGTAACAAAGTGCAATGTAAGTACGCTTCGCACTTTAATCCGTTCCCAACATATTGGACGATTATTTCCACGAGCCAACTACTCGAACGACCCGTCGCTCATGCTGCACCCTGGTCGAGCGAAATTACTGGCCAAACTGGAATAAGTCGCAGATAAATGCAAGAACTTGGAGTACGTGCGTATCAACCACGAAACGGATCCACGGAAGAAATATCGATCTGCCTCGGCGACTTGGTCGATCTCCTTCTTGTATATTTTGGCAGTACCTTTTGCCAGGTGGAATGTAAGCACGTCGGTATCTTCGAAAACCTCGTGAATGATGAGAGCATCCTCGCCAGCCGCTTGGTAGACCTCAAACCTGAGAAGTCCTTATTCAATCTAGTGGGCATCAGCCCCAACGCGCTGCCACCAGTATTTGAGCTCGTCCAGACGAGACGAATCTCCCGGTTTGCAAATCCACTTCGGTGTGACGTTGATCGCTGTTTCCTGATCAGACCGTTTGTAATCGTCTTTTACGTACCCAAAGAGATATTCGCCGAACACCGCAGGTACATGCTTCGCCTAGATGGCATTTCGAACCGATTGTGCAATTTCGCACCACGAACCAGATGCGTGTCCGGCTTTGCAACTTTCAGCAACGCACCCATATGTTGGTTTGCTGTAGTCGAGAAATAATTAATCAGAGCTTCATCATTTTCTAAGAAATAAGACGTTCAGTCTCATTGGTGCAGAAGTTGCATGCTGAACAGGGGTTTATCAAGATTGTCAGTTCTAGTGAGCAGCGATGAGCAAAGGAAGAAATCTTGGCGAAATTACATGTGCTGGGATCGGGTGGACCGAGACCAATAAAGGCTCGATTTGGTTCATCGCACGTCGTTGATGTGGGCGGTAGGAAAATCATGTTCGATTGTGGTCCTGCGACTACCTACAAGATGGCGCAAATGGATCTCCACCCGCTCGACATCGACTATCTATTCTTCACTCACCACCATTTCGACCACGATGTCGACTACCCGTGCTTCATGATGACGCGCTGGGACGAAAGCGTAGGCAAAGAAAGTCCATTGCATGCCTTTGGACCCAACAACACAGAGTCGATTACAGAAAGGCTCATAGGGGAAGAAGGTGCCTTTGCATATGACATCAACGCTCGCACAAATCATCCACTGAGCAAATCGACGTATGAGCTTCGAGGCGGCGTACTTCCTAGACCCAGGTTTAACGTAATAGCACGTGATGTTGGACCTGGAACAGTATTCACGGGGAACGACTTCGAAGTCACCGCCGCACCTGCTGAGCATGTTGAGCCGTTTCACGACTCGCTAGCGTATCGGCTAGACACATCCGAGGGATCGATCGTTTTTACTGGTGATACCGAACCATGTGAAAGAGTCGTCGACTTAGCTCGTGGTGCCGATGCTCTCGTGTCGATGTGCGGAAACTTCGAATCGGTGTACGACGCCCGCGTCGGTGATATTGGTCAGACTGGCACGCTTGGAGCAGCCGAAATGGCGGCCGAAGCAGGTGTGAAAGAACTATTTTTAGTTCACGTCGGGCCCGATTTATCAGCACCCGAAAACCGTGAACGTGGAATCGCCGAGGTGAAATCCGTTTTTGATGGCGAAGTTACTTTGACCGACGAACTAGAAACGTACGACTGGCAAAAACACGACCACAGTCACGACAATCCGATCGCCGATCCCGAAGCGCACCCGCACATTCATCGTCATTAGCTAACGGCTAATCGATCTGACCAATCGGATCGTTTCGATGATCTGACAGATGACCTCGCATAGTATCGAGAAGCGCCACAGTTGCTCTTACGTAGCTCACACGATCGGAGAGCAAATGCTTGCCAGCCGCCCGCGCTTGTCGTTCGAGATCGGCATGAGCAGCGTTGACTTTATCGTGACCCGGCTCACCCGGCACACCAAGCGACGACGCCATGTCGTTTTGCCCAAAAGTTATGCAGTGTATTCCGGGCACTGAAACGATATCGTCCAAATTATCGATGCTCTTCTGACTCTCGAGCTGGGCGATCACAAACATGTTTTCGTTGGCATCGGCTATATAGCCCTTGTTGCCGCCAAACTTGTCGTTCATCGTTGGCAAATAATCGTAGTAGTGCCCTCGACCCGGACCCCAAGACCGCTTTCCTGCTGGTGTGTAGTAGCAGGAATCCGACAGAGTTTGGGCCTGCTCGCCACTTTCAACTCCCGGCCCCTGAATTCCTTGCACTCCACGCGCCAAATACTGCTTGATGGGGACGGGATCAACCGAAGGAACACGAGCTGTAACAGTCATCCCGGCAGCGTTGGCAACACGGCAAATTTCGTCTATTTCTGAAAGATCGAAATGACCTTGTTCTCCGTCGAGATCTACCCCGTCCATGCCTGCGTTATAGGCAAGCTCAACCAGCTCTGTCGAAGGAAAGTGCATCTGCAAAAAGTGTGCTTTTCGACCTTCATTGTTCGCCGTGAAAATACGATTAGTTGGCAAGCCGGTTCTCCTGATATTCCTGTCGATCGTGTGGAAACGGAGTATAGCGTCGTTCCAAGGATGACACCAACACTCTGGGCACTAAATAAATTGGTTCTAGAACTTGATTGAAGCGCCGAATCCGCACTAGAAATCAGAGATTAGCCCCTACCCAGTAACGTCCGGTCCCACAGGTCCCGTGTAAGCAAAATCTAAAGACGCTGGTCGGTACTGTTTAGGCCAGTTTTCGGACTCACCGTCCAATTGTGCTTGGGCATACAAAGGCCAGTATGGGTTCCGCATTATTTCTCGTCCGATGAATACGGCGTCGGCCTGACCAGCCTGCAGAATATCCTCAGCCTGTTGCGCATAGGTTATGAGCCCGACCGCTCCGGTCATAATTCCTGCTTGATTCCGAATCGCATCAGCGAAAGGAACCTGGTAGCCCGGTGTTGGATCCAACACCTGATTTGGATTATTTCCACCGGCGGAAGCATCGACGAGATCCACTCCGGCGTCTTTCATCCATTTCGCAAGCTGAACAGAGTCGTCTATATTCCAACCGCCTTCAACCCATTCTGAAGATGAGATTCTCACAATTAATGGAGCAGACTCCGGGATGGCCTTCCGAATAGCCGCAATAGTTTCGAGTGCAAATCGGCAGCGATTTTCCAGCGAACCACCATATTCATCGGTCCGTTGATTCGAGATTGGTGACATGAACGAACTAGCTAGATAGCCGTGAGCAAAATGCAGTTCAACTACTTCGAATCCGGCTTCAAGCGAGTAGAGGGCGCCATCTACAAACTGCTGAGTGGTTTCAGCGATCTCTTGTTTGGTCAGTTCTTTTGGTACGCCGTACGATTCGTCGAACTGAATTGAACTAGGGCCAACAATCTGCCACCCGCCTTCACTCTCATTCAAATTTCGTTTCGGCGTGTCCCAAGGCGTCGTATAGGAAGCCTTTCGACCGCCGTGAGCGATCTGGATCGCCGGGACAGAACCTTGATCCGAAATGAACTGTGTGATCGGACGCCATGCATCAACGTGTGCGTCAGACCAAATACCCGGGCAACTCGGGGTGAGCCTGCCAATGGGAGTTACCGCAGTTGCCTCGGCCATAACAAGTCCTGCACCGCCTACCGCCTTTGAACCGAGATGCACCATGTGCCAAGGGGTAGCGAGGCCATCGGCTTCGCACGAGTACTCGCACATTGGAGAATAGAAGACACGGTTTGGGATGGTGACCCCTCGAAGTTCGATGGGGGTGAATAGCTTGCTAATTTCGAGGGCTCCTAGGTTAGGTCACGACTTGCTGGATCTTACTAGCCAGATGTTTTACAAGTATTACCCCTAGTGAAGTAATACGAAAGGATCGATGAATACGAGTTATAGGTGCGGCAGTCGTTATTTCACTTTTAGGGGCAGCGATAGCTGCTGGATAAGTGGAAGGGGTGAAGCCCAAACTACGCTACTCCGGTTCGGGTGATGGGCGTTGAGGTCAACTTCAGCAGCTATTTATTTGGTGCTATTGGGTCAACTTAGGGTCAACTAACAGAAAAGGTGCTGGACAATGGCTACTAGTCGCGACTGGAGTAGGCAAGAAGTCGAGACTATCGTTGGTGATTATCTCGATATGCTCGGTGCTGAGCTGAGCGGCGAATCTCAGATGCTCCGGCGTTGCCGTTCCGACTAGCCCAAATCCTGCGCGCACTGCCCGCTTTTCTGTACGGCTTCGATCATGGCCTGGATATACCCGTTCGCGAACGCCCTGCCCCGATGACCCCAGGGCGTGTCTTGGTCGGTGTGCGGGACGTGATCGTCGATGAAGAAGCCGTCGAAATCGTGCTTGTTGTAGATCTGCATCGCCTTGTACATGTCGACGTGGCCTGTGTTGATGAATTCCTCGTGAAAGTTTTCAGGGTTCGGAGCCGAAACGTTACGGAAGTGGACGTAGAGAATCAGCTTGCGCGATACGAAGTACTCGATGGTTCGGTAGATGCCACCATCTGCGGAGTCGGCCATCTCGGAGAACGTTCCCTGGCAGAATTCGATCGCGTTCGATGGCGAGTCGACGATCTCGGTGAGGCGCTTGTAGGCGTCAAACGACCGCAGCAACTGCGGAATCCCGCCCAAGGGCGAGATTGGCGGGTCGCACGGGTGGATGCCCAGCCGTATGCCCTCTTCTTCTGCGATGGGCGTGATGATCTTGATCCAGTACTCCAGGTTGCCCCACATCTCCTCTTCCGTGTACTCACGGTCGTGAGTCAGCGGCGATTCCTGAGCGATCTTATAGTCGAATGCCGTAGCTTCAGCACCGGCTCGAATCTGCTTTGATGGCGTGCGCAACGAATTCGTTGGCATCCAGTTGTAGCCAAAGATCGGTATCCCGGCCCGCGCAATGTTGCGGACCGTGTAGATCATATTTTCGATCTGTTCGTCGCGCCTGGGCCCCCCGAGCATGATGTGGTCGTAGAAGTCAGTCGGCACGTTTTCCAGCGCAGAAAGCTTCAGGCCAAACATTTCGACTGACTGCCGTAATTTGACGAGTTCTTGAAGCTCCCACCTTCCGCCTGCGGACGAAAGATCAGCTCGATTGAGATTGATACTGATGTCCGTCGCGCCGAACTGAGCGGCGAATCTCAGATACTCGGGCGTTGCCGTTCTGACTAGTCCAAAACCTGCTCTCATTGGGGCCCTCCTGAAGGTGTTGTTCGTACTGTAGTGGGCGATGCTCAAGATCTCGCGTAATAAAAGTTCAGCGTAATTTGATACAAGCACTCGAGAATGTGCTGTCCCGAGGTCTCTATTTGTCTGCGAGCGTTTAAGTAAGCGACATCGCTGCTAATCACGTTAGGGAGAGGCCATGGACGACCACTTTCCAGAAATATTAAGACACCTGAACCTGTCAGATCGCTTTTTTTACCTCTTTAAAGTGATCCATCATGAATTGACCACCAGTCAGCACCCTAACACTCACCATCTATTTGAAGAATGGTGCTTGCAGGTATCGGCGGTAGGTGTTGCCAGCAGGTACGACAGCAGTCCGAAACAGCGACTTAAATCGTGCGGTTACAACAATTAACAGAAAAGCCCCTGCATTTATGCAAGGACTTCTTCAGTTCGGATTGAGTTTGGAGCGGAAGACGGGGATCGAACGCGCTACCCTTTGCTTGGGAAGCAAATGCTCTGCCTCTGGGCTATTTCCACATTGAACTAGTTAGTACCGCAATCAACCACACTCCGTGTTACTGATTGTTCGCTCCTGACCGCAGATCGGCGAGGACCTCTTTGATCTCGTCATAGCGCACAGCCCGATTGTCCGATCCAATTACCGTGCTTTTCTGAATGATCGTCCCAATCAACTCACCGTCCATATCGAACAGTCCACCACCGCTCATGCCGTTCGTGACATCGGCATTAAAGCCGTACGTCGATACTTCACCCGGCACGATGTTCCACCACGTTGAAATGTGACCAAAACTGGTCATTGGAACACTGTTTGAAACCGGAGTGACGTACCCAATTGCAATGATCGGACTTCCGATCAATCCGTTCGACGTCCACTCGCTTCCCGTCCAAGTTGAACCTTCTGAAATTACAGTTATCGACTCTCTCCCCGTTGATGAAAATGTCAGCAACGCCAGATCGCGCGTTTTGTCCCAGCCTTTGACAACGGCGTTCACCAAACCAACACCCGGTATCCGAGCCTGAACAATCGACTTCCCAGTAATCACATGCTCGGCGGTTAGCAGTTCGCCCGCACCGATCACTACAGCCGAGCCTGTGGCGCTCCCAGAATCGATCCAAACGACGTGATCTTTGATATCCGAGTCGGTCAAGAACAGTTCGTGGTAATCGCCACCATGGACTCCCGCAAGGCCGATTGGACCTGCGACACCTGCAACACCCGTATCGCCAGCCTGCCCTTTGGGTCCTATTTCCCCTTTCTCTCCAGCAAGGCCGATTGGACCTGCGACACCTGCAACACCCGTATCACCAGCCTGCCCTTTGGGTCCTATTGCCCCTTTCTCTCCAGCAGGCCCGGGTTCGCCTTGTGATCCTGTTTCCCCTTGAGGACCTTCAGGGCCAGATTCACCCAGAGGCCCGATCGGACCTGTCGAACCTGTCGAACCTTCAGGTCCGGTCAGACCAGTTGCGCCCGGCGGCCCCGCTATTCCTTGCACGCCCTGAGGACCGGGGTTGCCTTGAATACCCGTAGGCCCAACCGGGCCTTGACAGGCGACCAGACTTACAAAAACAGTGAGAATGAGAGCTACTGAAAAAAGAAGTTTCATAATGTTTCTAAATTGCCAAATTAAACGCGCTCATAATCTAACACTGCGAACACCACGATGATGCTTGCGAGAGATGTTCGTAGTGTCGTTCAAGACATTCGATCCATGATTAGTTACGCATGTTCCCCGCTCATCGGGTTCCTACACTAGAATCGTCCGATGCCAAAAAATACGAATCTATTCTGGGTCGATCTCGAAATGACGGGGCTCGGCGACGATCAGGTAATTGTCGAAATCGCCTCGCTTGTTACCGACGCCGATCTCAACGTCCTTGCTGAAGGGCCAGAACTCGCCATTCACCGCACGCCGGAAGAAATGGCTCGAATGGAAGATTGGCCAGCGAAGCAGCACAAGAAGTCTGGACTTCTCGACAGGATTGAAGCCTCGGGAATAGATATTGCCGAAGCTGAGCGTCAAACGCTGGAGTTCTTGAAGAAGTGGACCGTAAAGGGCAAAGCGCCACTTTGTGGCAACTCTATCTGGGTCGATCGACGGTTCTTGCACAAAGAAATGCCGACTCTAGAAGCCTATCTTCACTACCGAATGGTCGATGTTTCTTCGTTCAAAGAGGTTGTTGAACGGTGGTACCCGAAAGACACTCGCCCGCCTTCCAAGAAAGGCACACACCTTGCGATGAACGACGTTAAAGAAAGCGTCGAAGAACTGAGATGGTACCGCGAGAATATATTCAAAGACGCAGGCACCGAGGCCTAGCGTCACCCCGGACCCCGCTGCCCCACCGAAGGTCCCTCCACAGGAGTCAGGAACTCCGAATTTACCCGACTTACGCTGCTCCGCTTGCGACCAAATCACCCTCTTACACCCGGCGCTAACAGGTCCTCCCTCCCAGAGTGGGAGAGAGTTAGAGGGTCGAAGATTGCGCAGCGCGACCAAGTCATCCGATGACGCCCGGAGCTAAACGAGACTGCGACGCGGAGCCGAGTTGCGAAAGTAACGAGCGCGACCTAACACTCCCCCGAGCTCTATTGCACGCTGTAGCCACCGTCGATCGGAATCGACACTCCTGATACGAACTGCGATGCCTCGGAAGCCAGGAAGATCGCCGTTCCGGCCAAATCCTGCGGCTGTCCCCAACGTCCTGCCGGCGTACGTCCTTCGATTGCCGCGTATCGATCTGGAAATAGCCGCCCAAACTCGTCGGTCATCTCAGTAACAATCCATCCTGGCAGAATTGCGTTTACCTGCACGTTGTACTTGGCGTAGGCGATAGCGCAGCTTTTTGTGTACTGCACGACTCCACCTTTGCTCGCAGCATAAGCCGGAGCATATGGCGAACCGAAAATCGACATCATGGACCCGATGTTGATGATCTTCCCGCCGCCTCGAGTCTTCATCAGTGGGAACGTCAACGAGGTGACGCTGTGCATGCTCGTAAGATTCGTATCGATGACATCTTGCCAATCCTCTTCAGAAAGCAGATGAGGTTCGTCGGCACGTTTGTTCGTTCCAGCGTTGTTGACCACGATGTCCAATCCACCAAACTTTCCAACGGTCGCATCCAAAGCAGCCTGAATTGAATGTCGATCAGTCACATCACACTGAACAGCGAGAACATTGTCTCCACCACCACCAGCTGTGATTTCAGCAACTGCGGCGTCGAGCTTAGAAACTGTTCGGGCAGCCAGCACAACCGAGGCACCCTGATCGACGAATCCCTTCGCCATACCCAGACCAATACCACCGTTACCACCGGTTACGAACGCTACCTTGCCATCTAGTTTGAACATGGGATCCTCCTGAGACTTTTCTATCTGATGCCGAGATTATCTCAGACGCATTTGACACTTGCTCTTCACTACACAGGTTAACCAGCACCCTATTTTTCGTAATAGAATTCCCGACGGTCAGTATCGACCTACTTTCATCGTCCTTATCGCAAGCCACCGGCATTTAAACAAAATACCGACGCCACGTAGAAAACTATGCAATCACTCCCGAATCCCAATGGCATGCCTGAAGCACTCGAAGGCGTGCGTGTTCTCGATTGTTCACAGATCCTCGCAGGTCCGTTCTGCAGCATGCTTCTCGCCGATATGGGCGCCGATGTGATCAAGATCGAAAAGCCGAATGGCGGCGATGACACCCGAAGAATGGGACCTCCGTTTATCGAAACTGAATCTGCAGCCTTTCTGGCGATGAACCGCAACAAACGCAGCATCGTGCTCAACTTCAAAGAGCCCGCCGGGGTCGAGACGATGAAGAAGCTCGTCAAAGATGCTGACATCGTCATAGAGAACTATCGCACCGGTGTCATGGAACGACTCGGACTCGGCTACGAAGACCTAAAAGCCATAAACCCCGGCATCATTTACTGCTCGGTCTCCGGATTTGGTCGCACGGGTCCTTACGCGAAACGTGGTGGCTACGATCTGATTGCGCAAGGGATGAGCGGAATCATGAGCTTCACGGGCGTTCCGGGCACTCCACCCGTAAAAGCAGGTGTGCCGATTGCAGATATGAACGCTGGAATGTTTTCCGTCTACGGCATTCTTACCGCATATATCAACAAGCTGAAAACTGGCAACGGCCAGTATCTGGAAATATCTCTCCTCGAAGCGGCCCTCGCGTACACGGTTTGGGAATCGGCTGGCTACTTTGCTACTGGCGAAGTGGCAGGTCCGCTCGGATCGTCTCACCGCAACTCAGCTCCCTATCAAGCTCTGGAAACCAATGATGGGCACATCATTGTGGGAGCTCCGAATCAACCGAACTGGGAACGGCTCGCAAAAGCGTTTGGCTGCGAAGAACTCATCGACCGCGAAGAGTACAAAGACAATGCAGGCCGATTGGTAAACCGCGCCAAGCTCGAAGAAGAACTTCAGCTAAGGACCACTACGAAATCGACCGATGAATGGCTGGTTATTCTCGAAGAGGCAGGAGTTCCAGCGGGTCCGATTTTGAACATGGAACAAATCTGGGCTGATCCGCAAGTGCAAGATCGAGGCATGGAAGCCGTCCTTGAACACCCAACTGCGGGCACGACCAAGAACATTGGAGTCGCCGTCAAGTTATACGGAACACCCGGAAGAATTACCGAACCAGCGCCACTGCTCGGTCAGCACACCCGTGAAGTTTTACTTGGGACGGGCTATTCCGAAGAAGAAATAGCGAAACTCGTCGAGTCTGGCGCTGTCGTAACGAACAACATTTAGCATGACCCGCCTGCAAAAAAATAGCCGGTTGAACCGCTACCGATTGTCGAATTCAGCTCTCAGGTAGTTCACGAGATGCCACATTTCGTCTTCCGACAACACCCCGTCTTGTCCCGGCATTCCCGCCGATGCGATTCCATCTCGAATGAATTCGTACAGGATCGTGTCGCTGTGAAGAGGGACGTGAACGATCAGATCAGCGGGCGGCTTCGGTAACCCCACTCCTGATGGTCCATCACCTAGCCCGTTGACTCCGTGACACGCAACGCAAGCGGTGGCGTAAGCCGGATCACCGAGCGCCACTGATTCAGCAGTTGGAGGGAACGGGTTGCGAATGGTTTCCGGCAAGCCAACTCGTAGTACTTGTACATTCAGCACAAACAGCAATCCAAGGACGGCTACAACAACACCCGGTCCCATGAGAGATTTTTGGGTGTCAGCAGCTCTGAATATTTTTGGAGCCACTTTGCCACGAACACCGAGCACAACGACTAATCCACCGATGATCAATAGCTGCAATCCGAACAGCAAATTAGCGGTGTCGTTATCGGGTTTTATCGCATCGGCTGCAGTCTCAGTCGACTGAGCGTCGAACCGGAACGCGGTTCGCGAATCGAACGCATCGGGTCGTTGGACGACAACCTCGGCCTGATACTCACCTGCGATATTGAGTCGAGCGTCGTTAAGACGCCAAATACCATCCCCGGTGTCTTCCAGCGATACGAGCGGTTCGCCAAGATCGTCATCTACGAACTTGAGTCGCACTCGCACGTCCACAGCGTTGTCGATCAATTCGCCGTTGGGCTTGGTTAATCTGACTATTACGTCGTTAGCCCCGACTTCGGCAGGATTGATATTGATATCGAATTCTGTGCCTTCTGCCTGATCCTGATATGTCACTTTTTCTATAGATCCGATTCCAGTTCGGCCTGCGTACTGTCGAGCAGGCTCCAAGCTCGCGAGCCAACCAACTGCAGCAAATACCAGAACTGCTATGCCCGCCTCGATAACCAGTGATCGACCAAGTCGACGTTCTCCACCGATGCCGAAGCTCTTGGCTAGCTTGAATCCGTGGTAAGCGGCGAATCCAAACAGCGAAACGACCAATGCCAACTTACCGACCAAGAACCAGCCGTACGGAGTAGCCACTGCAGCAGGAATTGTGACCTGCATGTAACTAGCAAAAATTCCTGTAGTGACCAAAATTCCAGCGCTTAGTATCCCGAGAACGGTGAATTTGGAGACCGCCGAGTCGAGTAAATCAGAAGCGTCTGATCCGCTTAGCTCTCTTATGAAAACAGGGACAGCGATTGCAAGATAAATCACGCCACCGAGCCAGACCATCGACGACACAAGGTGAACGAAGTCGGTAACGATTGCGAACGTTTTTATCTCAGATGGCGATGCGGCGTTGTGACTGCTTGCGGCGACTAATCCCAGAAATATCAAGCCAAGAACCGCGGCTATTTGAGCAAATATCGAATCTCCAAGAAGCGAATTTTCTTGTTCATACTGTTCTTCGGATACGTCTTCTTCATAATCATCGGCATCGTCAGTCGACCGCTTGGCGACGAAAAACAAAATTCCAATGAAGATCACTGCGACCACACGATATGTCCAAAGTCGACCCCATCCGCTATCGAACGTTACGGATTTAATAACCTCTGGATCAGGCGCAAACACCGAATTGCCAGATAAAACACTAGCTTGCTGAAGCAGTTGTCCTAGCATTGAGAAAATCAGCACTGCAAGAGAAATAGTCGCTACCTTTGACCATGCGTTTGACGCAGTTGTTCCTGCGGATTGCCAACTGTCCTTTGACGACGATCCGTATACAACCGGAACGCTGATAAACAACTCAAATGCGAGTCCGCCAATGACGATGGCGGCACTGAGAAATACGAGCCAGCGCAGCCACGGGTCGGCGACTGTCTGCAACAACGGTTGCTCGACTGCACCTATCTGCGCACCATCGGAAAGCGGTTCGCCTACTGCAAATACGAAAGATCCGACGACTTTGTGACCATCGACCGACGAAAGGTTTTTCCAAACAACGGTGTAAGTGCCGTTTCCCAGTTCGGGGAGACTGACCGACATCGCTGAAGGCTCTGACGGATCACGGGTTGAATCGTCAAGATCGACTCGCTCGGCAGCCGAGTTTAGAACGGTGACAACACTGAACGATCCCTCTATCGGCTCGCTGTACCAAATAACCACCCGGTTGGGCGACGTTTCGAGCTCGCTATTTGGCGAAGGAATCGAATTAATCTGATTGGCGTGCGCATTGACACTCTCGCTCGGAGAAACGAGCAAAAGTAGTATCGATGCGAGCGTGACCAGCCCAAGAAATGATCTGAAAACTAGCGAGTTTTGTTCAAACAATCGACTCAACGCTTACGTCTCGCCTTTCTCTTTTTTCGTCGCTCATCTTTGCCCTTGCTGGCCTTCCATGAGAGGAAGACCAGTGCAATTAAAAGCACAGCGATTACGCCAAAAATAATCGCCTCGTCATACGTCCCACCAACTCCATGTAGCAGCGGTAAGCGAGTCATTTCAATCGGAATCGGTGTCATTTTTATCCACTAAGAGTGAATTACTCTTTTTTACCCGAACGCTGGAATGCGGATCCACCTAGTGCTAATCCAATAAGCCCGAGCACCAATGCGACGATCGCCAATGTGTTCGCAATTGAAGCGGAATCGACGGCATCTGAAGCATCTGATCCGGCGTTGTTGGCAGCATACAGAGCGCCACGGGCGGCGTTCTCTGTTTCACGAGGAGCAGATAACTGAACCGGGAACTGAATGTCGGTTGCAGCAGTCACTTCGTCAAATGTCGTATTGCTTGACTCGAAGCTCTCGTCGATTACCTGACCCTCGATATCACCGAAGAATCGGAAGCTGTAAGCACCGGGTGATGTTGGAATGAACTCCGACTTGTACTGCCCCGGTGAGTCCCAAGCTTCCGTCAAATCCATGATTTGCGAAACCGATGATGCAACGTGAGTTACTTCGACTTGAAGCGCTGTGATACCAACCACTGCGTTCAACGCAATGGGGTCAGCAGGTTCGGGAGTCACATCACCAAGCGGTCCGCTCATAACCAACGTTGGTTCCGACATGTGGTTCTCGAACCGTACCGTCGAGCCCGCCTGGATCATCAACATTGCTGGTACGAATCCATTTTTGTGAATTTCGACCGTCACTTCGGCAACGTCGGCACCCTCGGGTCCGATCATAATCGAACCTTGAGTTTCAATGGGGTGCACATGGAACGGAACAGTTAGGCCTTCGAATTCTTGATCGAATGTGAACTCATAGAAATCACCCACAGCCAATTCGTCGACGAATACTCCACCGTGCGACACGATGTCGATGTTCGTGCTCATGCCATCGTCGTGGGCATGATCATCTTCAACAACGAGCGATGTGATCCCGAGTGAAACCCCGTTCAGCATTCCCTCGACTGCAGGTTCGTTTATGAACCCTACGACGAAGTTGTAATCACCAACGTCTCGCCCCTCATGAGCGAGTGCGGTGCCGGTTCCGAGCACGGCGAAAAGAACAGTAAGTAAAAGTGCGGCGCGTTTGCGCCAATAAAACAGAGACATCTATAACTCCTAAGCCGGGATCGATCTCAATTGAGACGATTCGAATAAACCAAAATTTACGCAGTTACGCGAGTTGAGGCGGTCTATCCAAAGGAGTGATCACTTCGTTGTCGGGGACAAGGGATTGTCCGACCTTCATAGCGAACAAGTGCGTGTAGAAATTCGGAACCGACGATTCGAGAGTTTCTCCGTCCAATGTCAGCGGGCCATAAGACCCCGTTACGGACGTGCTGGTGACAGATATGCCATCACCGGTCGTTTCACCGGACGAGTGATCATGATTAGCTAGTGAGTGATCGTGGAGATTTGTATCTTCTCCAACAAATACGTGAGCGTGAGCGGGCGAGCGATCAGCGTAGTGGTGGTCGGCTGCTGGTCCGAAAATCGGCGTCAACAATCCCAACACCATTGCAACCGGCACAAGACTCATTCCGAACGAAAGAATCGTTCGTGCGAATCTATGTTTAGCTCGTATTCCCAAAAATCTTCAGCCCATTTAATCATCACGACGGCGCTTCACATATCCACCAATGTACTTATCGACAAACCAAGCATGTACGCCCTGCATGCTTCTGTGCAAATGCACTGCATAAATATTAGGTGAGGATTCGAGACGATTTCAATACGAACAAGCGCTAAAAGAGATCGAACCACCGCCTGCATGAGGAATACGAGCACTGTTGCCAACAGAACCCACACCATACCCAGGTGGATGGGGTTGTATTCCATCGCCTGTTATTCCTTTCAAACCAGAAATCTGGTCGTATCTCAAATAACCGGTGATTTGCGGCCTTCAACTAAAGGTCAACGGCCACCGAAGCCATCGAATTAGGTCTCTAGATCAACAGAAATGCAGACCCAGCCCTTTGGCTACAATCGAGATTAGGAACGGTTTATTTCACAACCGTTGCGGAGTTGCTGCGCTAATGCGTCATGGATGTAACGACGATGTTTCCGCAAGTTGGCGACAGAATGTTGGCTGAATTTTTCAGTGGTATCCCAGGACATTCTCCAACAACGATCCAAACTGCGCACGCACGCCCGAATCAGAAGGACGACATACCGGAACCCAGTAGCTTGTACGGCAGCAGTTACCCCTTCTCCTAGGCGGAGAGGGCTGCGGTCATATACAGAACAGCCATTATGAACGATTCCGCTCTCACGCTTCGACTAGCTCAGCACATGCCTAAATCCTCTACCTTAGGAGAGGACCTTCAAGCACACTATAAAAATCGCAGGTACGATTCGCCAAGATTTCATTACCACCGAGCAGGACCACCATGGCAAACCGCATCAACCGCGCAATCGAACTCCTTGAGCAAGACCAGCCGATCTACTACGACGGCGGTCATACAGGTCACGTACTGACATACGAACAAGTGCTCAAGGACGCTCACACGTGGGCCGACTACATCAACGTAGGTATGGAGCACGGTGCGTTCGATATGACCGGCCTCGACAACTACATGAACGGTCTTATCGATGGCGGTCCAACGAACAGCGGGCACCGCACTCCTCCTGTAATCGTCGAAACACCAGTAGAAGGTTCATCGGAAGAAATCATCCGATTCAACGCATGGCAGTTCCGAATGATCCTCGCCCGAGGCGTTCACGGAATTCTTCTTTGCCAAGCTGAAACGCCGGACGCTGTTCGAGCGTTCATCGAATCGTGTCGCTACCCGATCAACATGAAGGGTGTCGGCTACGGGCTCGAACGAGGAACACGCGGAGTCGGCTCACAGCCAACTTCAGCTCCTGTTTGGGGAGTCGATGCCGACACCTATGTAGACAAAGCAGAGCCGTGGCCGCTCAATCCTGAAGGCGAATTACTTTTGGGAGTCAAGATCGAAACAGTCCGTGCGCTCACCAATTGTGAGCAAACTCTTTCAGTACCCGGGCTCGGATTCGCTGAATGGGGACCCGGGGATCTTTCGATGTCGTTCGGAATAAAGCGTGACCCATCTAAGCCGCTTGACCCTAGAATGGTCGAAGCTCGCGAACGTGTAAAAAACGCCTGCAAAGCGAACGGACTCGCGTTCCTCGATGGCTGCACACCTGAAAATGTCGCCGACAAAATCGACGAGGGCGTCAGAGTCATAGCAGGACACCGCACCGACACGGCAGAAGCAGGTCGAGCCCACTCAAAACGAACGATGCCGATATAGAAGTAAGGTACGTACGTGAGTCGATAACCGGCGTGAAAATTTTTCCTAGGGGTCCCCGTTCAGACGGATAGGCAGCAGCGAATGGGTGGCACTTTTAAGTCATGCATAAAGTCTCGGTCGCCATCAGCTTACATGCGTCTCCCCGCAGAGGTATTTTTTTGTATTGGTGCCGAATTCTAGTTTGAATAGACGAATTTCCAGCGTCATCCTTAGTGGATACGCTTTACAAAACCTCTTCGATCGCTTCGAGCGAAGCTTCAATCGCCAGTTCAGCTGATCCCGGCGCAAACACACTAACGCTCACTTCGTACCCACCTTCTTCGTGCGCAATATCGGTGGCGAGATAGTTGATGTGACCGTTACTGAAGCCGGAAAACACTGTATTTGCTGAACTCGATCGCTCTTTGACCGCCTGCGCAAGTTCGACGAACGGTTCCACAGGAATTGAGACCAATACCGTCTCCCCGATTCGCATTGACTGGGCGATTATTTCGATATGCCCGTCACGGGTGTTCGCATCCGAAAGACGGGCAACATTTAGCTGAATGTTCGCTCGCATAACCTTTGAAACGGCTTTTCGAATATCTTCCTCCGAAGCTCCCGATACCCTAATTGATTCAAGTTCTTTTTCACCGGCGTCGAAGGCGGCTTGTGCGTCCTGAAAGCTTATGACGTCTCGACTCGGCAGATCGGTCGAAACGTTAATTACCGCAACAGTATCATCGGATTCGTTGGTAGGCACGTTGGAGTAAATTCCAAGATCGGTACCCGATGCCAAGATCTGCTCGAGTCTCTCTTTTCGCTCACGCGGCTCAATGCCGAGGCGAACACGAGCAGCTTCTGCACCGAGTTTCGATCCGGTCTTTCGGTACACGCGAAGATCGCCAGTAAACCCGTCGACGGGACCCTGATTACCGCTCGCTCCTTGCAGAAACAAGCAAAGCCCACCAACAGCGTGTTCAACAACCGAACGCATCGGACCAGGAAAATCGGGAGTTACCCACTGATTTTCGTGCGCCATGATCGTTGGATGCATGGCGTAGTTCACGATGGTCGCAATCGGATTATCGTCAGCGTCGTCAAAACTAACAACGTCGACCGAATGATCGACTGCGCCGTTCCAGTTTCGTCCCGTAAACAGCTCGCCATTATCTCGGG
>Ga0114994_10001469_pt1 | contig 16972 bp, 19 predicted proteins | sample ArcticOcean_MG_C_9_FD_87043 | JGI IMG/M metagenome (GOLD analysis project Ga0114994, IMG submission 87043) | Marine microbial communities from western Arctic Ocean - ArcticOcean_MG_CB2_152 | ecosystem: Environmental > Aquatic > Marine > Oceanic | place: Arctic Ocean: Canada Basin | collected...
GACATTTCTACCCCCATATGCAGTCTTGTCTATAAATTTAGTCATTAGGGGAGCTGTCGCTGCGTGAAGATTTCCAAGGGGTCCAGTGTTTCCGAGATTATGAATTTTATTATTTCTCCAATACGGTACTAAATTTAAATAAGAATACATTATACAAGATATGATACTCATTGTATTGTGTAATCTATTATATTATATCCTTTTAAATTAAATTAATGTATTAAATTGTACATGATCATTTCCACCACCGTGTCAGGTCTCGACGGCACTCTCCAAGATCGGGTCCACGGAACAAGTACCCCATAAGAAAGGCGCCCCCTCCGATCAAGCCGCCGCGCATGAAATCCGCACTGACTTTAAGCATCTGTTATATATTGTATTGTATTGTATTGTATTGTATATTATATTTTATAACTTTAAATAAGAATACATTATACAAGATATGATACTCATTCTACTGTATTGTGTAATGTAATGTATTATATTATATCTTTTAAATTAAATTAATGTATTAATGGTGCATGAGAATGTAAATTACTTATAACATTTTCCATAAATTTATGCGTAATACACGAAATTGCCGCCCGGAAACATATTTCATAAAATGAAGTGGAAAACGTTGTTTTGGTTTTAGAAAAAATCTTTCTTAGTACCATTAAAAAAAACAGTTGCTCAGTGGGGTCTTGAACATTAGCGTCTAATAATGTACTGACAACTATTTCATCTACCACGTCTCCCTTTTTTATCATTCTAGATGCCCGCGTGGGGATAATAAGGATTGGAATTTCCTTGGTCACTGACTTTTTAGGTTTTTTCCTATTTACCATGTTGCACAAATTTGCTGGACATGATTTAATCTTTCTTAACATCGGTTATATATTGTATTGTATATTATATTTTATAACTTTAAATACTTAGTAGACTCATAATACATATAAATGTCGCCCATAGACCAGTCTCAACTACGGCTGGCACGCGTTGATGAGTATTTTCAATTGGAATAGGAATAAGGCCCGAAGGGGGAGGAGGTGGAGGCCCCATGAATTTCCCTAGAATAAACAAACCGTATGCATACAAGATCGATCGATACCACCAGGTTGAAGTAAGAAAGATGTCGTTATTAAATGTCATAAGGGGGTATTTTTTTGGTTCGGTCCGCCGTTTCTTAGGCTTATAAATTGCGGCCCTATCAGACCCCTTTGGTTTATGATACAACGTCTTATTAATATACTTTGGAGAATTATATCGCGAGCTAGAATTCCCGTTGATAAATGATTTGGGATTATTATGATATTTAAATTGACCCCGGTTTATAAAGCCATGGGTTCCCAATGTCAAAAAACACATGATATAAAAATTAATACATCCCCGGATTACTCCCATGATTATATTTATATACGCATATACTCTATATTGATTTTATGAATTTACCATCACAACTTATTAACCACCGAGCTCCAACTGGCTTACACGCAGTTCAAGCGCTGTTAATGTAGCGAGTAGAGATTCTAGACCATGTAAATTAGAAGTAATGAATTTAAGTTGTTCGCGATCTACTGCCACAATTTGCTGAAGATCTGAAATCTTACTATCTTGTACAAGATTTTTCCTGTATAGATTATCTAAACCCGTTTGATTATTGGAAGTCATTATACTATATATGATATTTTTTTAATTAATATTTAACTAAACCTACTAATATTTTTTGGAGATATATAAGAATCTTTACATATTTTACGAGTATTACCAAGTTTTTGGGCTGTATAATCTAACCCTTTTAAAAGATTAGTTTTTCTTTCTTTTTCAGTTTTAGCATTCGGTAATTTTTTCATGAACGATACGAATATTTTATTGGCAGAATATGTTCTAATATCCTTGCAGGTAACATTCTGATCGACTTTCTCTCGCATAAACGTATTTAAATCGGATGATGAAATTCCGCAATTCGGAGAATAGTAAAACAAATTAGGGCCTCGTATAGTTTTAACTCTTTTAATAAATGTAATACTCCTGGGATTTGTTATATGTTTTACATGAAATACTCCCTTCTTACCAACGAATGACAGGGTAGTTCCTGTTAAATGTTTCTTTAATAAAGTTGTTATACCGAATGACCCATTTTCTTTTTTATAGCTTTCGTTACCCACGCGGATATTTAAATCTTCCATCAATTTAATAACATTTGCTATTACACAATCTTTAGATAAGTCATTTTTGGACATGTATTTTTTTATAACTGAATTATATTTTGAATAATCAAAGGAATTCATTTTTTTGAATTTCTTCTCCTTTGACTTTTCTATAAATTTGGAGTTGTAAATGTATTGTTTCCTGTTCTTAGAATCATAACCAGTTGCCTGTATTTTACTTACTTCAGAAGGGTCTATGTTTACATTTACCCACATTGGGGGAATTCTTAATTTTTTTATGCGCTCTATGTCTTTAGATTTTGCCCCCGGATATTTAAACTTTCCGTTTATCATCTTTCGTAATATTTGCATAATGCTATACTCTATACATTTATATAAAACTAAACAATAAAACTAAATAATAAAACTTAAAAGAATGATATATACTACATTACAATAGAGTAAAATATGTGGGACATTCTTATTGTTGACAGGTCTGCATCTATGATCGATAATATCGACAATATTAAAAAAGGTTTCAAAGAGCTTATAGATGAACAGATTAAACAGAAATCTGAGAACAGGTTTACTGTTATGGGATTTAATACATCCGTGAAGATCTTGTCAGACGATATGTTTCCAGAGATTCCTGATGTGTCAGATGAAATTGTTAAGGTCGGGGGTATGACCGCACTTTTAGATGCCGTGGGTAATGCATATAATCTAATCCTTAAACAAAATAAACTCAAGAGTATCACACTAACAATTATCACGGATGGCATGGAAAATTCTAGTAAGGATTATACAGTCGAAGTCCTTGATAAAATGAAAACAGAAATTGACACTGATTATAACCTAAATATGGTCTTTATTGGTGCAGATAAGATGTGTCTATATGGTAATCCAATTGCTCTTCATGCAAGTCAATCAGTAGATTGCAACGGGGATCTCCTTAAAGCCATGAGAACTGCATCCAGTACCATGTCAAGTCAGAGAGAATGTACTGAATATACTCCCGAAGGAGTTGTTAATATTAAGTCAACAGATCTATTAATTAACAAGCGTGAAGTGTCACCTCTTGTTATGAAGCGCCAATCAACAATTGCCCTACCATCCGATACAGCATGTTGTCCAATCGTTAAAAGATTTAAAGTTGACAATATTTGCTAGCATTTCCATCTAGCTTCACAATTGGTGCACGTTACATAAGTTGTCATCGGTTCATCTGCGCTTCTAGTCTGCATCTGGTAATATACGGTCTTCATTGATTTACATCGGTTACATTTAAACATTCCGTCTTCTGCTATTTCTTTTTTAACTGTCAGTTTTGCCAATGTTTCGGCTTTCAAACGCCCCCATACGTCCGGGTTTAATTCTTCTCTAGTGTATTCTGAAGCCTCGTGTGGTTTAATATCTCCGTTAATCAATCTTGATTTAAATTGGGTGGCATTTGTGGTATAATCCATATTTGCTAAAAGACGCCTCGCTATCGTTGAGTATTTTTTTTTAAATTCCTTAGCCGACCAACTCAACGGATAAGAATTTTCTTTACAGTACTTTACCGTTGTATTAAAAACTCCCTTTTCCAGATTTACTACTATAACAGAATTAATGTCTAATTCCAGAAGCGTCGCCGCTTTATTAACAAAAAATTCGCGCCTCGCCGACATCGTGTATATGTATGTATTTTAATATCTTATATTTTTAAATAGTAAATAAAAATGTAATATATTATAATTTATTGTAAATAGTTAATTCAAATTTAGAAGTTCTATATAATATTTATCGCAATCCCGGTAGATCCTGTTAACTTTAATATTCCATTGAGAATAATAAATTCCTAGGTCTGTCCTTATTTTTTTAGATTTCTTTTCAAAGAATTTACTCTTTAGAAATTTAAATCCATAATCAGACTCCTTGTTAATTATATCTTCTTCGCACGTAATATAATACATGAAAGTTTGAGAATTATCCTCTGTGAAAAGTACAATGGGTTCAGGTATCATAAGAGAGTTAATAAAAATATTATAAGACTTATTATAATTTTCCATGTATAAGTCTTGAGTAGACTGTGAAATTTCTTCGGAGAATGGATTCATTATAAAAAATTCCCAACCATTGTGAATCATTTTATATTAAATACATATGTTATCTTTTTATATTACTTAATCTAGTTCCTCCTCTTTTACAATTTCAGGAGTTTCAACAACTGGGCAACACTCTGAACACTCTTCCTCTTCAGAACCAGACTCAGAATCAGACTCAGAACCAGACTCGTCCGAGTAATCATCTGAATCAGAATCAGACTCTAAGTATTCTAAATCAGATTCTGTAACCATTTCAAATTCTGCCTCGATTATAGAGTCTGTTTCATCTACGACAAATGGTTTAACTAGAGGGGGGAATATTCCCTTTAGAGTTTCTATGATTTCTTTTGTTATTTTAGTCTTGTTTACACAAATGAACTTAATGAAGAGGTCGCCATACTCTCCTGGTTCTCCGGAAACAGGCATTCCAAGTCCAGGAATTTTCTTTAATAGATCATCATCTAGATTATTAAAAATGTCAATAGGGGGGCCAGAAATCTTAAAGTTTTTACCACTAAGGTGCTTAACATAAACAAGTGGGGAGTAAGCCTCCGCGAAAGATATTTCGCGCTCAATTATTAAATCATTACCAATCCGCGTAAATTCAGTGTGGTCTTCAACGTCTAGACTTACTACTACATCACCTGTCTCATATCCCTGTTTTTCATCTGACATATGGTTAAAGCGGATAACCTGCTCCTCAATCATACCGGGTTCAATTTTAATAGAAAGCTTTTTCTTTTCTTCCTCGAATGACCCATCTGGTTCCAACTTTTGACGCCGAAGAGCCAACTTTTTCTTGGCTCCGGTAAACAATTCATCCAAGGTTACAGACAGGGTAAATGCCATGTCCTTTGTTCTTGGCACAGTTGGGTCTTCGTCTGTATCTTCGTCCGTAGATTCGATTTCTACATATCTCTTCTTCTTCTTGTCGGTACCCTTCTCAGTTGCCTTAACTATTTTCTCGGACTTTTCCTTTGTCTCGGGCGGAACAACATCTGTTACATCTTCTAGACCAGTCGAATCAAAGCTAATTTTAGAAGTAATACTCTTCTTCTTTTTCTTATTATTAGTTTTAATATCGGGCTGGGTCCCAAATGAAGACGCTAACATCTCGGGCGTGACTATTTTTCCCACAGATTTTGTTATCTGCCCCAAAACCCTGGTCATTTCCTCCGGATTCATCTCTCCACCCTTTGTTAATCCAGCGGGCGTTTCAATTTGACTCGCGACCTGCTGAGCAATTTTCATTATCTGCGCAAAATCCGGTGTCTGGTCCATTTTATATAATAGAAATATTTTAAAGATTAGTTTATACCGCATAAAATTAAAACTTTGCATCTAAATCAATTTTTTTCTTATTTTCGGACGTGTCTTCAGGCATAAATGTAACACTTTTGTTTCCATAGCCTAAACTATTTTTAATTTTCTTAGGGGGTGCAATAGAATTCTTAATTTCGTCTACCTTATCAAATGCGGCCTTTCCTTTAAAAATTTTATTTGGATCGTTATCTATTATAATTAAAGGTACCCTATCTATCTCTATATCACTTTCAAACTGGTCTTCTTCGAAGTTGACATAATCTACCTGTAAAGATAGTTCTTTTGTTTTAATTAAGAAATTTATGGAGGCTGCACATTTAGGATGATATACAACGGTTATACTCGAGATGCTCATTTACAACTTATATATACATTTTTATTTAAATTGTAAACGTAGTTTAGTTCATTTTTATTTATCTCCTCCCAGAGTAAACGTAATTATTTTTAACAACTTTAACGGGCCCAGGTTTAGGTAACGAAGTTTCATCATTTTTTGTTTTATCGACGGGGGTTTGTTTATTGTCTATTATTCTTTTTGCGGATTTTAAAAGTTCCTGCGGTAATTTGGCTCTTACAGCTCTGACATAGTTTTTTGCAATTAAATCGAAGTCGTTTTCATATACGGCCCTTTCTATAATTTCAGTAAGTTTCTCTTTTGTTATTGTTGGTTTTGGATTCATATTTTCATATTCTTCTATTACATCAGACAATTCAACATAAACTATACGCTTTAACATTTCATTTATATCTATTTTTTTCTCAACTGCAAATTTTATAGCAGTAAGGCGGGCTGGTATAGTATGTTTTATCTGATATATATATTCATCTGAAGTAATTAGAGTTCTGAATGCCGTTCTTCCGATTGCGTCGAATATATCTTCTCTCTGTATTAATGGTTTCCCATTTAATAACCCAGATGGATTTATAAATGAAGTCGGGACAAATGTTTTGATTTCCGTAGTAATATCTTTAAATATCTGTTTATCTTTTATTGGCTCGTCGTATTTTTCAATTTCTAGATTCCAATAATAACCAGGGACATCTTTCAATAATTCATGATCTTCATTAGATATATAACAAAATATAATATCCCGGGTAAGAACAAGTCTTTTAGTTTTTGATCTAAATTCTTCGCGTTGATAAACAACTTTATCATCTGTATCCTTTTTATAGCATATAAAAGAATCTGTGTCAGATATATATTCCTCTGGTATAATTACATTACCGTCTATGGCGTATTCTGTTCCCATCTTAATATTTGGTAACGGGTATTTCATTTGAGTTTCTTTTGTTTTGTATATAGTCATTTGGGTGTAATTAGAATCTACAAATCTTTCAGACGTTATTTTATTTTCAGGCGGTTCTGCCGGTTTTCCTATGATATCTAACATAGTATATGATTTAACAGGGACGCTGTTATTTGAAATTAGAGGTTTATCCGGTTCTCCGAGCCCTGGTTGGGAGATGGATATATAGTATTTGTAAAGTCTAGATTTTTGTTCAGCTGTTAGTATTTTTATTTCGGACTGAGTTAACCCGTCTTTTTTCACAAGATTCTCAATGTAATTTATAGAACTTTCAAGAGCATCTTTCCATAACACACTTAAACTTTCTATATCAAAATAAACATCTGATATATTGAAATTTTGAATTACTTTATCTTCTATTAGTACCCCTCCGCACTTCCGATTAAGCCATTTACATTTAAGTTTTAATCCCTTTACCTCTAAAGAATAAGAGTTTTCGTCATCACATGAAGTCTCGTTTGTGAATCTAGAACATGTGTCCATTTCGTCTATCATTTTTGTAATTATTCTTTTCTGGGCTACCCCTTCTCTGAACAATTTAGCTTTTCCTCTAGAATCAATATATTCAACTAATATGTAACTGTCTGATGTCATGAGATCCCCCGAACCAGTGTCTTCTATAAAAATACAGGGACCCTCTATAATTATAAAAGAATCGTCTACCAATCTCTTTAGGTCTAAGCCGTATATTGGGATATTATATTCACTATATCTAATTGGAACTCCATATCTTTTTTGAAGATCTTTAACAACGCTATATACTTCACCTGGTTCGGGTACACCTAACCTCGGTCGCGTAGTATACGTAATATTCTTAGCAGGAAGTTTTAAATACTCGTAGTATGTATTGTATTCAATGGGGTCAAACTTTCTATAGGAAGTAACCGTTTTTTTCATTGTATATTCATTTTTTGTTTTGATTATATCAATGTATAACTCATATAAATCGCCCGTTATAGGGACGTTAAAATACCCCGCCAAATCTTCCAGGTCTTTGCGAGTGTAATTATCTGTTGGTTCCTTGGAATCAGAATAATATCTTTTGAAATTTGGGTAAAAGCCTTCCGATATATAATATGACCCGATTTTTATATAGTCAGGTGTTATTCTATTCTCCCTGTCGGGTAATTTCTTTCCCAGAGTAACATCATCTGGTTTTTGCTGACTTACTACAGGGGGTATATATGTATTGTTTATCAACACTTGATGTTCTTTTATCTCCTTTAATGTTTTATCGCTTCGCGCCTGCCTAATAACTTTTAGATAATTATTCCAAGATCTGTAAAGTCCTCCTTTGTTAATCTCGTCTAGTATAATACTATCATAAATTTCAATATCAGAACCTCTCAATTGTTTAATATATCTTATCATGTTATCTGAATCAAGATTTTTAATTAAATTAGAAAGTCTTGCCTCGTCTACCATGGAAAAATCTCCCTGTGTTATTATAAATTCGGTTATAATAGGCGTTATAACGTTAGCATCATCCGCGTTCCACCCATCAACGGTTTCCCCTGAAACCTTACGGAGACCGGTAAGACTTAAGTGAGGATTTGGCCTAGCGGTTGAAATATTAAATTTTGTAAAGTATTTGCATATCTTCGAATACTCTCTCTTGATCAATTCCTTATTCGATATATAATCTTCGGGACTTTTTGAATGCTTATATATAATTATTTCTGTTATCCTAGCGTATTCAGTGGGCGCACTCACCTTACATATGTTAAATACCCAGACCAATTCTTTCTGTGTTTCTAGTCTTTCTGAAATAGTTGCAAGCCTATATATTCTTCTCGAAGGTAATTTGTTTCTCTGTCGAAGTAAATAACGCAGTCTATAATTATTTTCAATATGCCCAGACGGAACGTTTAGATTTGAATATCTCCTTAATGTATTCGCCCATTGAACACTTTCAGAATATTGTTCCAATATTTCGTTTATCTCTAAAGTATTTAAATCTTTATTATTTTTTTTAAACTCAAATATATCATGATTTATACCTTCCAATTCCGTCTTGTAATAATCGTATTTTACAGTAGATGGTTCCCATTCTAGGAGGTATTCTATTCTATCTTCAACCCCTGATATATCTTCTAGGTCATTTTCGGGTATTACCTTGGGAGTTTCAAATGTCAGTAAATCTATACCACTTACTTGACCAGTTATAACATCTTTTAATTTGTCTTGATAATTGTTTAATATGAACAATATTTTAGATATATTGTAGTCATAATTGGAACTTGAAAAGTTAAATACATTCTCCTCTATTTTGTTTATAATATCGGAACTGTTTTCGAAATACTTCGAAATTAATGCAGACAATAAGAAAACCCCATTCTTTCTAGACTCGTAAATATCTCCCTTGTTTTTAAATAATTCAGAAATACTTGTATGTCCATTTTGTATATATAAATCTGGGTCTTCGCCGTAATTTAAATAATAATTTATTTTTCTTATCCTCTCTCTTAAGATGTCTAATGTTTTACCCTTGGGCAATTTCTTAGAATTCTTAATAAGAATTTCTTTTAGGTCAGTTAAATAATCTTCGAATGATACGTAACGTTTAACTAAATCCTTTTTACTCTGATAATCGCCAACGAGTTCGGCCAATGAAACTCTCAATTCCCACACCTCTACTATAGATGTTTTATCTCCCGATTTGCCCTGTATTTCCATAAAAAGTTCGTCGTCCATAGGTTTTACAGTTATAAAACTGGATAGATCATCTCCCAAGTTATTCCTGTCTACACCTTCTCGAAATGCAAGATAACCAGCCGAGCCAGACTCTCTATAAGAAGAAATATTATCACCTGGTAGTGAATCAAATAACCAATCTGGTCTAGAGTATATATAATCCTTAAATATCTTATCTGATTCTATTTTATAATATTTAGAAATTTCTTCGCCAAGTATAATCTTTAACGCTTGATAATTTTCCGGATGATCGTTAAATTTAAACATATTTTGCTTATTTTCTTTTAATTTCTCGATAAAGGACATATATTTAAAAGTCCTAGAGGGTATACAACTTAATAATTCATCCCTGCTCATTTCCCGCATCCTAGACGCTAAGGTTCCTATTCTGTCTGTGTATCTCTGTTCGTCTGGGGTCAATAAAGTTGACCTATTTTGAATAGCCTTTATGTTAGACCTCTTACTACTTAGAGGTTTTAAGGTTTTAAATTCGTAGTTATATTCGCTTAATCCCCCTTCATTATTCCAAATCCTTGTAGCAATTTCAAAAGACGATGAATTGTAATCTATAACCTGTTTATATGAAGTATATTCCTGGATATAATCATGTATATCTTTATTGAACACCTGTGTAATATTGTTTTGTTTATTTTTGTAATATAATTCTATATCGTCATCCGAGTAAGACAATGGGATTTTTGGCGGATATACCTTCAATTTTGAACCAACTGTTCTCATATGTTTAATTTCTTCCTGGTGTAGTCTCTCCAATCGTTCCTTTATATCTAAGTTTAACTCCTGGTATTGTTTTTTACCCGTTGTGTCATCAGACTCTGACATTTTTAATACAGTATATTCAGTTCTTAATAGTTCGTTGTATTTTAAATAGAACTGAGTTTCGTTAATATAATCATCCTTGTATGAGTTCACTAACTTTTCTTTTGTATTTCTCAGTTGGTTAATAAATTTCTGATTTTCGTCTGTTAATATATATGTTTTCCTTCTAACATCTATATAATAATTAATTCTTAACATCTCGTTATTGTATTCCTCGTGAGTCATTAGATTCTCGGCAAATGAATTGGACAGATTTTCCTGCATAGATTCTAGATTTGCAATTTCGTCGAAGATATCATAAGTGTTTTCTTCCCTGTATGTATTTTCTTGTGCATCTTGATAGTCATCTTCGTCCCCAGATGATTCCGATGATTCCGATGATTCCGATGATTCCGATAATTCGTCTTTATCAATGTCATCTTGGTCTTCCATAACGATGTATTAGTATATGATAAATATAATTATTTACGTAATATATTTAAATATTGGAAAATATAATGTATATTCTATAATAGTATATAGATGCAAACAGTATATATTCTTAAGAATTGTTTAAAATCTTATAGAGCACTGATGTTGTTATATCAAAAACCAGATATATCTACTAATATAATAATAGTTGACTCTTTCTATTACAAAGTGTTAAGATTGGATAAGAGAGTAACGAAATTCCCATTTATAATAAATACCGCGCCTACAAATACCGGCCTGATACCCAAGATAGCTAAAGTTTTACCCCTTGAACTTTTTATAGACTTATCGGGCGATACGGACGAGAATGTCAATAAGAGACCCAGGCGAGACTATAATAAAATTATACCAAACCGGGATTTAATACATAAGAGTTTAAATACTCGTAGAAATTATCCCAGGGAAAGACCGGTACCGAGACCGGCAAAGGGTGTACCTATTATAAGAAAGACTGCAGATGGGGGAGTAAATATTGTATTAAATTAATAAATGTATTATTTAATATACAACACTTTATGAGTTTGATTTGGGATTTTGATGAAAAAAAGAATTATATATCCATTAATAACTACAAGGTTATTGATTCTAGAGGAGCAAGGCAAAGTTCTGAAATCCTAGAAGTAATAGACACGTTAATTGCAAAATTACAATTCACTCTATTATTATCTGGGAAGGCGGATACTGACATTTATCTTAAATTACTTGCAGACACCCGACATAATGTCCAAGAAATGCAACTCCCGGAGGACCAAGGGTCTATTATTTTCGAGGGATTAAATAAACCCAAGAATGTCCACAGGACTAAGGGTATTAGTATTGGGAAAGATAAAAATTACCGAGCGAAGTATAGAATAATATTTTTAACACTTAGATATCCATCCGGGAAATTTAAACCTTTAGATAAGCTTATACCCCTTGTTGCACACGAATTGACGCATACAGCACTTAATCATGTAACCTGGAAAGATGATAATCATTCTGCTCTATTTAAACAATATAATAAAATTATTTTAGGGTATCTTAAACAAATATAAAATAATAACTCATTATAAGACAAATCTCTACAGATGTTTAATAATATTATATATTCAAAAAGTCTATCTAGACCATCTAGAAGCGTATTAGACCCAGATCTTTATAACGAGTTTAAAAAAATAAAAATAGATCCATATGAAAAATGTAAAAAATATAGCATAAAAGAATGCTCCCATTCTTTTAAGGATTATGTTATTATTAAAGACTATGTATATTTTTCAGATGCTCTGAAATCTATAAATTTAATACCCAAAGGCAATTTTTTAATAGAAATAAAAGATATATATACCTACCCAGATATACAGTTTATAGAGTTATTGATTGAAATATTTCAAAAGGTTGAATATAAATTTTCTAGATTTACAAATGCATGTTATGTATTTTGTAAGGGTCTGAAATGCGAACTAAATATAGACAGGACGTATGTAAAAGACTTTAGTATTAAAGTTAATTCTAAGTTAATACAAAAGGTTTTCAATTACAACTGCGAATTCTTTAAGAAAATGATTCATTTAAATGAAATATTAACACTGATATACAATGAATCGTTAGATTTGTCTGCGATGATAAAGGAGATTGACGTTACTAACGATTATTACATATCTTATATAAATAAAAATAATATTTATAAGGTATGTAATTGCGACAGACTTTTTAACAGTAGAATGCTTAACTGTTATATATGCGAAGATTGTTTATCTCTTAATGTTATAGACGACATCACCCAGTCTTCTTCTGAGCCGTCCACGCCTTAGCGGCATTGCCAAACGCTAACTTATGATCATACTTATCCCCTTTTTCTTCCTTTTCTTTTGCGATCTCCTTTTGCACAAATAAATTATAAGGAGTTGGTGTTTTCTTAGTACCGTCATTTTTTTTACCCTTACGCGACGATTTATCGCCGAAAGAGGAGACCGACTTTTTTAAGTCCGAGACCTCCTTTTCTAAAGCCTGGATTCTTGCTTCACTATCACCCATTACTGTATATGTATATTGTATTTATCATTTTTTAAACGTGTTATTTCTGTGTTTATCGCACAATGGAAAATTGCCGTAGTATTTTTTATTAAAAAATTCTATACCACATTTTTTACACGAAAGTTTCTTATCGGTATCCGGATCAATGTAGTACGTTTCTTTTTCTTCTCTGGCCATTGTTATTATAGAATCCCAGTCTACTTCCCCAGTATCTTGATTAATAAAAGAGTCCGCGTTCGTTGTCATTATAATCTTACGCAGTTATATATTTTCCTAAGAAAAAAAATGTATTATTATATTAAATGGCAGAAAAGGAAAAATCGGGTCCCCCAATTGGTCTTATCATTTTCTTGGTTGTAATGCTTTTAGCCTCTGGGTATTTTTATTTAAAGCTTAAATAATAACGCCGTAATTGTCTCTAAAGTTCTCCATGTCGCTCGTTAGGAATATAACCGAGTCTTTGTAGTTAGGGTTATCATGTTTAAATTTCTGATAATAGGTCATCTGCCAGGGCCACAATAGCTTAGACTCGTATCTGGATATAAAATATACAACCTTATCGTTATACAATGAATGTACACATTTTATCATTAATTTATTCCAGTTTGGGATAGCGTTAGATAGTTTTCTTTTCTGTGGCAAACACGGGGTGCTCTTAGGAATAATATCTTCGTATGGAACTAACCCGGGGCGGGCTCCGGGGACGTGAACCGTTTTGCTCCAATCAAATTGAGTAGACTCTTTGCATTTATGACAAATCGCGCAATACAAACCCGGTTTAAATACTGAAAATTGAATATTTTTAGAAGATGGATCCTGTTCACTTTTAAAATTCTTAATCAATTTATTGTTTTTCCATACGCATAGGTGAACACCTATTGGGTCGTAATAAGGGCCATATTCGGTGTCACTAAATGACTTGTAAGTATTTTTAATTGCTCCATCGCCCCGTCTCTTAACTTCTATGTAATCAAGTGCTTCAATTGAGCAACGTTTAGGGTTGTAAATATTGTTCCACTCTTGTTCATCTGTGAATTCCATATTTCTATATTCTTCTATGGAAATTAGAATATTTTCATTCTCTTCAATTTCGTAAACACGTTCGGGGGAATCATTTGATAGATTTTTCACAACCCCCCGACCAGTAATCAAGGTGCCCATATTAATATATTATCTTATCGTTTATATTTTTAAGGTGAATATTTTTTTGTAAATTATAATCTGTATATATTATAAAATGAGCGCTGTAGTAATAGTACTTTTAGTAATCCCAATTCTTATCGCAGTAATCGCGTTGTTTTACATAATTAATAAACTCTACCCAGGCGGAGTTGTCGCCGCCGCCACGTCGGATGAGGACGCTAAGCTGGCAATAACTGGAGGAGTCGACGACGACGACGCCCCAAATTATAAATTAAAGTCGGCGGGCCCTGACGAATTTCAATTAGAACTAGCAGAATCCGACGACGATTCTGACGACGACTCCGACGACGATTCTGACGACGACTCCGACGACGAAGCCGAAGACGCTGTAAATGCTATAATAGCCACCGAGACAACCGACCCTGTAGTCACCGACCCTGTAGTCACCGACCCCACGGTTCCGGAGTAGGTTAAAATAAATTAGATTAAAATATTTAATTAAAATATTTATTAATAATAAATGGAACATCTTTTATTCAAAGCAACTCTCGCGGCTGCCGTTTTAACGTTTTTTATTATTCTATTTACCAGAAAAGAGAATAACTATTTATCAGCAGCGGGTGGAAATACTAAAAAATTAATGGTAGTAGATCAAACAACTGGGGCTATAACTTTTTTGAATAACAGTGTGAAAGGGATTGATGACCAATTCACGAATAGCGACGCGACACAGGCAGCTCTATTAAAAACACTTTTTGGACCAAATCTAGACGGCGCGGCGGGAATTTTCAAAACTAAAATGGATGAGCTACTGGCCATCCGAGACACTAAGATCACGACCCTCGAAGGCCACAACACTGCCGAATGGAAGGCATTTGCGGGGGGTAATGGTGGTGCCTCCTTGCGCACGAGGCTGAACAACAGTATCATTCACGGCGCCCAAATCATGATAGAATCGAACGCGAGCAAGACGGGCGACGATGGTAAAAGAGCGATTTTACAAAACACGTGCGGTTGGGCGGGTAACCATGACTGTGACGCGAAGTTTAGAACGAATAAGACCCGCCCAACCAGTCATAACGATGGCGATCCACACGGCCTTCGGCACACGATCCTCAAACTTGGTGATGCTCGGCCATAATGGATAATGTAATGTAATGTAATGTAATGTAAGGTAATGTAATGTAAGGTAATGTAAAAATACACACAATTCATTAATTGTCAGTATTTTTCTATTTAATCTCATTTACAGTTCATTACCACTTTAGAAGTCGTCAAGGATTTCTAGTTCCTTGTCGACGATCTGTTCAGGGCGGTTGTAATCTGTAACACGCTGTTCGAAGAAGTTGCTCTTGCCATCAAGAGACATGGTGTCCATGAACTCAAATGGACAAGTTACATCGTAAATCTTCGGGTATCCCAACTTTTGGATCAAACGGTCTGCCTGAAACTCAATGTAAGTCTTCATAGAATTTGCGTTCATACCGATAAGATCACAAGAGAATGATTCGCAAATGAATTCCTTTTCAATGTCAACTGCCGTTGTAAACATTTCGTTAATTTCATCAACGCTCAATCTATTCACGATGTATGTATAAAGCAAGACACCAAAGTCTGCGTGGAGAGACTCATCACGGGCAATAAGTTCATTACTCTTACCCAGGGCTTTGGTCATTAGCCCCTTTACATACTTAAGCCAAAAGATAGCGCAAAACGAGCCCGCAAAGAATAGCCCCTCGACGATTGTAAACGCCACAAGTCTCTTAGCAAATGGGATGTCACTGTTTAGCCACTTCTTAGCCCAATCCGCCTTTTTCTTCACTCCCGGAACTTCCTTAATCCCGTTTAGAAGTCTTAGTTTTTCCTCCTGATTTCCAATGTATGTATCAATCATAAGAGCGTATGTCTCAGAATGGATTGTTTCCATTGCAGCCTGCCACCCATAATAAGCTCGGATTTCAGGGACCTTAATTTCCTCAATAAAGTTTATAGAAAGATTCTCAAAGATAATACCGTCAGACCCAGCAAAAAATGATAGGATATTCGAAATGAAAAACCGTTCATCATCGGTTAACTTTTCCCAATCTGACGTGTCGGCTGAAAAATCAATTTCTTCGGCCGTCCAAAATGCTTGCTGATGGCGCTTATATTCGTTCCACACTGTAGTCCATACAATAGGGTACAAAACATATCTATTAGAAGTTTCTGCGAGAATCGGTTCCATCTTGTTATATTATAATATAAGATATATCTTTATATTTTATATTTTATATTATACATTTCATTTTCATTTTCATTTAATCGTCTATACGTAGCTTACACTCCGGCGACGACCGTAGTTGTAAGAAATCTTCGCGCGGCTTAGACGAGCCTTAAGAGCCTTGCCGGTTACCGGGGTCCTTGTGTATCCACCCCCTTTCCTGGTCTTGTAAATACTGATACCATTCTTTACCGCAATAGCCTGTAACTCGTTTACAGTAATCTTATTAGTCTTGTCTTTTACGCATCTCTTCTGACCAGAGCCCTTACCTTTGCGCCACTTACTGTTTGGCGAGTATCCCGGTCTGCAGACAGTTGCCATGCCAAACCTACTACCAGAAAGTCTGCCGATTGCGGCGGCGCCCCTCATGGCCTCCATGTCCATACCAAACCCCATACCAAGCTCAGATTGAGCGGCTTTAAGTCCGGCTAAAATGTAATCTCCGCCAAACCCATTCTTCTTGAGTACAATCCTCCACGCCTGCTTAAGACTGATGCCTTTACGGTGATGAAGATTCATGGCTTTCTTAGCGTTAGCGTGAATTGCTCTTTTAGTCATCTTTCTACCACGGCGGGGCGAACGACGGGGCGAACGGCGCGAACGACGGGGCGAACGACGGGGCGAACGGCGCGGCGAACGGCCATTGCGACGGCGGTAGGCACGGCGAGCCGCGATAGCCTTCTTAGTCATCTTTAGTTTCTTACCATA
>Ga0114994_10001470_pt1 | contig 16970 bp, 10 predicted proteins | sample ArcticOcean_MG_C_9_FD_87043 | JGI IMG/M metagenome (GOLD analysis project Ga0114994, IMG submission 87043) | Marine microbial communities from western Arctic Ocean - ArcticOcean_MG_CB2_152 | ecosystem: Environmental > Aquatic > Marine > Oceanic | place: Arctic Ocean: Canada Basin | collected...
CGCGAGCTCGCCCGCGTGCAACGGGAGCGCGTGCCCGAGGTGGGTTGCCTCGTCCGCCGGCCCGCCGACGCGGGCCGCGGCCACGAGCAGGCGGAGCGCGGCGCGCATCTGCCGCAGGTGCGTGTCGCACTCCGCCCGGGGGTTCCGCGCCGGCGGCGCCGACATGGCCGAACCTGGTCCTACGGCGGTGCGATCAGCGGCAGCGCTGGACGCACCGTAGCGCCGCCGACGGTGACGACAAAGTTTGGTGGTGCTTGAATTGAGGACTTATTGAAGCTGCAGCTAGCGAGTAACTTGGTGTGGCGTGCGCGCGGAGGAAACTTTTTGCGCGCGGGTTTTAACCGCAAAACGGGTTTAGACCCCCTAGGCCAATAGGACGCTTTAGGCCCACCAAACCCGTAGATTCGAGTGACGGTTTTTTCAGCCTGTTTACGAGCCCTAGCCGTAGGGAGAGGACGGCGGAACGAAGTCTACTGCACGTGACGGGTAGTAGGGGTCACCCCCTAGGCAGGGGCGGGTCAAGCGCTGCTCGGTGGCGGCGTGTCCGCGCGCCCGCGTGCTCTCCCCGTCGGCGCCGCCGGGACGACACGAAAAACTTCATAGGGAGCGTAATCCCAGGCGGCATGTGCCCCCCCGGCGACGCCTCGTACCCGAACGAGCTTCGACACGCCGCGTGGTGCCACCCCGACCGCGCAAGCCCCCCGGGCTGCCCCCGAGGGAAATGATGGTAATATGCACCGTGTGCTTTGGCGACCCACGGGGTCTCTCGATTGTTAGAAACATATACTAGGCCCACTCTACCCCAGGGGGGTGTGGATGAGCGCTGAGAGGCACCGTATGGCCGATATAGAGGGCTTTATCGTAGCACACTGCGGGCATGTGCGGTGCCCTACGTCGGGGCCTCTCGCGGCCTCGGCGGTCGACTGAAGCTCGTTACCGGCGCGTAGTAGTCGCACGAAGCCCCTGCCACAAAAACGTTGACTCAAATGGCCGCACGGCGCCGCGCGGTCCCGGTCCCCGTTTTGGCGCCCTCTAAAATCAAAGGGCCAGGCTCTTCTTGGCGTCTTTGTAGCTCGCGCGGCCTCTTGAAGGTCGTCATTGAGGTGGGCGTAGAGGCAGACACTCGCTCGTGGTACTGCGGCGAGTATACGGTCCGGCGTAGACGTATCGGGTAGATCCACCAGTATACGTCCGCGGCCGCCTCATCACACAACGTCTCCGGACCAAACCGGTAGGCCTATACCCGCCACGTACTCCCTCGAGACCCGTGGTGCCGTGGCGGCCTCGCTCGCTGCCCTCTTGAAAGACACGCGACCCGCCTCGGTCCGCGGCGCACCGCCGCGCCCGGTGTTCATCAGCATTATTTCCAGAAGCCAAGCCCGTCGGCGAAATTCTTCGTAACCAACCCATGCCAGACACTGCGAGAGCTGCGGTCTGAGAAACGCGATGCCGCGCCGCTAGACCGGATCGCGCAAAAACCGTGTTTTTCAGCACCCGTTCTCGCCGCCGCGCGCACTTATTTGAGCGCGGATTTCGCGGCAGTGGGCTCGTATGGGCTACGGCTGGTCGCTAGCGGCGGCGTTTTAAAAACGGCGCGCGCAGCCAGCGCTACGGGACCGGGCACGAATATGGTTCAATCCAACCAAAATCGTGCCCGGTTTGTACGGGTTTGGGCCTCAAGTAGGACGCTCCTGTCCTATGGAATGTCAACCACCCCCAAAACGGGTTTTGAAGTTCCGAGCGGGGTGCTCATGAGGCTACAAACAATAGACATCACACACGCACATTCCGGCTTGGGAATTGCCCGGGGTCCCTCGCGGGGCCGACTTCAATGCGCCGGTGCTCGCCCGAGTGGTGGAAGGTGTTGTGCCCGCGCAGCATGCCCTTCTTCTTCCTACGCCGCCGCGCGGCGCGCTCGAGGCCGGGCTCGAGCGGCGGCGCACCGGCCGCGAGCCGCTTCAGGAGGTCTTCCGGACCCTGGTCCGCGTCGAACGGATCGATGAAGTCCTCGAGCGTCCCGTCCCGGCGGATGACCTCCTCCCCGTTGCTAATGAGCGGGTAGCCGAACGAGTGCTCCTCGGCGAACTTTTTATTGAACTCGGGCGGGTCCACCGAACACCCGGCGAGCTTCCAGCCCGCGGCCTCGAACTGCGGGCGGAGTCGCTCGAAGTTCCCGCCTTCGCGGGTTCAGCCGCCCGTGCCCGCCTTGGGGTAGAACCAGAGCACGAGGCCCTTGGGCCCGCTCGCCGACTCGAGCGTCACCGGCGCGCCGTCGTAGTTCTCGCCGGCGAAGACCGGGGCAGTATCGCCGCGCCGCACGGCAGTGGCCCTGGCCAGCAGGGCGCACAGGGCGACACGCTGCATCTTGGGACGTGTGTGCTGCTGCCTTTGTGACGCGTGCCGCTGGCGCGCGTCCGCCCACGTGTGCTGCGCGCGTCCGAACCCAGTCACACAAAAGCTGTGGAGGTGCTTGACGGCTACAGGCTCGAGCGCGCTATAGATCGAGCCGCTGCAGCCACGCACGCTCAGTGGTCCTGGGAACTTCTCGCAGCGTTTTTCCGCCGCGTCGACCGCTGCACGCCAAGCCGTGCCGAACTAGAACCCGATTTGATTCGAAGAAACCCGCATGTTAGCTTGAAATCGAATGAGCGCCAAACACCGGCTGCCACTGCTCAGACCGATTCAGCTCGGTTAGGCAGCTGCTCAGACCGATTCAGCTCGGTTAGGCAGCTGCTCAGACCGATTCAGCTCGGTTAAGCAGCTCCACACCTCTCAAAATGAGCGCCCAAGCGGCAGCGCTGTCCGGCAAAAGCTCCCTGCTAGGCGAGGTCCTCGAGGCGTCAAAAAACAGCCAACCGGAAGAATCCCTCCAGGACTCCTGGGCGCGACTGCAGAAGAGCGAGACCACGCAGCGCGTCGGTGTGTCGTACCAGCAGAGCAAGGTCGAGGACCGGGACGTCGCCAAGCAAGACGCGAGACTCACGACGCACGGCCTCGGCGTGGAGTTCGTCGACGCGAGCGTCGGCCGCCGGTTGATCGCGCGGCGCGCCTTCAAGGAGGGCAGCTGCGTGCTCAAGATCGAACCCTACGCCCAGGCGCTGCTCCCGCGGTGCCGGGAGCGGCGCTGCGCGCACTGCTTTGTGGAAATTGAGGAGGGTCAAAGGAAGCGCTGCGGGGGCTGCGGCCACGTCCTGTACTGCGGGGCGGCCTGCCAGAAGCAGGACTGGAAGCGGCACCACCGGCGCGAGTGCGACGGCGGGCCGGCGCTCGCCTTTGCATTGGATAATGACGAACCGGCCATCTCGGACGCGTTCCTGGCGTGCCGGGCCGCGCGGCGCATGCGCAAGGTCACTAAACGGAGTTCCATCGACGAGACGCGGGCCGTCGAGGACGTGAAGTTATTGATCAAGTTCGACGCGGGCGACGCCGACGCGCGCGCCACGGCCATTTCTAGGCATTGCCTGGCCGCGGACTGGTGCTGCGAACAGGACGTCGAGTTGGTGGCCAGTCTGATCAAGGCGGGCGCGCGGAACAACTTCTGCCGGCAGGATGAAGTGCTCAGTGAGGTGGCCGCGCTGCTCTCGCCCGTGGGGGCGCTCCTGAACCACTCGTGCTACCCCACGACGTGCGTGGCGTACGACACGACGGGCCACCAGTGCTTTATCGCGTGCCGCGACATCTCGGAGGGCGAGGAGCTCACGCACGCCTACGTCGATGGCGGCGTTGTTACGGAGGCGCGGCGGGAGCGCATCCGCAGTTGTTATGGCTTCGAGTGCGCGTGCGAGCGGTGCACGGCGCCCTGGGCGGCGCGGGACGCTCTGTTGGATGGTGATTGCGAAGGTAAACCTGTCGATCCGCGGTGCCTCGCCCTGAATGAGCAATTGAGAAGAGAGGCCCACGGGAGCGACGGCGCCGCGGAGGCCGAGCTCCTCGACAAAGCCTTGAAGGCCTTGGAAAGCTGCGCCCGGACTCATGTAAGTCGCGTGCAGACGCAGCACCAGCGGGCGGAGTGCGCGCTGGGGTCGGAAAAATATGCGGAAGCCCTGGAGCTGTTCGCTGAGGTCGCAGAGCTCCGCGAGCAGGTGTACGCACCCCTCCCGCACGCGCGGGTCGCCCTCGACTACTTTACGCTGTACGAAATCGCGACCTGGACCGGCGACACTGCGACGGCGCGGACCGCGCGCGATTGCGCCGCGTGGCACTTGGAGCGGACGGCCGCGCCGGACGACCGGCGGCTCGAGGACCTTCGTGTTACGGACGCGATCAACGAGAACGCCACCGCGGACCTGACGGAGGGCATGATCGGCTTCAGCGTCGACGACGGGGGCCGCTGGGAGGAGCCGCCCGAGGACGATGACGTTTGGGCGGCCGAGCGGGGCAGCGAGTAAATTTTTGTGCATGATTATTCCTCCCAGGCCACACACAATTACTCGAGTACCCCGTTTAAAGCACCGGGCGGCCGCCACGCCATCGCCGCGGCGCTTGCACAAACACACTTACAAACACACACAGATCGTCGCGCCTCACCGCCGGAACGGGTCCGCCACGGTCAAGATGCCCGTCCAGAGCGCGATGACCGCCACCCGGTACGGATAGTTCAGGTACAGCGCGCCGAGGCCGTGCTCCGCGAGGCAGACGCGCATCGCCTCCACATTGCCCGGGCGCGCGCCGGCCTCCGCCATCCTCCCGGCGGTCAGCGCCGCGTTGTGGAACAGTTGGGTCGCGAGGCCGCAGCAAGCGCCGCAGCCTAGACCGCCCACGAACTTGATGGGCGGCGCCGCGTCCCGCGGAATGACGTACGGCGCCACGACGATGCCGCCGCCCACGCTCCCGCTGTCCCGCAGAACGCTCCAGAACAGGCCCGGAACGACCTTGGTCCGCCAGAACCGCGTGAACGAGCCGTCGCCCGGCGACGCGCGGCCGTGGTGCTCGTAGGTGCCCGCAATGAGCAGGTTGTAGGCCGCGGATCGGCACGGGCCGGACACCAGGCCGTAGGACAAGCTCAGATGCAAGGGATGCGGGCCCCGCAATCGATCCATGCCGTCGCGCAGTTCGCGAATGAGGCCGAACTGCACGAAGGTGAGGGCCGTCTGCGGCCCGACGAGGCGCGGCAGCAGCGCCAGGCGCGCCGCGAGCCCGGTGGTGGGCAGCGGGGTAGCCGTGGGCTGGCTCAGCCGCACGACTTGGGGAATCGTCAGCTCGATCAATGACGCGCTGCAGGCGATGGACGAGGTCGCGAGCGGGAGCAGCACGTCCTGGCGGCGCGTCGGCGAGGTCATGGCTGTGTTGGTGCCAGCAGCAGCGGTGCTGGGTACCAGCGGTCCCACAGTGTCGCAGCAATGCAGGCAGTTGTCCTTGCAGCGATGCGACGCGTTGGTGGAGCCTGGCACTTGATTGCTAGCTTGCCAATTCAGACCGAAAAACCCGTGAGAAGTACCCGCACGAAACTCTGCAGTACTTTTTTGGAGGACGACGACCCACCGGGCGGTAGCAGCAAAAACACGCTTTCCAAACGCCGATTTACCTCGCCTGCACAAGTGCGCCACTCCTGCACCACTGCTGCTGCACTGCTCTGCAAGATGCTTCTCCGCCGCATAGCTGCCGCAGTGCGCACAAAGCGCGCGTTATCGACGCAGCCGTGGTTCCGCGCCGCCGGCGCCGCGGCGCGAACAAAGCGCGCGTTATCGACGCAGCCGTGGTTCCGCGCCGCCGGCGAGGGCACGTTAATCTTACGTTTCGGCAATAGCATCGACGAAACGACGAACCGGAACGTGCTGAAGCGCCTCGCCGCGCTCGACGCGCGTCCGAAACCGAAAGGCATCACGGACGCGGTGCCCGCCTACGCGTCCTTGGCCGTGCACTACGACTGCACGGAGATCTCTAGAGATGACGTGGAGGCGTGGGTCGCGGCGGCCGCAAGTCATGAAGCCACCGACGACACGGCCCGGCGGGTCGTCGAGGTCCCCATTTTGTACGACGGCGAGGACCTGGCGGCGGCCGCGGAGATCGCCCGGGTCGACGACGTCGCCGCCGTCCACGCATCGAACGAGTACCGTGTGTATTTTTTGGGCTTCACCGGAGGGTTCCCGTACCTCGGTGGTTTGGATGAACGCCTCGCGAAGGTGCCGCGCTTAAAGACGCCGCGGCAGCTCGTGCCCAAGGGCGCCGTGGGCATCGCCGCGGGCCAGACGGGCGTCTACACGCGCGACACGCCCGGGGGCTGGCATCTCCTCGGACGGACCGACGCCGCGCTCTTCGACCCGGCGAAGGATCCGCCCGCTCTGTTGCGAGCGGGCGACGCCGTCAAGTTCGTGGCCGTGGCGTCGCTGGACGATGCGCCCTTGGCAAAAGTGATTCCTCCTCCAGTCGTAGATGCCGCCTTCGCGGTGCTGAGTGGCGGCCCCCAGACGCTGGTGCAGGACTTGGGGCGGCGGCGGCAGGCCAACGGCGTGAGCCGCTGCGGCGCCGCGGACGAGCTGAGTCTGCGGACGGCGAACGCGTTGGTCGGGAACGAGGCGGACGCGGCGGCGCTCGAATGCCTGGGCGGCTTGCGCCTCAAGAGCACGGGGCGGCGGGCCGTGGCGCTCGCCGGCGCGGACTGCGCGGCCACGATCGTACGAGCCTCCGGCGGTTCCGTCGCGTGCCGCATTAACGAGGCGGTCGTGCTGCGGGCCGGCGACGAGTTGAGACTGGGCATCCCGCGGGACGGCGCGCGGGCGTACGTCGGTTTGGAGGGCGGTGTTGATGTACCTTCGGTACTCGGGAGCCGCTCCAGTGACGTGCGGGCGAGCCTCGGGCCGGCGCCGCTCGCGACGGGGGACGCCATCGCGTGTGACGGCGCGGGCGGCCGCGCGGCGCCGCGCCGCGCCAAGCACGACGCCATGGAACGGGGGAAAGGAAAACGGACGTGGACGCTGCGCGTGCTGCCGGGGCCCGGCGACCCGGGGAGCGACGACGGGTCAGAGACGAATGCAGACGCGGCGCTGGCGTCGTTGGTCGGCGCGGGGCCCTTTACCGCCTCGCCGCGCTCGGATCGCATGGCCGTAATCACGGAGGCCGCGTCTTCGTTGGAGGGGGGGCAGCAGCTGTCCGAGGCGTGCGCGGCCGGTACTATACAATTGCCGCCCGACGGCAATCCCGTGATTCTATTAGCGGACCACCAGACGACCGGAGGCTACGCGGTCCCCGCGGTCGTCGCGCGATGCGACCTCTGGAAGGTCGGCCAGTGCCGGCCGGGAGACGAGTTGGTGTTCGAGCGGACGACGATCGGAGAAGCGGCCGCCGAGCTGCGGCGAATGCGGAAGCGCGCGGTCGCTTGCGCGGCGCGCGTCGTCGACGGCGGCGACGTTGATTTGGCGGCGCTGGCGCGGGGGCCGAACCAGATGTTCGATACGTGTGAGTAATTGTGCTTAGTATTACTAATGAGAGTGGATCGTAGACGCGCAGGACCACACGGGTTTTTGACATGCCCCTGATGCACTTTTTTGCCGAGGACTAAAGACAGTACTGTGCACTTGATTATAGCCCTTGATTAAGTATCACTGCACTGCGTAAGAGCAGCGATCACCGCTGAAATTTCGCTTTGCGTAGCACAACACTCCCTCAGCACACCACTTACCCTGTTAGACACCCACTGCACGGCGCAAGATGCCTGCGCAGCCGCAGCGCTCTCGCACGGCCTCAGAAGTCGTCGCCGGCACGAAGGACCCACGCTGCTTTGAAACACAGCTCGTGCGCGACCGCCCGGACGCGCTGTGGGGCATCGATGTGGGCATTCCTGAAGACACCACGCAATTACTCGTGAAGGCCGTCGTCGGCGCGAAGGCAAGACCGCCGCTACGCAACGGCGACCGCATCGTCGCCATCGGTGGCGCGAGCTGTGCCGAAGTCAAGGACCTTAGTGACGCACTCCCGAGTCTCCAAAACAACAACACGTCGGCGACGCTCCGCGTAGAACTGCCGTTCCGCGGCGTCGACGACGACGAGAAGGCAGATGCCCCGCCCCGACAGCGGCCCAGTGGTGACTCCTGGTGGCGGCGCATGCTCTCGTGGAGTCCTGCGGAGTCCGACGAGCCCACGCCTCATGCCTATGCGATTAGCGGGCGACTGCTGGCGCTCCGGGGCGGCGCGGCGCTGGCGGGTCTCGCGGCGCGGCAACGACGCGCCCCGGCGGGATCGATCCTCGGTGGCCTCGCGCCGACAGATGCGCGCCTGCTCCTTTTGAACGTCGGCGACGCTCGACTCCCCTCGACGATAGTCGATGCGCTCGAAAAGGCGGTGCCGCGAGAAATGGGATGGCGCGCCGCCAAGGGGTCTCTTACACCCACTGCGCGCCACGTCGTCTATTGCGCGTATGCCATCGGTGCGTGGCTTGCGCTCGACGACCGGCACCGGTGTATACTCGTCGACGGCGGCGGCGGCCACGTCCGCATAGGCTTACTCGCGGCCGCAGCTTTGTGCCTCGCCCCCGATGTCTGCGACCTCCCCCGCGCCGAAAGCGCCTCCGCCGCGTACGAAGCCTGGCTCCGGGCGGCGGACCTGGAAGCGTCCTTGGCTCTCAGGCTTCTGCCCCCATCCTTCGCACGGTTCCTGGGCCACGTCGACGTGTTGGCCGCGAGCCGCGCACGGCCGAACGCGGATCGGCTCTACCTTGCCGGGCTTGCGCTCGTGGCGACCCAGGCCATCCTCTCCGCGGCGACGCACGTTGAAATTGGAGACGAGACAGAGTCCTGCGCTGCGCCGCTCGCCGACGACAAGGAGTCGTCGCGGCCGGCAACAAATGCCGTCTTCGACGCCAAGAGACCGCTTGAGGATATCTCCGTGACACTGCGAGCGGCCGACGGCTCCCGTACCCTACGATTTTCCTCGAGCGCGGCGTTTAGCGGCGTCGGCGTGCTGGTTATGCGGCCGCGGACGTGCAACAAGTGGTCCGGGCGTTGGCGTACCAGGCGCCTCTGGAAAACAAGCTGGAGCGGCTGGCGGCCCTGGTGCAGACGCTCGACGCGTGGAAGGGCCCCGTGGACGCGTTGCAACTCGCGCACGCCGAGCTGCAGGCCGACGCCAGCGACGCGGCCGCGCGGAGCGCCGTCCGCAGTGCCCGCGGCGACCTGAGGTGTGCCCCGGAGCCCCACGCCGTCTGGCTCGCGCGGTCGGAGGTGTACGCTTTTAACGACGCGACCTTTGCACAAGACGAAGTAACGCGGGGCCTGGACCGCGTCTTGAGCGCGGCCGTCTCCGCCGGCGTGAAAACGTGGGGCCGTAGTTCGACCCGCCGCTGCGCTCTCATTGAGGCCGAGGCCGTCCCCGCGTGTAGGGACCTGGCCCCGCGCCATTTAGCATTAGCGCTGCTCTTCCGCAACGGCGACCGGGCCTTCGCGCACGCTCCGACGTACGTGACCGCGTTACAGGAAGTGGTGGCCGAGGCCGAGCGCACCAAGACGCCCCGGGCCGCGTGGCTGCCTCCTTATAACTGGGAGGTCGCGCCGGGTGCCTTCGTCACGTTGCGGGACAAGGCCATCCGCGACCCGTACGACGGCGCGACGCGCGTCGTCACGGTCCGGGTCTCGCCCTAGATTTCAATCAAGTGCTCGGTCCCTCGCACGTCAAACACGGCCGTTTTGCTGTCAACGTCCTCATGAACATGAGTCCTCATGAACATCGCCCCAATTACCCCCCGTGCCCCCTGCATGGCTATGTCGCGCGCCTCTCCGCTTGCGACGCCCCCTCCTGTCATTTAGTGTGCGGCGCCTTTCTACTAGCCTAGCCGGGGGGTCACGGCCCGTCGAATATAGACTCTTCCGCGCCGGGAAACTATTATGCCGCCTCGCCCCCCCCGGCGGCGAGCCCCCGCAATAACACAAGCGCGTCCCGCGCCGACGGCCGCGCGGGGGCGTCGGCCGCGAACAGCCGCCGCGCCACGTCAATAAGGGGCCCGTAGAAGCCCGGGTGCGCCCGCAGCGCGGGCGCGCCGCGCGGCGGCGCCGCGGGCGCCGCGAGCGCCCGCGAGTGCGAGCTTTCGACGACGAGCGGGCCCCTACTTCGCAGCTCGGCCTCGAACGGCGAGAACCCGAAGGCCAGGGCCCAGCATAATGCCCCGAGGGCGAAGACGTCCGCGGCCCCGTTTTGCGCGTCGCCGACCGACGGCTGCCAGAGCTCCGGCGCCCTATAAGTCATCGCGCAGTGCTCCGCGGCGAAGTCCTGCAGCGCCAGGCAGTCTTGTCGCGACGCGAGCGGCGGGGCGAAATCCGAGCAGCTCCCGAGGTCGACCAAAACCCACGACGCCCCGTGCCGCAGGACGTTGTCCGGCTTGACGTCGCCGTGACTCAGGCGCACCGCGTGGCACGCGACGAGGGCCTCGGCCACGGCGACGAGGATCGCCGCCGTCGTGTGCGGGTCCAGGCACGTTCGGGAACTGAGGGCACTATTCAAAAGCGTGCGCACGCTTTCGCCGTACCGGGGGAAGGCCAGCCGGTACACGTGGCGCTCCACCCCGTAGTCCAGCAGCTCCGCGACGCGCGCGTGGCGCGCGCGCGCGTGCGCCTCGATCTCGGCGTCGACGCGCGCCGCGCGGTCCGCGTCGGGGCACCGGATCACTTTAACGGCGAGCGACCGCCGCGTCCGCGCGTCGACGGCCTCGTAAACGGTCGCGAAGCCGCCCTCCGCGAGCAGGGGGCCCACGTCCACGGCCCCCGCGTTGAGCCGGACGCGCTGCGCGAAGGCCCAGGCCCAGGCCCGGCACAGCCAATCGATGCAGGCTCTGCACCACTCAAGCATCCGGAAGCGCCGAGGAATGGGTCGGCGCGCCAGCGCCGCAAGCGGTCGGCGGTGTGCGCTCGACCTTTTACTCCAGCGCAGCGGTCGGCAGTGTGCGCTCGACCCTTTACTGCGTCAGGGCTTGGTTTGAGACGGCGCGTAACAAAACCTGGGCTTTGTGATGATGTACTTACGCGGAATTGGGGCACTTTGTCTCGGAGTTCATAGGCGAGAAACCCGTGCAGAAAACCCGAACCCGACGAACCGTGCACCCTTAACACCCTCTGCCTTGCGTGGTGCCTGAGGACCGAGGCTGGAAAGAACTCTGGAGGTATCTACGAATCGTGCAGCGAATCGTGCCGGCGGCCTCGAGCCAGCTCGGTTACCTGCGCCGTCGCGTGTGCAAAAAAGCGTCCTAATAACAAAAACCCCTCGTTGCGACGCTCATCGCGCGACTTCGCATCGAGTGAGTCGATTTTGTGCCAACGGAGCACCGATGCCGCCAGTGAAACGCAAAGCCGGCACCGCCACGCGGCGCCCGCGGCGCTTCGGCACGGGCGCGACCGCGACCGAGGCGCGCGCCAAGCCCATGCGGGAGGTGGCGACGACCGGGTCGCCGGAGCCCCCCTGCCAGTGCGGCGACCCGACCTGCGAGGACACGGAGGGCGAGGGCTACTACACCGTGTACCGCCCGAAGGGCGGCGTCGAGACATTCACGGGCATCGTCGCGGTCGCGGCCGCAGTTATCGAGACGCCCTGGCAGCGGCCGCCCCTGAGCCTGCCTGTGTCGTACTTCATGCTGCGGGACCGGGAAAGTGACCCGATGCGCGGCGACAAGGAGCTCATGAGCCCCGAGTGGTTCATGCGGGAGATGTCGCAGTACGACGGGCACTCGCCCCGCTGAGCACTCCCCCTTCCCCTGTGGCCTAATATGATTCAAGTTCGCGTCGACGGGACGTCGCTGCGATGGGTTACGACGGCGTGGTCGTTGGGTTACGACGGCGTGGTCGTTGCCGACGCGCGGTGCCGGAGCTTATACCAGCGCGCCGCCGCCGCGACCAAGATGGACCGTTAAAACCCATTCAAGATGGACCGTTAACGGTCCATCTTGCGACTCACATCACGCAACGAACCTTAGACCCGGGGAGGACACCTAGCACGCCTCGCCGCAGGCCGCCTTGCAGCACTCGAAGTCGTCCAGGTACATGTTCATGTCCCGCGCCGCGTCCACCGCCGCGCCGGTCTCCCGCCCCAGGCCCTTGGCGATGGCGTCGGCCACCACCCCGAACCGCTGGCGGAACTTGTAGACGAAGCAGAAGCTGAGGTCGCCGTGGCGCACGGCCGGGCCCACGAGGAAGAGGCCCGAGGTGAGGGTGGACTCGTCCAGGGCGTTGAGGAGCGGCGCGCCCTCGGCGCAGCCCTTCTTCGCGTCCTCCGCGTCGTCCTCCTCGTTTTCCGCCGCGGCCGCCGCCGCGTGCGCCTCCACCAGCCGCTTGATGAGAATAGGCTTCGTGCCCTCACCGGACGCGCCAACGTCCGCGAGCTCGGCTTTCAACGCCTCGACCGTCATGTGCTTGGCCTCCTTCGTCGCCCCCGCCACATCAAATACTTCCTCCTCCAGGTCCTCGAAGCCCTGCTCCTGCGCCGGGTCGCCCCAGGCAAACAGGTCCTTCGCGACGCCGAGCTTGACCGAGCCGGCGAAGCCCGCGCAGAGGAGCGGCGGCTGGGGCGTCCGCAGCACGAGTTCGCCCCCCTCGGTCTGGTCCATCGTGGCGAGGTCGGCCAGGGCCCGGGCGGCCTGCACCGGCTCCCGCCGGTCGCCGCCCTCGTGGTGGACGGGCGCGCCCCACGTCGCCGTCACCTCATACACATGTTCAACCTTGGCCACCGCCACCACGCGCAGCGGCGCCAGGAGCCGGGGCGGGTATTTACTGGCGCAGGCCCGGCGGATGCGCATGGAGGTGTACGGGGCCAGTTCTGTACTGGGGTCCTCGGTGCTGACGTCCCAGCAGGCCGTGGAGCTCACGACGGTGCACGTCTTCCCGCACGTGCTCAGGTTGGAGGCGGCGTCCATGCCCGATTCATAGCCCCCGATCACGACGAAGTCGTCGCCTTCTAAGTCCGCCCAGCTCCGTACCGAGGAGTTGTGCCGGCACAGCTCCGACCCGGGGAAGAGCTGTTGCACCTGGGCGCGCGGGTACTGGAACTCGCCCGCGGCCCAGACCACGTAGCGGCTCCGGAGAGTACTGGAAACGCCGCCCGCCGCGGGCCGGACTTCAATGTCGAAGCCCTTCTTGTGCTCCGAGAGCGCCTGCGCGTCCAGGTCGAAGCCGTCGTCGAAGGGTTTTACCGAAACGACCTCGGTCCCCGTCTTCACGTTGAGCTCGTTCGTCTCGGCGAGCGCCTCCAGGTAGTCGGCGTACTGGGCCCCCGTGGGGTGCTCCGCGTGTAATGTAAAGGCCGGCGACGTGCCGTAGGCCACGGAATTCAGGTCGAAGCTCTGCGTCCAGCCCTGCGAGTTGAACGACGGGGAGATGAAGCGCATCTCCCGGGGCCACTTTCGAAACGTCTCGCCCACTTTAGTACCGCGCTCCACCAACAAAACGCGGACCGGGTCCAAACCAAAGAGGCCCGTCAGCTGCAAGGCCACGCCGACGCCACTGGCGCCCGCGCCCACGATGACCACGTCGTATTCGCACGCGTGATTTGCTGCGACCTGCTCGTTCTCCTCACTAAGCTCGCTCACGACGCCCGACAGGGCCTTCAGCCCCTCCTGCGCCTCCGCGTTCTCCGGCACGAAGCGCAGCGCGAGCTGGAACATGACCCACGCCTCGCGGAACTCCGTCTCCGTCGGGTCTTTCTGCTTTTCGTCCTCCAACCGCCGCATGAGCGGGCCGAGGAGGGCCCGGCCCCGCACCAGCGCGCACTTGGACAGGACCGAGAGCCGCGCGCCGAGCAGCACGTCGTCGGCCGCCGCCGCCGCCTTCGTGAAATTTTCCTCGTCGAGGAGCGCGGCCGCCTTGTTCAGGCCGGCCTCCATGAGCGAGTTCATCTGCGCCGCGCCGTCCGACGACATGGTGCAGATTGCGTGCTGTGTGAGAGTCTGTGCGGCGGGCGTTATCGCGGCGCGCAATCACTGCAAGGCTCGGCAGCACTGCGTCGGGGGTTGCGAAGCAAGAATGCGGCGTTCAGCGCAATCGCAGCGGCAGTTTCAAGGTTTTATATGCGGCACGCAATTTATTGGGACCTGATGGCTCGAGGGTCCCAATAATAACGAGGGTGTGTCCGCAGCCTGGAAAGCATCATTGCGTCTGGAGGTAGCATCGCTGCGTCTGCTTGAAAGCATTAACGCACGCCTAGCCCCGACGCACGCATTGCGCACGGCAACAAAATGGGCACCAGGGACAGCGAACTCTTCAGCCTCGCAATGCAATTCATAGCCAGTCTGGCATGGGCCATGGCGGCTCTCTTAGAGGGCCTCTCGAGCCACATGTACACGCAGAGTCGCCTGATGGTGCCATCAAGATTAGGCTTCCACCGTCGATGGCGTCGCGTCGACGGGACGGCGTCAGTGGTCCCACCGGGAAATCAGCGCCGGTGGTACGCCGGGGGCGCAGCGGTCAGAATCACTCACCGCTTGATCACCACACAGCGATGCGCTGTACTTCATCGCGGCGGTTGCATGGCTCCTCAGTTGTTTCGCAACCGCGCACGCGATGAGGCTGCTGGTGCGGTCGAAGGAGACACCGCCGCCGCTGGCGGGCATCGAAGAGTTGAAAGACAACGGCGTCTAGGAAGTCGCGGAATTTTTTTTAAGGCGAGCCGCGGACGTCGCGCCGCCGGCCGCGCGCGGCGACCGCGGCTTGGGACGCTCAAATGCCGTCTTGTTCGCCTAATGTATCATAAAAGGGGGGAAACCCGGGGGCTTGCAGCTTAGCCAATGTATGGGACGCCGCCTCCGGGGACACTTTACCGGATTAGGTATCACTATTAGCCCGGCAGGTAGCGCCCCAGCGGGAGCCCCAGCCCGCTCGCCAGGTCGAAGGCCTGCCCCGCGTCCAGGAGGCACAGGAACCGCGGGTTCGCGAGGTCGTCCGGCCCGGACGCCCGCTCGAGCGCGTTCTGGCCCGCGAGGTCGCTGAGCGCCCGCAGGATGTCGTCGTCCCGGACGGCCGGCAGCCGGGACCCGTGCTCCTCGCGCAGCCGGGCGTGGACCGCCAGCAGGCGGTCCAGGGGCACCGGCCGCGGCCGGTCGATCTCCGTCCGCGTGGCGTCGCGCTTCTTCCGGCGCTTCCTCTTGCGGCCGTCCGTCCCGAAGAGGTGCTGGTCGTCCTCCGGGCGCGTGCGCGACGCCACGTAGCACGCCACTAGAAGCAGCGTTTCCGGCGCGCAGGGCTCCGGGGCCCGCGCCGCGTCGCCCCCGGCGCACAGCGCGTCCACGTCCAGCTCCGGGCTTCGCAGGCGCGGGATCGCCCGGGCCAGGACGGGCCGGATGGCGTCGTAGCCCCGCGCGCCGCCGCCCGCGTTGCCGTACAAGGCGAACAGCGGCGCGGACCGCGCGAGCTTGGCGAGGTGCCCGACGTCCTTCGTCTCGCGCCGCGCGGCCGTCGCCACGGCCCGGCAAAAGTCCAGGAACAGGGGCTCGGCCCGGTCGCACAGCGCCGCCGCGAGCGACTGCGTCGTGGCCTTCTCCCGCAGGCGGAGGCGCACCGGGTCCCGGAGCCGTTGGCTCACGCCGCTGAGCGCGCGGTCGTCGCCCGCGACGCAGAGCCGGGGGGCCGCGTCCGCGAGGCGGCACGCGGCGCACAGCCGCCGCAGGGCCTGCGTGCCCTCGTCGCCCGCGCGCCGGGACAACAAGCGGTCGCCGTCCTCGAGCACGACCACGCACCGCCCCATCGGGGCATTCGACGCCGCGTGGTCGAGGCGCCGCGCGAGCGACTCTGCGGAGACCCGGTCCCCCCGGCCGTCCGTGCTGAGCGCGACCCGCTCCAGGAGCTTAGCGCCCGTCTCGTCGGACGCGCACTGCACGCGCGCGACGGCGAGGCCGCACGCCTCCGCGGCCTCCGCGACGAAGGGGCCCGCGCCGACGCCCGCCACGACGAGGGGCGCGTCGCCGGGGGCGCGCAGCGCGGCGACCAACAACGCCGCCTCGCGCCGCCGCGAGGGGTGCCGGGCCGCGAGCGCCGCGACCACGTCCTGGGACGCCCGGGGCCGCCGTACTATAACGGGCGTCTCCGGCCGCCGCGCCGCGGCGGGCCGCGGCGCCTCGGGCGACGCGTCGTCGCCGAGGCCGAGCGCCGCGAGGAAGGCCCGGTTGCGCGCGATCTTCTCGTTGCGCGCCTGCTCGTACTCCGACAGGGGCTCGGGCGTGTCGGCCATATTTGCCGGTGTTTGTGCTCGCTGCGGTGCTATGGCGCAGGGCTTACGGTGACTCTCTTGAGAGGGGTGACGGCTCGCAGGAATCGTAGCGTCGCAGAATGGCGTAATCTGCCGATGTCTCGTGTTCGCTCAGGCGTGCATCCAGCAGCTGTGACGCCGATGCTCGGACGCGCATAATATTATAAGGCTGAAACACTAAGCTTGACACACTTGCACGAGTGCACGGGTTTTCGACCTTTCCAGGGCTCCTGCCGGACAGCCTCTCTCAGGCCACCCCACCCTTCAGGAGGCTGGCTCCTATGCATCCGACTCCATCCGCAGCCGGTTTTTGCCGCCCACCGGCCTCGCGTTCAAACCTGCATGACCCTAAAGGGCAAACGTTAAACCGGCAAGCAGGTTGCTGTTGCGTCGGGCCGTTAGCCGAAGCGGCATAAAAGCAGCTGCGTTCCGACCCCAAGGCTTGCTTTGCGAGCGTTACGCTCCTCAAAACCCGATTTTCAAGCGCGTTTACAAATCACCGCGCGCCAGGGTGCACGCGAACGCGAAGCGACGCTTGTGCGAGCGCTTGCAGCATAGCGTGAACGATGCCGGAGGACGACGCGGGCGCAGCCGCAGCCGTGCCGCCGGCACAAGCTGCGCCGGCCGCGGCGGACCGACCAGAGCCGGCGCCGGGGGCGGGCGCGGCCGAAGAGAACGTGCGAAGGGACGCGCCGGACGCAGCGCCGGCCGCGGCGCCAGCGGTGGCCGCTGCGCCGGCGCCCGCGCCCGCAACCGCCGCCGTGGACACTACGTTAGACGCGGCGCCTGAGCCGGCCGCGGCGGTCGACGCGGCCGCCGCG
>Ga0114994_10001471_pt1 | contig 16965 bp, 15 predicted proteins | sample ArcticOcean_MG_C_9_FD_87043 | JGI IMG/M metagenome (GOLD analysis project Ga0114994, IMG submission 87043) | Marine microbial communities from western Arctic Ocean - ArcticOcean_MG_CB2_152 | ecosystem: Environmental > Aquatic > Marine > Oceanic | place: Arctic Ocean: Canada Basin | collected...
TGCATTGGGCAATGGGCCGATGATGCGGTTTATGCAATTGATCAATTAACGAAAGGTCCACAACTTCTTGTGGGCTCTTCCATGGGTGGGTGGATTATGCTGTTAGTGGCTTTAAAGCTGACCGAACGGATCGCGGGTTTGGTTGGTATTGCAGCGGCTCCTGATTTTACGGAAGATCTAATGTGGGAAGGATTATCGGGCGAGCAGCGCCAAGACATGGCTCAAAACGGATACGTTGATTTACCAAATTGTTATGACGATCAAGAGCCGTATCGGATTACTCATAAATTGATTAAAGATGGTAAAAAACAATTATTGTTAACAAGCCCCATCGCCCTTGATATGCCAATTCGACTAATTCAAGGAGTTAAAGATGAAGACGTGCCATGGTCAACGGCGGGACGGATTATGGAGCAAGTGACCTCTGATGATGTGGAAGTGACATATGTTAAATCAGGCGACCACCGATTATCTGAACCCTATGATTTGGCCCGCTTAACCCGCACAATAGATGGGTTGTTGGATTAGGGTCTAGTCTCTAGACCCTAGGTTTCGGTCTCCATATCAAAAATCGCTTTTAAGCCGTCACGGTACGTTGGGTATTTTAACTGAACACTCAATTCGGATGTAATGCGGGTGTTATCAACGCGACGATTGTCTTGCCAAAAAGACAACGCCATGGGGCTCATGTCTTGGGCGGCGATTTCATAGGGGACTGTGTTTGGAACGGGAACGTCTAATAATTTACAGGCATAAGCTGTCACCTCCGCCGGGGGGGCTGCTTCGTTATCGCAGACATTATATATGCGCCCCGGATTTGGACAGGCCATTGATTGGGTAATGGTGTTGGCGATATCAGCAACATGAATGCGTGAAAACTTATGGCCCGGTTTGTCGATCCGCCGTGCGCGACCCTTTTGCACCTGATCAAGCGCACTCCGCCCTGGACCATAAATTCCCGGCAAACGGAAGACGTGAACAGGAACATTATTTTTATGAAATAAATTTAACCATTCCGTTTCTGCGTTCAAACGACTTTGGCTGCGTGGTGAAGTGGGGTTTGTTGTTGATGTTTCATCAACCCATTCCCCATCCGTATTTCCATAAACACCCGTCGTTGATAAATAACCAACCCATTGCAAAGATTTAAGCTTTAAAATGTCGGTTTTGTGCCATTCAAGGGTCGGGTCTTGATCCGTGCCCGGGGGAATAGAAATCAAAATATGACTGATACCTGCCAAAGCATTAGATTCCAATGCCATAGGCTGATCACCGGTAAACATATGGATGGTGGGGCTTGAATTTTCTGATTGTGAGGTGCCAGACACTTTCCAGCCGACTTGTTTAAGCTGATTAGATAAAACGTTGGCGCAATAGCCTAGGCCAAAACAAAATAGGTGCTGATCTTTTAACATCACTTTTATCCATTAATGCTTGTCAGCCCCTCTTATACCCCGGCACATTGCCATGGCAATGAATAGATTTATATCCATATCACAAATCACGGCTTTGCTGATGATTTTCGGGGTGCAGTTTCAAGCGCAAGCCGCAGAGATTGACCATGCCAATGAATATCGATCTTGCATCAAAGAGGCGTTACGCGATCCGAATAAAGCTTACGTTGGGGCTGTAAGGTGGAAAGATTTAGGCGGAGGAAACGGGGCAGAGCATTGCGCAACCATGGCCCTGATTGGCATGGCGTTCTATAAAGATGCTGCGGCGCGCTTGGAAGTTTTAGCTCAATCCAGCAAAAGAAAACCCGCCCTAAAAGCTCAATTGTTAGGCCAAGCTGCCCAAGCGTGGTTACTGGATGGAAACCCTAGTCGCGCCGAAGCCACGGCATCGGCTGCTTTGGCGCTGGATCCAAACAATTCAGATTTGTTGATTGATCGGGCGCAGGCAAAAGCGGCGCGTAAAGATTACGTTGGTGGGCTCAATGACCTAGATAAAGCGCTGTCGATGGATAGCAGTCAGATCGATGCATTTGTGTTTAGGGCGACGGCCAAACGGTATTTGGATGATTTGGCAGGGGCGATGGATGATTTGAATCTCGCTCTTGCCTTAAATAAAAGTCATGTCGATGCTTTGTTAGAGCGAGGGATTTTATACCGGCTACAAAACAATAACGATGCCGCACGCCAAGACTGGTTGATGGTGCTCAGCATAGCGCCGCAATCGAACGCCGCCCCGATTGCCCAGAAAAATTTAGAGCGGATGGATGTGAAGACGCAGTAAAGCTTCAGCTCATTAATGTTGCAGCAAAGACACGTTCGCGAATTGTGCCATTCCTCCGGTTTTGCTCTAGCGGCTACGGGCTGAACGCTGGGTCATGGTTGGACTAGCTTTGGTGTTCCCGGAATTAGCGGACCCAAAGGTTTTGGCCATTTCTGGTTTTGAATTATCCAACCCACCTGGAGCCCCATCAGCGGCAACTCGCTTGAGGGGTTTCTTAACGCCAGGTTTCCTGTTCGGTTTCTTATTCTTAGGCATCTGTTTTCTCCGTCGAGTTAATATTCAAAAATTAGAGTACGCGTTTATCTTTATAATGCAAATAATGTTAAGACGCCGTATGTCCGTCAGAAATCTAAATCACGGTAGTGTTTAGGTGGGGAGACGCCGGGGATGTGGTCTTCTAGGATTGGACTAAAACTTGGGCGTGATTTTATCCGCGAGTACCAATCACGTGCTGCTGGGTAGTCGTTCCAAGGTACATCGCCTAAATAGTCGATGGTCGATAAATGAGCACTGGCGGCTAAGTCAGCGATGGTTAAGTTGTCCCCCGCCAGCCAATTACGGCGATCAACCAAGTAGCTAATATAATTTAAATGGGTGTGGATATTAGCGTGCCCGGCGCGCACAACTTGGCTGTCGGGCTCGCCCAATCCTAAAAACCGCTTCATCATCTTTTCAGTGACCAAGTTTTCGGTAACTTCGATGTTAAATTTGCGGTCAAACCAATAAACAAGCCGCCGGGCTTCGGCGCGTTCCAGTGGGGTCGTTCCAAATAACGACGGTTCGGGTTGAGTTTCGTCTAAATATTCAACAATTGCATCACTGCCAGATAAGGCGATGCCATTTTCTTCGATTAAAACCGGAACTTCACCTGTTGGATTGAGCGCTAAAAACACTTCGCGCCGTTCCCATACGTTTTCTGTGCACATATCGAACTCTATACGCTTTTCTAATAACGCCAAGCGGACTTTCCGACAAAAGGGATTTAACCACAAATGATAAAGCGTAAGCATGATTTAGCCTTTATATATGTGCGTTATAAGGAACATATCTCTATAAAGTGAAGTGTTTGTCATTGGCATAGGGTGGGTTATTCCGTTAAAAAATATGTATCATCTTTTTGAATATAGCTGGAGAACATTAAATGCTGATTAAAATGACTAAGGCTTCGGACATAAAATCATCTGAAATTACGCCAAAAGCAGTATTTGATGATCGCCGTCGTTTTTTAAAGACGGCTGCATTTTCAGGCCTTGGATTTGTGGCGGGCTCCATTGCGCCGTCATCGCTTGCCAATGAAGGCCGGGGGAAAAAGTTAATCGGGATTGAACCCAGCAAGTGGACCCAAAAATCGGTTGGAGAAAAGCTGACGGATTACGAATCGGTAACGAGCTATAATAATTTTTATGAATTTGGCACCGGCAAACAAGACCCTTTAACCTACGCCAAAGATTTCAACCCCAAGCCGTGGACTGTGGTTGTCGATGGGGAAGTTGAAAACCCGGGCACCTACTCCTACGAAGATTTGGTCAATCCACATACCTTGGAAGACCGAGTTTATCGGTTCCGGTGCGTTGAAGCGTGGTCCATGGTTGTGCCGTGGGTGGGTATTGGTTTGGCCGATATGATCAAGCGGTTTGGACCAAAAAATGATGCAAAATATGTGGCGTTTGAGACCTTAAATGATCCGGACCGCATGCATGGGCAGCGCCGCCGCGTGCTGGAATGGCCTTACCGCGAAGGGTTGCGCATGGATGAAGCCATGAACCCCTTGAGCTTCATGGCAGTTGGGTTGTATGGAGAAGAATTGCCAAATCAAAATGGCGCTCCAATCCGCTTGGTCACACCTTGGAAATATGGCTTTAAAAGCATCAAATCAATTGTCCGGATTTCGTTTACGAAAACGCAGCCGCCAACGTCGTGGAATATGTCAGGACCACGGGAATATGGGTTTTATTCAAACGTAAACCCTGAAAAAAGCCATCCCCGCTGGAGCCAAGCCAAAGAACGCCGGATTGGTGAGTTTTTAAAACGCCCCAGTTTAATGTATAATGGCTATGTCGAAGAAGTCGCATCAATGTATGTAGGCATGGATTTGAATAAGTTTTATTGAGCCCGCAGATGTAATGACACAAGACAAACTAATTCAACGCGTCCTTAAACCCCTTGTTTGGGTGTTATGCTTAGCCCCCTTGTTGGTCCTGACGGTGCTTGCGTATATGGGCGAGATGACGGCTAATCCCATCGAGTTTTTAAACCGCTATTTGGGTGAATGGGCGCTTAAGTTTTTGCTGTCTGCGCTGATGATGACGCCGCTTAAAATAGTCACCGGGTGGGCTGGGTTTACCCGGTTCCGCCGTTTACTAGGGCTTTTTTCTTTCTTTTATGCTGTTTTGCATCTGTCGAGTTACGTTGGCCTTGATCAGTTCTTTAACTGGAAAGACATCTGGACCGATTTGATTAAGCGCACCTACATTACTGTTGGTTTAGGGGCTTTTATTATTCTGGCTGTGCTGGCTGCAACATCGACCAAAAACATGATCAAAAAATTGGGTGGTAAAAACTGGAACCGGCTTCATAAATGGGTTTATGTTGCAGGCTTTGGAGGCTGTTTGCACTTTTTCATGATGCGTAAAGGCGTTCAGGCTGAACCGCTTTATTACGCAGGGTTTTTAGTTCTGCTATTGATCTATCGATGGGTCTATTATTTAAAAAAGCAGCGTCAACGGGCTGGGAAAACAGCACCAGCGGCCCTTTAAAATAGAGACCAAAGCCGTAGCTTAATCTTTAACGGCCTTTAAAACGTTTAACAATTTGCGGTCTCGTTCGGCTTCCAAATCATCAATGGTTCGCGAACCGGCTTCGTCTTTTAAGCCCGCAACGATTGCATCGCATAGTTCTTGAGTCAATTCAGGCTCGCCTTGCATGGTTTTCCACCATTCTTCCATCGCAGGGCCAAAATGACTGTAAAACTTCTCGAACCCACCTTTGCCGCCGGTCAGGTTGAAAATCATATGCGGCCCCATTACGGCCAAACGCAATCCAGGCCCTTGGCTCATGGCGGCATTAATGTCTTCAATTGATGCTAAATCATTGACCACAGCCAATGTGGCTTCACGCCAAAGCGCTGCTTGTAAGCGGTTTGCTAAATGGCCGCGTACTTCCTTACGGATCAAGATCGAATGTTTGCCGATGTGTTTATAAAACCCCATGGTCCATTCGGTAACGGCGGGGTCGGTCTTTTGACCGGCAACCACTTCAACCAACGGAATTAAATGCGGTGGATTGAACGGGTGGCCAACAACAAAGCGGTGGGCCGTATCAACACTGGTAACCAAATCGCTTAAAATCAGTCCGGATGTGCTGGTAGAAAAAATCGTATGATCTGGCATGGCATGATCGATTTTGGCGTAGAGTTCTTGTTTGATCTCTAAGCGTTCTGGTGCATTTTCTTGCACAAAATCTGCATTCGCAACGCAAGATTCGGGGCTGTTATTAAAGGTTAGTGCGGTTTTAGATGCATTTGAGGCGAGCCCAAGAGATTCTAATTGTGGCCAAGCTGTGTCAATGAAAGTGCGCAACCGGCTTTCCCAACCGTCAGAGGGATCCCATGCTGATACATTGTAGCCTTGTGCCAAAAAGTACGAGACCCAGCTGGCCCCCATCGTTCCAGTACCTAAAACGGAAATGTTTTTGACTTGATCAAAGGGGAGATAAGTAAACATGAGAATCCTTTATTTTAGGCGATTTTTAAGTCGGCTTTAATTTAGGCCGTCATGATAACTTCATCGCCCAAATCCTGCACCTACTTTTTGTTGGAAATTGCGACTTCAATACCCTGTTCGCGACAATAACAGATTAAAGCGTCTTTTAATTTACGCTCATTCAAATCAACTCGGCCAATTTTGGAGGCGGATTTTTAATAAAAACAATTCGCAGCGCGCAATCTGGTTCGTCACCGCTGACAATGTCTTGCGACATAAACTCTGCCATCAAATGACCAATCAGCGATAAATAATGAATGCTAACAAGAATTAGTCTCGCCTTGTCAAAACGATGCTCAATCAATTTTTGACATTTATCCATCATTTGTGTGCAGATTCTAGCACTCACACTTATAACTGAGGAAACTTAACGGATGGTAAATTACGAAGGTAACATCTTTCTAGTGTGCTTCATCCCAGTTGGCACCTATTCCGGTATCGACAACCAATGGTACGTCAAGGATAGCAGCGCTTTCCATGGATTTTTTTACGACTTCAATCGTTTTTTTCATTTCGGTGTCGGGGACTTCAAAAATCAATTCATCGTGGACCTGCAACAGCATTCGGGCATTTAGATTAGCAGTCACAAGTGCTTCCGGCATCCGCAACATCGCGCGTTTTATAATGTCGGCAGCGCCGCCTTGAATGGGGGCATTAATGGCAGCGCGTTCGGCCATGTTACGTAAATTGGGGTTCTTTTCGTTGATCCCTTTGACGTGGCATTTCCGACCAAACGGCGTCATCACATAGCCATGGGTGCGGGCTTCTTCCTTGGTGCGGTCCATATAAGCGCGAATACCGGGATAGCGCTCAAAATAGGCATCGATATATTGGGCAGCTTCAGAATTAGAAATCCCCAGTTGTCGGGCCAAACCAAAGGCCGAAATACCATAAATAATACCAAAATTAATTGCTTTCGCGTTGCGTCGCACCATTGGGTCCATGCCTTCGATGGGCACTCCAAAGACTTGCGCTGCGGTAATGGCATGAATATCCAGACCTTCGTGAAAAGCGTCTTTCAAGGCGTCAATTTCTGCGGTGTGGGCAAGCAAACGCAGCTCAATTTGTGAATAATCGGCGGAAAGTAACGTCATACCCTTATCAGCTATAAAGGCTTTGCGAATTTTGCGACCTTCTTCTGAGCGCACAGGGATGTTTTGCAAGTTAGGATCAGACGATGCCAAGCGCCCCGTCGATGCGACGGCTTGCGAATACGAGGTGTGAATGCGCCCGGTGTTTGGATTGATTTGGTTAATCAGCGCATCTGTATAGGTGCTTTTCAGTTTGGCCAATTGGCGCCATTCCAGAACTTTTACGGGCAATTCATGGCCTTGGTGAACCAAGCCTTCCAAAACATCTGCGCCCGTACCATAGGCACCGGTTTTGCCTTTTTTCCCACCAGGTATGGCCAGTTCATCAAACAGAATTTCTCCCAATTGTTTGGGTGACCCGATATTAAATTCTCGCCCCGCCAGTTTATGGATCTCAATTTCCAGCTCAGCCAAGCGGACGGCAAAGTCATCGGATAAACGTTTTAATTCCGTTGCATCGACCTTAATACCCAACGATTCCATATGGCGCATAACGCTTATTAAGGGGCGCTCCATCGTCTCGTAGACGTTGACCATGTGCTCTTGTGCCAAACGTGGTTTTAAGACGTGTTGTAAGCGTAAAGTGACCTCCGCATCTTCCGCGGCGTAGTCCAAAGCTTTCTCTAACGGCACATAATCGAAGGTGATTTGGGATTTTCCAGTACCGACAATTTCTTTAAATTTAATTGTCTCAACGTTTAAAAAGCGTTTAGCTAATTCATCCATGTTGTGGTTATGCAATCCACCTTCTAAACAATATGAAAGCACCATTGTATCGTCAATGGGGGTGACGGATATGCCAACACGCTCAAAGATATGCATATCGTACTTAATGTTTTGCCCGATTTTAAGTACACCAACATCTTCAAGTAACGGCTTAAGAAGATCAATAGCCGTTTGCTTTTCAATCTGGATGATTTTTTCAACCGGCTCTTTGGGGCTTGTGTCATCTAATAAATCGAGGGAGGCAGGTGCTTCGATTGATTTATGGGCAAGCGGTATATAGCACGCATGGCCCGGCTTCACACACAAGGAGATGCCAACCAGTTCGACCTGCAAAGCATCTAGCCCGGTGGTTTCTGTATCTACAGCAACAACCCCTTCTTTATGGGCGGCATCGATCCACGTTTGCAGCGCCCCAACTGTTTGCACCAACTCATAAGTCGCCTTTTCGGCTGGTGCTGATTCAGGGGCATTATCGGCCCCGGCGCTGCCGGTCAGGCCAAAGCGGTTTTCCAAAGTGATGACTAAAGATCTAAACCCTTGTTCGCGCAAAAAACCGACCAGAGCTTCAGGGTCGGGTTTTTTGACGACAAAGGTCGATAAAGGCACATCAATGGGCACATCAATTTTTAAGGTGACCAGATCGCGGGAAAGACGCGCCATATCGGCTTGTTCGATTAGTTTTTCGCGACGCTTATTTTGTTTAATTTCACCGGCACGGGCGAGCACATCATCTAATGTTCCGTATTCGTTAATCAAAAGGGCGGCTGTTTTAACGCCAATGCCTTGAACACCGGGTACGTTATCGGCCGAATCGCCAGCTAAGGCTTGCACATCAATGACCAATTCAGGGCCAACGCCAAATTTTTCGAACACTTCCGCCGGGCCAATGACTTTGTTTTTCATGGCGTCGAGCATGGTGATTTTATCATCGACCAATTGCATTAAATCTTTATCGGATGAAACAATGGTGACTTGGGCACCATTGGCGGCGGCTTGTTTGGCATAAGTCGCAATCAAATCGTCGGCTTCATAGCCCTCCATATCGACGGCGGGCACGTTCAAGGCCCTGGTCGCTTCGCGAACCAATTCAAACTGTGGGATAAGCTCGTCAGGTGGTGGCGGGCGGTGGGCTTTATATTCTGGATAAATATCAGAACGAAAGGTTTTTCGGGCCCGATCAAAAATCACCGCAATATGATCGGCGTCAGTATCTTCTAACAATTTCATTAGCATTTTGGTGTAACCAAATACCGCATTAACTGGCGTACCATTTGGGCTAACCATGGGGGGAAGCCCATGAAAGGCGCGGAAAATGAAGCCCGATCCGTCGATTAAAAAGACATGTTTCGGCTGATCGGTCATAGGGTGGGTCCTTTAGATTAATTCTGGCGCTAGTTTAACCTGTCTTATAGATATCGGAAACACCGGATCACACATAAATTATTTATTTAATCGAGACCAATTATGCCACATGCGGCACAGCAATGTTGAAAACCCTGTAGCAAATCTTGGATGGTCACAAATCGGCAACACTTCCATTTTAGAATGTAAATTCTGGCGCATTTATGCCAACGCATCCGGATCAGATGCCAAATTTACGGCCAATTGAACATAAGTACTTTCATCAGTAGCAATAAATTCAGGCGCGCCAAGAGCCATTAAGTGGCTTGTTAAATGACGACTAGCGAAGGTATTTCGGGGCATGGTCACAACTGGTGCACCCATCCAAATAGCTTCATAAGTCTTTAGCCCACCAGAATAAGGGTACGGATCAAGGGCAATATCAACGTCGTTATAGCCGGCTAACAATTTGGGATGTGGGCACCGGCCTTTTAATTCTAAGCGCCCAGGGTCAATGCCTTTTGTTGCAAATGACTTTGTTAAGCGGCCGCTAACTTTGATTGCATCCATATTAGCGTAATGTAATAAAAGTTTTGAATGGGGTGCTGCGGCCAAACCGTTAGCACGTCCTCGTTAATTTTCGCCGGATTGCTGAACGAATAAAATGTGATGTAGCCATTGCGCTCGAACGGTAAAGGACCGACGATGTGCGCATAAAAGGGTGAATACGTGCGACTGGCTATTTTCAAAATAGCCAGATAAATCAATTTAAATATCGATGCGGTTGGCCAAAAGGGTATAAAAATATCATCGTCAAAAATTTCTGTAACATCCTTCCAAACATCTTCAGCCGCTTTTCGGTCTGTATAGCAAATGCTTTCAATTCCAGTTTTTGCTATATGCTCAAGTAATCCAGCAGTGAAATACCCAACCGGATGGTTACCTAAATCGGGGGATACGAAGCCAGCCCGTAAGCGCCTGTCTGGGTCAATTGTATTTTTGTGATCAGGCCAATTTGCTTGGTATCCTTGGCAGTGTTGGAGTACCCATTTTTGATGCTGCTTTATTGAACTATAACGTTGCTGTTAGATAGTTTTGCCTAACGCCTAGCCCTTTGGTATATCTTAAAAATAAATCGGATTGAGCGCTTGGATATCCACTGTCTGCTTTTTGTGAAATTAGCTCAATTGATATGGATACACTAGAGCCAGTGGTAATGCACCCAGATAATGAGGATAGCGTAAGTACCAGAATTCAAGTGAAATTGAATTGATAAGCTTTCAAAATACTCCTCTAAATCTAGCCGTTTTCTAACAATTAATGCCCGGCTGAAGCCTTGGTGCCTTCTTTGAGCTGATAGGTGCGCGAGCAATAAGGGCAGACGACTTCTGTTTTTCTGCCCATTTCTAGATAAACAAGGGGGTGGCCTAAAGCTCCGCCGCCATCACATCCAACGCGCGTGGTTTCAACTTCAATGGTTTCGATATCTGACATAGGGTGCCTCGTTGATCAATTCATGCGTGAAATTCTGCAATTTTATCATAACCATGGGAACGGCTTAATTCCAGCGCCAAACGGTCTGAAGTACGCCATTAGTATTCATTCATACCAAAAGCATAATAATCATAAATCGAATTACTTTATAATATTGTGCTCTAGCATGGACCTTTGCTGTGCCTCGGATTATATTGAAGGTAGTTTTTTACTGCATAACGGACCAGTATGTGACTAGTTACGAGACAATGCCCGACGGCGGACCCGAATTTGCTATTGAAACCAAAGGTCTTTGCAAAACCTATGCGGCATCCAATAAGCAACCCGCCCACGAAGCACTCAAAGATGTTAATTTACAAATTCCACGCGGATCTTTTTTTGCCTTGTTAGGCCCCAATGGTGCTGGAAAATCAACGTTGATTAATATTTTGGCCGGATTAGTTATGAAGACATCTGGATCTGCATTGATTTGGGGTCATGATATTGACCAAAGCATGCGCCGTGCCCGGCGTTCGATTGGGATTGTGCCTCAAGAATTAAATATTGATCCGTTTTTTACGCCGCGGGAAATGCTAGATTTACAGGCTGGAATGTATGGAGTTCCAAAAGCCCAACGTCGCAACGATGAAATTTTGGAAGCGGTTGGCCTGACCGATAAAGCCAACGCCTATACCCGAACGCTATCGGGTGGCATGCGCCGCCGGTTGCTGGTCGCAAAAGCCATGGTCCATAGCCCACCGGTTTTGGTGTTGGATGAGCCATCAGCCGGCGTTGATGTCGATTTGCGTCGCCGACTTTGGGAAAATGTGAAAGCAATGAACGAGTTGGGTGTCACCGTATTGCTAACCACACACTATTTAGAAGAAGCCGAAGCCATGTGCGATACCATCGCAATCATCAATCATGGACGGTTAATCACGTGCGAAAAAACACCTGATTTATTATCGCAATTGGATTCAAAAGAAATCACATTTACCTTAGACGCAGATTTGAAAGCACTCCCTAAAAACTTTGATATCTATCAAGTTGAGCTGCTTGAAAACAACCAATTGAAGTTTCACTATGCACCCAGCAAAGTGGCTTCTGGTGAAATTTTGAGTGCCATTTCAGAGGCCGGATTGACAATTTCTGAAATCTCTACCAAAGAAGCGGAGCTGGAAGACATCTTTTTAAAATTAACTAGCGGTTTAGAAAAAAAGGCGGCTATTGGATGAGCGGTCGAGCGCGCCTTTCATTTGCAATGCTGGTCACCAGTATGCTTTTGAGCGCTTGTGCGCCCACAACATATAAAGCTGGCCCACCCAATGTTGATCCATCATTAACAGATACCCATTTGACCGCAGCCGATGGGGCGCAATTGCCAATCCGTAAATGGCTACCAGTAAACAGTGCACCAAAAGCCGTACTGTTAGCGATGCATGGCTTTAACGATTATTCTAATTATTTTAAACCTACTGGTGAATATTTAGCTAAAGAATTTGGTGTTATTTCATATGCCATTGACCAACGGGGGTTTGGCGAAGCACCGCCAAAGCGGGGCGTATGGGCTGGTTCCCGAAGCTATGTAGGGGATGTTAAAAGTGCGGTGACTGCACTTAAAAAAGTCTATCCAAATTTACCCCTTTATGTACTTGGAACATCGATGGGTGGCGGCGTTGTTATGGTTGCTATGACCGACGCTGATAAACCAAATGTCGATGGCATTATCTTGTTGGCTCCGTCCGTTTGGGGGCGCTCAACAATGCCGTGGTATCAGCGCTTGGCTTTATTGGTTGGCGCACACACGTTCCCTGATATGACCCTGACCGGGCGCGGCTTGCAAATTAAACCCAGCGATAATATCCCAATGCTGATCGAGTTTGGTAAAGACCCTTTGGTCATTAAAGAAACCCGTATTGGAACGATGTATTGGCTGGTTAATTTAATGGATTTGGCTCTGCAACGATCCTCCCAATTAACGGTCCCCGCACTTATTTTATATGGCGATAATGACGAGGTCATTCCCAAGCCACCTATCGCATTAATGGTCAGCCGGCTGCCAGATGAAGGTAAAGACAAACGCAGAATTGGGCTTTATAAAAATGGCTATCACATGTTGTTACGCGATTTGCAGCGCAAAACAGTATGGAAAGATATTGGCGCTTGGATTGCCGATGGATCGGCTCCGTTGCCATCGGGTGCGGACCTGCGCGACCTTTCACTTCTTTCAGAAAAGGACTGACGATGTCTGATTTAAAGCTGACCCCCTATTGGTGGGAATCCGCCCCCTTAGAAAACGCATTATCCGTTGAAGTTCCGGCGTCTGCTGATGTCTGTATTGTGGGTGCGGGGTTTGCTGGGCTGTCTGCGGCTTTGCACTTGGCCCGGGCTGGGCGTTCGGTCGTTGTTTTTGATTCTCAGCGTGCCGGCGAAGGGGCCTCAACCCGTAATGGCGGCATTGCTAGCGGCAATATAAAATTTGCATTTGATGACATGATCGAAAAATTTGGCTTGGACAGGGCTAAAGATATTTATGCCGAAGGAATTGCCGCGCGCGATCATTTGAGCGCGATGATTAAGGCCGAGAAAATTGAGTGCAGCTTTCAAATGACGGGTCGGTTTACCGGCGCAAACTACGCAGTTGATTATGAAAAACAGGCACGTGAGGTAGATGCTTTAAATAAGCATCTGGATATGGGCGCTGAAATGGTTTTGAAAGCCAATCAGCACACGGAACTGGGAACAGATTTATATGAAGGTGGGCAAATCCGCCCCGATATTGCAGGACTACATCCCGGCCAATTGCACAAGGGAATGTTGGACCGTGCAGCTGGAGCGGGTGCTAGTGTCATCAGTGAAACACGGGTTCGTAAAATCAATAAAACGGAAAGTGGGTTTGATATTATAACGGCACGTGGTTCGCTTGTCGCGCGCGAGGTGATCGTTGCGACCAACGGTTATACGGACGGATTGATCCCATGGCTTGAGCGCAGGATTATCCCAATCCCAAGTCAAATTATTGTAACGGAAAATATTGAACCTAAGCTGATGGACCAGTTGATGCCTAAGCGTAGGATGTTAGGAAATACGCTTAATTTGTATAACTACTTCCGCCCATCGCCCGATGGAAAAAGCATTATTTTCGGTGGGCGCAAGGGCGCGGATACGGAGGACCTTATCAAAAAAACTGAAGGGCTTCAGGCACAGCTTGTTGAGTTGTTTCCAGAACTTAAAGATGTCGGGATCAGCCATAGTTGGTGGGGGTATACCGGATATACGTTTGACTATTTGCCCAAAGTCACGGTTCATGATGGCATTCATTATGCTGTTGGGTTTTGTGGATCGGGCGTGGTATGGGCGACCTGGCTGGGACTTAAATCGGCACTGGCAATTTTGGGTGAGCAGGACGCCGAAACCATTTTTGCAAAATACCCTTTCCAAACGCGTCCGCTGTATTATGGCAAGCCGTGGTTTTTGCCATTCGTTATTGGATTGTATGATGTGAAGGATAAGTTGAACCGCCTGCGCTATGGCTAAGCTAATGGTTTGGTTGAATTTTAACGGTTTAACGCAATAAAGATAACCGAAGGTACAACCATAAAGACGACCAAAACAACGCTTGATGTTAAACACACACGCTTGAAAATAAGAATGCTCAACAACATCGAAAATATAGGTGATCTGGCAACATTCGGTAAAACAGTAGTAATTTTTCCGGTTCGCAAGGCTGTGCTTAACGACATGATAGCAGTGCTCATGATCCACGATTTGCGTCATACATTTGCATCTCGACTTGTTCAAGGTGGAGTTCCGTTGTATGACATGCATCATCTTATGGGGTATAAGTTGCCCGATATGGTGAAACGATACGCTCATTTAGCTCCTGACTATCAGGAGAAAGCCGTTCAAGCTCTTAACTAGCTTGGGGATAATTTGGGTACAGTAAAAGACCCCGTAGCGATTTGATGCCGTAAGTCATTAAAAAGTAAGGGCACCCGTAGCTCAGCTGGATAGAGCGCTGCCCTCCGAAGGCAGAGGTCACAAGTTCGAATCTTGTCGGGTGCACCAATTCTCAGGCAACACATAGGTTAACCTATTGATTTCCAACGGATCACTAATGTGTGCCGTAGGAGTGTTGACCATGTTGAATACCTCAGAAATCCCATACGTATATACTAGAGACGGATATTACTATTTTAATCGAAGAGTTCCTATGGACCTGCAAGGGCATTATAGGTGTCCTAGGATTATAGTGTCGTTGCGTACTAAGTCTGCTCAGGCAGCAAACACCAAGTCTGTGACACTGGCATCTCAACTTGATGAGGAATGGCTGACGTTAAGATGGAGACAGAAGGATAATCCATTAGGACGGTTTCTGATTAGTAATGATGAGCATTCTTATGCGCCTTCTGATGCTCCACTTTTATCTGAAGCTAAATCTATATATGTCACGGTTAAGAGTGATGGCCGTTCGTTAGCATTTAGCCAAGCTGCTGATAGAGCCGTAAGCAACTTGATAGATGCTGTTGGAGATAAGCCCATTGATAGGTACTCTAGGAAAGACGTGAACCTGCTCAGGGACCAACTCTTTGATCGTGGTTTGTCCAAGACCAGTATTAAACGTTTATTTGGTACGATCAGAGCTATGGTGAACTTTGTAGGCCGAGAGCATGGGTTGCCTGTTAGCAATACGTTTTCAGGTATCTATCTAGGGGAAGATACTCACCGGGCTGAAACGAGGCGACTGCCCATACCACTATCTGATATTAGATTTGTTCAGAAACAATGTGAGCAGGTTAATGATGAGTGCCGATGGTTGATTGCCCTGATCAGTGATACAGGTATGAGATTGAGCGAGGCAGCGGGGCTTCATAAAGAGGCTGTCGTATTGGATAATGAATACCCCCATATAGTTTTAAAACCTCATCCTTGGCGTAGACTCAAGAACATGAGTAGTGAACGAACTGTTCCGCTAGTGGGTGTCGCTCTCTGGGCAGCAAAGCGAGCCATACAATCAACATCCACTGACTTCTTGTTTCCTAGATACTGTGATGAGACCATATGTAAATCCAACTCAGCTAGTGCCACTTTAAATAAATGGTTGTCTTCAAGAGTGTCTGATGGCGGTGTAATTCACTCCTTCAGGCATAGTTTCAGAGACAGATTAAGAGCCGTTGAGTGTCCTCAAGACATAACAGATCGACTAGGAGGTTGGGCTGTTGGAGGTGTTGGTGAGGGGTATGGCTCAGGATATCCAATAGAAGTGTTGTACAAATGGATGGATAAAGCACTCAGTTAAATATTGTGGGTCAACACTCCTACGGCACACATTAGTGATCCGTTGGAAATCAATAGGTTAACCTATGTCGGGTGCACCAATTCTCGTAGGTAATTCAAGTAGTTACCTGCAAGTACCTTTCAGCAGAATCCTTCCACAGTCAATCTGGCACACGTATGGCACAGTGTTGGAGGATTTATTATGGCGACTTATCGTAAACGGGGAGACAGATGGCAGGTTCAGGTCAGACGTAAAGATCACCAAAGTTTAACCCGTAGTTTTGATAGAAAGATTGATGCTGATATATGGGTTCGCAAGACTGAGCGACAATTAGATGTTGGTGATATATCTTTCAAAGACCCAACTATCCTTAAAGGTATTAAGCTAAAGACTTTGTTGGGGCGTTATGCTGATGAAATCACCGTTAGCAAACGTGGGTGTGAGCCTGAGCAATATAGATTAAAGACATTATCAAACAGTTGGCTGGGCAAGCAGACGTTGGATGCTGTTAATGTTAAGCTTGTCAGTAAATACCGTGATGAACGAATGCTGGGGCGAAGCCCATCCACTGTCCTAAAAGAACTGCAATTGCTTGGGCATGTATTCCAAGTTGCTCAACGCGATTGGGGCGTTCCTGTTAAAGTGGCTGCAGTCTCTGATGTCGTTCTACCTAGGCCATCTCCAGCCAGAACCAGACGCTTGGAAGCGGGTGAACTCGACGCCTTGTTGCTAGGTTGTCAGCGAGGGCGATCAACATTGCTTGCCCCAATCATTGAGTTTGCAATTGAGACAGGGATGCGGCGAGGTGAGATCGTCAATGCACGATGGAGCGATCTGGATTGCGACAAATGCACCTTGCATATTCCCATAACCAAGAACGGCAGCAGCAGAACAATCCCGATGACAGACAAGGCGATGCAGATTGTCCAAGGACTGACCAAGGCTGATGAGCGCTTCTTTCCAACCACCGGCAATGCAATTCGATTGGCGTGGGTGCGGCTTAAGAAACGTGTCGGCATTACAGACCTGCGCTTTCACGATCTAAGACATGAAGCTGTAA